>JACCDZ011967135.1_pt1 | contig 20217 bp, 18 predicted proteins | sample 7449551 | NCBI WGS metagenome assembly JACCDZ01 (sample SAMN15323452, study PRJNA562643) | freshwater metagenome | isolation source: river surface water | place: USA:Blue River Watershed | collected 2017-08-18
CATGCAAAGTTGTTGGTGTAACCTTGAACCTCCAAGACTTGCGCAACTTCATGCCGCCGCGCGCAACATCCATCGATGCTTCCCCAACACATCCAGGGATGAACAATCCTTCATCAACAACTTCATTGCATCCTTCGATGTTCTGGACATCCAAAGTTGTTGGTGTAACCTTGAACCTCCAAGACTTGCGCAACTTCATGCGCCGCGCGCAACATCCGTCGATGGTCGATGCTTCCCCAACACATCCAGGGATGAACAATCCTCCACCAACGACTTCGTTGCATCCTTCGATGTTTTGGACATCCAAAGTTGTTGGTGTCACCTCAAACCTCCAAGACTTGCGCAACTTCATGCTGCCGCGCAACGCTTTTTTTCGTGGAGTCATTGTCCGAGACATGTGACATATTTTGCCGCGTGACATATTTTGCCGTTCCAACAGTCAAGTAACAAATCCTTTGTCATCCATTGCGCACGGCGGAACAACTATGATTGTCACCCATGCCTGCCGCGCCGCGCCGCGCCGTTCAACGCGCGAACCGTGCAGTGATCGCGGGAGATTGTAATCCGTCATTATCTAAACACACTCCGCCGCATCTTGCCTACGCAACGATCACAGCGAACCACAAACAGCAAACACCACGAGGATGATACTTGCAGCAGCACCTGAACCCGACGCAGCCGCCGCCGAACACACACACCTAGTGTCCATCGTGCTCCCCCGCAGCAAAAGCCTCCCCACCACCATGGCGCAATTCACCCCCGACGAAAACTGGGTCGTCATCGAACTCGGCGTCGAAGCCCTCCTCCAAGCCCGCCGCCGACTCACTGGGCTGTCCAGTGAACAAACCAAGAAATTGCTGGAGGACGGCCTGGCGGATGTGCGGCGGCAGGCGGAGCAACAGCTGGCGCGGGAGCGGGCGGAACATGCGCGCGTGGTGGAGGAAGTACGACGCATCTACGAGGCGCAAGTCGGACAGTGGCAGAAGAAGTGCGAGCACGTCACCCACCAAGTGCGCGAGCTGGAGCAAGGAAACCGATTGTCCCTGCAGGAAGAAGTGCAGAAGGTGCAGGACAAGTACGAGTCCCTCTTCCGCGAGAAGGACAAACAAGTGGAGCGCGTCACCCAAAGTTTCGACCGCTGGGTCGTGCACCACCAGCAACACTCTCTGCAGAAAGCTTCGTCCTCCGCCAAGGGCAGCGTCGGCGAACGACAATTCGAAGAACTGGCGCAACAAACCTTCGTCGATTTCCCCGGCTTCCAACTCCTCGACAAACACACCCAGGGCGGCGAAGGCGACTTCCATCTACACTTCCAGGACTTCAACGTGCTCGTCGACGCCAAGAACTACACCAAGAAAGTCCCCGTCGAGCAGCGAGACAAAATCAAGCAAGACTTGCTGCGCAACGAACACATCTCCTTCGCCTGGCTCGTGTCCCTCAACACCGCCGTGGACAAATTCGACCGCGCACCCATCATGTTCGAGTGGATCAACAGTCGACAGTGCGTCGTGTACTGCAACCACCTCCTCAGCTTCCAAGACCCCACCAAACTACTGCGCATCATGTGGTTCACCTGCCGCGAACTCTTCCGCTTCGCCCTCGAACAATGCGACTCCCGCGCCGGCGGCGAGGAGAACGAGGAGGACGAGGAAGACGACGACATGGATGGAGATGGCCGAAGAAGGAAAAGACGCGCCGCAGCCGCCGCCGCAGCCGCCGAACAGCGAGAGATGATGCTCCAGCAGTGGAAGGACCGACATTTCCACACCATGGACAAGATCAAAACCATGCGCCAAACCATCCGCGAAATCAACACCTCGCTCAACAAAACCAAGAACTTGGTGCAAACCATGGACGACCAACTGCGACAGCTCCTGGAACAAGAAACACGCGAACTCGTCGAATCGCACGCCTCCGTGTTCGACCAATGGTGGAATGCCCGCGTGCGCATCACGCCCGATGGAATGGGTCCCGACGGAACAGCAGGAGACGAACCATCGTGGATGTCCTCCACCGACCTGTGGTTCGCCTTCCGACAAGAACATCGCGACATCTGCCGGGAGATGGATGTCACCGTCGACAAGTTTCGGCAATTCCTCAAAGCCAAAGTACCGCTCACCCATCTCCTCCTCAAATCCAAACAGGCCAACAGCGCATTCGACGTCAAAGGTGTGCAACTCATCCACCCCTCCTCCTCCAACACAGCCAACCACACTTCCGTTGCCGAGGAACCTGTCGCCAAACGAGCGCGCACCCACCCGGACAACAACAAAGACAACAAAAGAGACAGAGACAACAACAGAGACCAAGACAGAGACAAAGACAACGAAACCACCGCCAAACCTGCACCCCGCAAAAAGACCAAGCAACAAACCCTGCTCCACCTCTCCCCGCAACAACACACCGCACCAATGCAACTCACCCTCGTCACACCACCACCGCCGACACCACCATCCTCCACATCCTCCACATCCTCCACATCCACTCGTGTCTCATAATTTTACAAACAGCTTCACACGGTACGCATCATGATAGACGGCGGTGTTTGGGGATGGTTCGTGGAGCTGGATCCGGAGGACAGCTGGAACGGAAACAATGGCAGTAGCAGCACTGTCGCCGCCGCCGCGGCCGCAGAAGTGGAAGAAGGGTTCACCTGTTCCGGAACAAGTCCCGCCGAGATGATGCGCATGCTGGCGGAAGAAGCCTCTTCGGTCCCGCACGAGTGGCTGAAAGCGGGAACATGTACACAATACGACTACATCGACGATGACGACAAGGGTCACGTGCGCCGCTTCGCACTGTGGCGCTCCCGCTATGAGCGCAGTTGGAAAGGATTCGATCTGGGGTGCAAGAAACGCGGCGACGGCGTGCGCTGGACCTTGCCCCACTTTCCCCCGCCGTGCACCGTCCCCCCACATGCCGCGCAATGGAATCCTGTCTCCGCCACCAAACTGTGTTTCGGAGTCATCGCTACCGGATGCATCCTCGGCACCTTCCTCCTCGTGCAATACATCAGCGTGCATCTTTTAGCACGAAGTTCATGACCACCTCACTCTCCGCCCCCCCCTTCTGTGCATATATTGTTTGCGCGTGTATTCGTTGTCTGTGCGTGTATTGTTTGCGCGTGTATTCGTTGTCTGTGCGTGTATTGTTTGCGCGTGTTAATCCTCATAAAATCCACCGTTCCAGCAAATTCGCTGTTTTTCTTTTCTTCTCTTCTCCTGGTGTCTCAACACACCATCACGTCTTTTTTTGTTACCCATCCTTTTTACTCTGTTCAACTCCAGAGTGTGACATATTTTGCCGCGTGACATATTTTGCCGAATCCACGGGAGCAACCAATGATGCCCAACCAGCCACGGAAAAAGAAACCGAACCGGGGAGATGACACGGATCATAAGGAGACCAGAGCCACGGGACCCACGGGACCCAACCCCGCAGTGTGTTTTGTGTACCTGCTAACGGCGCGCGAAGGACGACAATGTTACGTGGGCGCCACCGTGGATGTCGATCGACGACTCCGGCAACACAACAGCGAAATCAAAGGCGGTGCCAAACGCACCACCCAGCTGTCAGGCCACGGAGAAGTGTGGCGCAGAGTGTGCTACGTAGCCGGATTTCCGTGCTGGCAAGCCGCATTGCAATTCGAATGGCGCTGGAAACGAGTCGCCCATCAATGCCGCGGTCGACAACTGCCATCTCTTGACCGACACCTCACCGCCCTCCACCGACTCCTCTGCATGCCGCGCGCCACGACTGCCGCCATCCCCTTCGCCGAATGGCCCGTCCCGCCCTCCATCCGCTGGGACATCGACGCCACCCAAACATGGTTCCGCGCGCACCTCCCCTTACCGCTTGCCGTAAACGTGACCCATCTCCAACATAATCCAATCGCAGTCGACGACGACAACGCCGCCGCCGCAGAAGAAGAAGAAGAAGCAACAGAAGAAGACGTGGAAGAAGCAGAAGAACTGGAAGAAGCAGCAGCAGAAACCGTGTGAAAGATGGTGAAGAACACGCAAGGAGGCAATCGCGCCAAAGCCGTCGCGCGCAAAGAACTCGGTGGACGCCGTGCCGCGCAAGCACTGCGAGTCGCCCGCGAAGAAGGCGAAATCTATGCACAGGTAGTGCGGATGGTCGGCGGCGCCATCTGCCACGCAGTCAGCCAATCCGGCGAAGAACTCTGTTGCCACATCCGCGGCAAGTTTCGTGGCCGCAGCAAGCGCGACAACTTCATCGGCATTGGCACCTGGCTCCTCGTGGGATTGCGGGAGTGGGAACAGAGTGGCAAAACGGCCACCGCGGCGGCTGTCACATCTGGCGGCAAGAAACTGTTGCGCAATACCGACATCATCGAAGTCTACCACGAACTGGACAAGAACCGATTGCGCAACGCCTTGCCGGGAGAAGACTGGACCCTGTTCACCGCCAACGACAGTCGCGGCGTCAGCATGAAAGACGTCGACAAAGAAGCCGCCTCCGCTATCACCTTTGCCGATGACGAGGAAACCATGTACAAAGATCTCTTCGTCGAATCCAACGCGACCGCCGACAGCGCACCCGAAGACTCTGGCACAGCCACAGCCACAGCCACAGCCACAGCCAAACCCAAATCGTCCGGAGCACTTCTGTTGCGCACCGACGAGGGCACCCTCATCGATGTAGATGACATTTGAACCTTGCGCCTCCACGTTGTTTCACAGCAAACACATCGTATCGTAAAAAAAAACACAGTAGTTTGTTGATGTAACTCATTAATTCGTTAGTTTGCGTGCATACACACACATACACACACCGACATTTTGTCTACACATGAAATTGACTTTGTCTACACACATAACACACAAAACACTCACATATGCACACTATCCTCTTCTTCCACCGCAGACAAAGCTCGACTTGCATTCGGAAGACTTATGTAATTTGCGCAAAATGTTTGTTTTCTTTTTTCTTCGTCCACCCACCGCTTCGCGTCCAGCAGAAACTGTTTTATCAACGGCAACATGTCTTGTTGCAGTGAATTGCAAGAATTGAACAAATCTCTGAACATTCGAACGTTGGACACATTCCACGTGTGCAGGGGCTGATTAAAGTGCACACAATACGCGAACATGCAATCCATTCTCGTCACGTTGGAAACATCCCACGTGCAGAGGGGCTGATTAAAGTGCACACAATACGCGAACATGCAATCCATTCTCATCACGTTGGATACATTCCATGTGTGCAACGGTTGATTGAAGTTGGTGCAATTGAAAAACATTTTGCTCATGTCTGTGACCGCAGACACATTCCACCGGAGCAACGGTTGATTGAAGTCGGTGCGGCAGAACAGTTCCTTCATGGTTACCACGTTGCTGACATCCCACCATTCCACGTTGTAATTGAAACTCGCCGGCAACAAGGGCCTGTTTCCCGCGGGGAAAGACAGGTCGGTCACGTTGGACATGTTCCATTCTTCCACTGGTCCATACACATCTTGCCACGACGTTTCATTGGGGTCAGCGCGCTTCATGCAGTTCACAATATACAGAAGGATGTCCCTCGTCATCGGAACCCATTGCACAAACTCCAAGACACATCGCACCAGGTGTTCAGAATGCACATGACGACACGACAACCACATGCAAACCGCACGATGACGACACGCAACAGAAGGATGTCGTTGCGCAGAACCAGAACCAACCCCAATATCCATCGCAACCAAAAACATTGTGACAACCCACCACCGTGCGCATCCGATCACGCAATCGCCCACCCACAACAAGTCATCCCCTCCTCACCTCCTTCTGCCTCAACCCCCATGCATTTCCTTCAAAAAATCCTTCGTTTTTCCACCAAAGCTACTTTTGCCGTCACCTGCGTCACCTCCATGCAAATCATCGTATCTGATTGACACGTGACGTACACGACCCATCGTGCGATCTTTCCGACCGACGGAACAATGGCTACTTTGATGGATACTTTTGCGTCACCTCGAGGTGACAGAAAAGAAGCCGGGGTAAAAATCCGTCAAAATTTTGTCGTCACGTTTTCGCAGACCGCGCATCGAAGTTGTGACGATGTCAGTGCGATGCATGGTTTTTGCCCCCTAGAATACGGCCTCTTCCCCGAAATGGACAAAAATAAATGTCCATTTTTCAAAAGCGGCCATACTCTGCCAATAAAAGCCATGCACTTTGCATTTTCTACATTTTTCCCACCTAATTTTCCCACTTCCGGAATGGAAGGGGAAGGGGAAGGGGAAGGATTGGATTGACTTCGAAAGAGACGGAGGAAATGACAGCAGATGGTCACGTGTTGCACCGTTCCGTACCGTACCGTGGCAGCAACAGCAGCATGCAACGAAGTGTGGCGTTCGATGTCAAACACATAATTTTTTCTGCCCCTCCTTAATGCACTTGACATTGTGTTTCGCGCTGCCAAAACTCGAACGACTGGAATCAAACGACACGCTGTTCGATGAACGTTGTAGAACAAGAAGAAGACAGAATTGCAAGCTTCGTGGGAGCAGAAGACACACTGTTGTCGGACTCGGCAACAAGCATCGCCACCTCGGACGATGAAGCGAGAGAGAAAGACGCGCGCCCTGCCATCCAATTTTCGACCGAACAGCAGCGCGCATTTGACCTGTACCTGGCTGGCGCCAACGTGTTTGTGACGGGACCGGGAGGCACTGGCAAATCCGCGCTGATCCGCGCGATTTACGATGACGCGGTAGAATATGGGCGCGTGATCGCGGTGACGTCGCTGACCGGTCGCTCGGCGCAGATTTTGGAGTGTCCCGGCGCGACGACCATTCACTCCTGGAGTGGCGTGCGCAACAACATTGACGATGCATTCACGTTGCCCTTCGACCAATTCCTGAACACGGTGCGCAAGGGGCCGGGTGTGGGAAATCGGTGGCGCACGACGGAACTGTTGATCATCGACGAGGTGAGCATGCTCAGCGATTTTTTCCTGGAAGTGTTGGACCGCCTGGCCAAATACTTCCGCCGCAGTGAACTGCCCTTTGGAGGCATGCAGCTGTTGTGTTTCGGGGACTTCTTCCAACTGCCGCCGGTGGCGTCGAACCCGGACGTGCCGTGCAACCCGTGTTTCACCAGCCGCATGTGGTTCCGCCTGTTTCCCTTGTCGCAGCACGTGGAGTTGGTGCACAACTTCCGCCAGGGCGCGTGCGATTTGCAGAAAATCCTGAACAACCTCCGAGTGGGCATGCTGTATACGTCCAACATCAAATGGTTGCGACAACATTGCTGCGACCGCACAGACTATCCCTCCTCGGCCGACGGGAGCGCGGTGGAGCCCACCAAATTGCTGCCGCGCCGCGAGGAAGTGGACAACATCAACCGCCAGAAACTCGCCAGCTTGCCCTCCGCCGTGCACCGATTCGAACTGGAGCAGCACATCACGACGGCAACCGCGTCCACGAAAGTGTCGCGCGAGCAATTGCTGCAGGAGGCGGACTCGTTGGCAAAGAACTTGATGTGTCCCATCCATCTGGAACTGAAGATTGGGGCGCAAGTGTCCTGCACGGCCAACTTCCCCGCGCAAGGACTGAGCAACGGCAGCCAGGGCATCGTGGTTCGGTTTTCGCCGCATACTGGATACCCCGTGGTCAAGTTCCATCACCAGCGCGGGGTGCGCGAGATGCGGCCGCGCACCTGGGACAGCACCAAGTTCCGCGGTGTGTCGGTGTCGCAAGTGCCGCTGGTGTTGTGTTGGGCGATGACTATCCACAAAGCCCAAGGGTTGACACTGGATGTGGCGGAGGTGGACGTCGGGGCGGGCATCTTCGAAAAGGGACAGACCTACGTGGCCCTGTCGCGCGTCAAAACCGCCGAGGGACTGTACATTCGCTCCTTCGACGAGCGGCGCATCCACGTGGACCCGGCCGTGGCGCGCTTCTATCGACGCCTGCAGCAGTACCGCGACGACGTGGCCAATGGCATTCCCGTGGAAGAGAATCCGTATCGGTCGCCGGACGACCCGGAAGAACAAGTCGTTGCTGCACGACCCACACCCACACCCACACCCAGACTTACACGCACGCGCACCCCACCCCCCTCTGACCCTGCTGTCGCAGCCGCCTCGGCCATGAAAGGGATGCAGCAACGGAGTTTGTTGGACATGTTTGGTCTGAAGAGTGGTGGCGGCAGCAGCAGCAGCAGTGGCTCCGAAAGCGAACATTCGACTTTGCCGCCGAAACGCGCAGCAGTGTCCACCAAAGTCATCAAAGCAGCCACCAAACCCAACAAAGCGACATCGGCAGTCAGCAGCAGAAAACGACCTGCGTCCACCAATGAAACCATGAACAAAAACACGAAACGCATTGCAATCGTGCCCGGCCAATGCATGTTGCCATTTCAGCGCGGCAACAACAACAACGCATTTACCGCCACGGATGCCGCGACAGACGATCCCACGGTTCGCCACATCGTTGCGCACCTGTAGTGGTCCGATGAAAAAGAAGTAAAAAGTAAAAAGTGAGAAATGCAGTTGTGCGCACACCCACTTTGTTGTAAATAGTATTAATCGAAAAAACTCATTGTCAATAAACGCGTTTATTTAATCATTTACAATGTGGACAGGTTTTATTTGGTGGTGGTGTTGTTGTCCAAGTTCGTACGGGAGATCGCGGCCGCGATTTGGCGGTAGATGGCAGCGCTTCCGATGCCGATCGCGATGGGTGGGACCATGTATTTGAGCAAGGGGGACGCAGCCGCACCCGCTCCTCCCATCACGGCAAAGGAAGCGGCATGCAGTGTGCTCACAATGAGAACGTCGATCGCAAAGTCGGTGCTGGAACAACTGCTGCCCATGCGGATGCGGTAAGCATTCTCCTCCAGTTGTTTGTGGGCGCCAACTGTTGCGCCAACTGTTGCGCCAACTGTTGCACCAACCATTATTTCCAACAACACATCGTCGTTCGACAATTCTTTGCAAAACGCAATCGTTTTGCGATACCAAGCCATCGTTCGTTCTTTGCAAACCGCGATCGTTTTGCGGTACCAAGCCATTGTTCGTTCTTTGTGTTTTTTGTTTGTCGTGTGTGTCTGTCGCCGCAGTCTGTGAAAAAATGATAAATGTTTTGTGTCCAAAACAATGCATTCGAGTGTGTGAGTTTGTGTTACTGGTTGGTGTACATATTGTCTTAATGAGTTACAAGGTGTGACATATTTTGCCGCTATTGGCGTTTGCCAAAACAAAAATGGTGAAATTGTGCACAGGTCCATCCGACAATCAGGAATGGCGCTACGCCGAGGCCGAATGCGCAGGCGCCGATGGCCGCCCCCATGATTCCGCCCAACATGGCATTGATGGCGACAATCAGGGAGCGGTCGGTTGATTGTGCATCGTCGGGGCGGCGGAGTTCCATAGAGGCCAACAGGAATGCGCCGATACTGCCCCCGACGTACGCCCCAACCGCTGCGCGTGTTAGCACGCTCTCACCGCTGAACATACTCGAAACGAATGTGGAGAGGAGTGGCGAAAGCATCGACATGGTGCTGAACGGGAACGAATGGTGAATGAAAGTGTACGTACACGTGTTCCAACTGCAAAATGAAAGATTTGTGTCGGTCGTCGGCGCAACACAAATTTAATACATCCATCGTCACGCGTTGTCACAATGTCGAGAGTTGGAAGCGTGATATTGCAATGGCAGGAACAGCAAGCATCGGCGGTGCTGGAATCCCAGAAGCGATTTGATGCGTTGGCGGACAAGTACATGCCATCGATCATTGCACAAGTTGACGCGGCGCGCACAAAGAACCCTTTCACCACGTGGGTCATGGTGCAGTTTCGCGACTGGGAGGAATGCGATTTCAAGTTTCCGTCGTTGTGTAACCGTGACGAGCAATACATGACGACGGTGGAGAGAAATGTGCATCGTATGATCAAATTGTGGTTGCTGCGCAACCTCGAATATGAAGGATTGCTCTGCGTGTCGATCACGATCCGTTCCGAGTCGGTGGGGAACAACTGCCTGTGGCGAAGACGTCGCAAGGTGCTCGACCTTCAATTCACCTGGACTGAGAAATCGCCATTGGAAATCGTGACAACATCTCAGAACGCCGCGCTGTTCCAGCAACTGGAAGAAGTGAAAGCAAAAGCCAGGGCAATAGTAGAACATATGCAAAATAAAGTTGCGGGTGTGGAAGAATGAAAAAAAAACAATTATTGAGATTTGTTCAGTTGTGCATGTGCATCTATACTTAGTTATCGCAACGGCGCACGCCGCGCGACCATTACATCGTTTCTGTGTGTATGTATGTGCATGGTATATGTAACATGTAATTTGTGAAATGTAAAGTTATGCGAAAAAATACGCGCGTAAATGTTTGTTTGTTTGATTGATTGATTTTGGCGACACTCATTCGTTGGCATTCTCTGCGGCGTACCAAAATCCGTCGCCTTTGCGGATGAATCGGTACCAGAACGGGTCCATGTCTTGGCACAGTTTGCGCGCAGCCAGGTCATCTTCCGTTTCAGATTCCTCCGCTGCGGAAGACATGAACACGGAAGAGTCTATGCCGGAGGAGCACGCATTGTATGCGAATGTGTCCGGGCAAACCCCCTCTTGCTTCGGATGCAAATGACGATGGCTCATGCGACCATTCCACGTGAACATGGATCGCACGTTGACGTTTGTCGGGATGCACCAATTCGCCAAAGACTGTTCCATATTGAAGCAAGAGCGGAACATGAACTCCATGGATTGGGCAGAGGAAAGTCTCCATCGATCCAGCGGTTGGTTGAACACGTTGCAGCAGCTGAACATCCCATCGCAATCACGCAGCTGGCGCACGTCCCATTGGTTAAGTGGCTGGTTGAATGTGCGACAATGAGAAAACATGAACGACGCACGTTGCAGGGACGACACGTCCCAGTCATCGAGGCACTGGTTGAAATTCATGCATCCGTAAAACATCCAGCGCGCGTCCTGCAGGCGCGAGACGTTCCAGTGATTCACATCGCTGTTGAAGGACGTGTCGCGCAACATTCCTTTGGCCGTGCGCACATTGGACATGTCCCACTGGCTGATGTCCGGCAAAGGGAACTTGCATCCAAAAAAAGTGTAATTCATGTTGGTCACGTTCGACGTGTCCCAGCGACTTATGTCCAACGAGATGCGGCTGAACGTGCTGGTCCGGACGAGGGCGTACATCGATCCGAGCATCTTCGAATGAAACAAGTTGCGCAGACTCGTGACCAGGTGAGTGTCCCACTCGTCCATGGGTCCGTATTTGTCCCGAATCGCGTCGTTGCCGAGAAGGTAGTCGCGCACGACGTTGCGAATGGTGTCTGTGGTCAGTGGCTCGAAGCAGGCGAACTGGACGATGGCAACTGCGTGGTTGCGATGCACCCCAATCCTCCACTCCAAAGCATACTGCACAAGCCATCGCATGCGCGGCGGTCGACCGCGATGGCGGCGGTTGTTTTCCGGACGGGATGTCGTTGTGTGACAAACGTCCATTGTTGCCACTGCAGACATGGGACCGTGCACTTGGGCGTGATGAAAAAATTATGTTGCGCAACATGCATACATACCCCCTCCCTCACGCACCCACAATCACCACCTCACACCTCACCTTTCACACACCATGCGGTTTGCATTGCACGGGATTCGATCTTCTCCTCCTTTGGTTTCTTCTGCTTCTGTTCCTTCTGCCGCTGCGCCACAACATCGGGATGTGACTGCGATTGCTCCCCCCACCACTTTGGACATGGGTGGGGGTGCAAACACGGTGTGTTTGTTTTCGCGTCCGTATTTGGATCCCTGTTCGCAGTGTTATGTGAATGTCTTGTCAGTGAATGCGCTGCCGCAAGGTCCGCTGGCGAGACTGGTGCATCGTTTGCGCTTCAGTCCCCTGAGTCCCTTCCAGGCCACGTGCACGAACCAACCGTTGCGCGCGCAATGTGCGTTGGTGTTGCGCGGCTTGAACGGTGTTGGTGGATGTGGCAATGGCAGTGGCGTAGGCGACTGCGGGGGGTACGATTCGTACGACAGCTACTATGCCGCCGCCGGCGTCGGAAGCACAGGGGGATGCTGCGGCAAGTTCGGATCGTACATGACGGTCGATGGCGTTATGGATCTGACCTCGTGGTTGCTATCGCAGGGATACATTGTTCGAAGCGATCTGGCGCGCATGTTCATGGACTCCCCCATGAATGTGGTGCCGCACGACGGCGGACAGCTGCTGGCGGTCGTCACCTACGCACCCGGCGCCATGACATCCCCTTCCTATGTCATCAACATGTAAACAAACAATCATCCGTCCTGGGAGCCTGGGAGCCTAGGAGCCTAGGACGCAGGAGGAAGCACGATAGCCGTGTTGGCATCCAACCCCGCCGGATCAGCGACGGATGTGGATTGTCACAGTCACCGCCGCCGCAATGTCTTTTGTTCTTGTGTTGTTCCCTGCTGGCTCACCACTTTTTTTGAGTGAGTGTCACCGGGTGCAGTGAGTGAGTGTATCAAGGTGTTTCCATGAAGTACTATTTGCGCACGGACGATTCATTCTTCGGGGCACTGGAGGCCAACGTGGACGGATTGCTGGAGAGTTGCATTGCGGAGATGGAAGGATTGCTGCAAGTCAATCCGCCCATTGTGGTGTACGGCAAACCCGCCATTCAGCGCCGCAGCGTGGGCTTTTTCTCCGACAGCTGCCGCGACGGCTACCACTTCGCCGGACAAGTGGCCGCGGCCGAACCCCTAACCCACTCCATGCACACGCTGCTGGAATTGGTCAACGCCGCCTTCCACGCCGACTTCAATGGTGTCCTCGTGAACCACTACAAAGACGGCAACGACTACATTGGCAAACACAGCGACGACGTGTCCGCGCTGTGTCCCCGGAGCGGCATCGCGATGGTGTCCTACGGCGCGCCGCGCATGTTTCGGGTGCGCAGCAAAACCACCAACGACATCGTGCTCGATATCCCCACCACCTCCACCGAATGCTGGATCATGGGCGGCGACTTCCAGCGGGAATTCACGCACGAAGTGCCGGTCCAAAAAAAGGTGAAGGAATGTCGATACTCCTTCACCTTTCGCAAACACCTGTAACCCCCCCCACCCCAACTGCGAAAAAACGGCCCGCGGGCCGGATTTGTTGTAACAATTAAGAACTGCGATGTTGATGAACCCTTCTTTGGTTGTTTCTTTCTTTGCTTCTTCCTGTTTTCACGTTTTTCGTTTTCATGTCTTCTGTCAGCTTGCTTGGTTGCTTGTTTACAGGCGGCGGCGAGGACGACGACTGCGGGTGCTGCCGCTACCTTTGGATCTTCGCAATAGTGCATAGCGACCAGTTTGTCGCCGATGTTGTTTCCGAGTGACACGGCGTGGGCGGAGACGTGTGCGGCGACCGGTTTGTTGGCGCCGATGCCGTTTTCGAGTGCCTCCAACACCAGGAGATGTGGTGCGCGGCAGTTTCGATGTGGACATGGCGTTATTGTCTTCTCCTTCGCGACTTCGTTTTTGTGCCAACTTCTTACTCTGATGACCTTGTCGGTGGGTCATTTTGCGGTGGGTGTCGTCTGGCATCGGTTGCACAAAATTCATCACGTGCAGCAAGGAATCAGCCGGAAGATCAAAGAGATGAGTCTTCCCCGTCTGACGCTCCGCATCAGCAATGTACGCACGGCGGCCGGTGACTGGGTTTACATGGTCACGAAGATGTCGGGTTTCAAACACTCTGCGCATGTTTTTCCCATCCGCAGTCGCATTGCTCACCAGCCATCGCCGAACATACTCGATGTTCAATTTCCGTTCGAGGACAAGTTTTTCGTGGTTGGGGTCATCCGGATCTTCCTCGAAATACTCAAACCGACCATAATAGTCATCATCCTCTGGAGGGTCATCGTCATCGTCATCGTCATCGTCAGTGTCCACGCCTCCAAATTGTCCTCTGTCAAACCATCGCGTCAGGTCGAGTGAATCCCATTCTTCGTTGTGAAACGGCGGTGGGGATGGGGATGGGGATGAGGATGCGGATGAGGATGCGGATGAGGATGCGGATGCGGATGCGGATGGGGATGCGGATGCGGATGCGGATGAGGATGAGGATGAGGATGAGGATGCGGACTGAGACATGACGGGCGAAAAGAACATTGCATCGGCGACGATTAACGATGGCAGCTGCCAATCACGAATGCTCTGCGCAAATTTAGCAGCATTTTTGAACATTCTACTGGTGGACCGAACGTTGACAACATTCCACTTGTCCAAGGGCTGGTTGAACAATCCAGTGTAACAAAACATGTAATCCATCTCCACCCCTTGCGACACATTCCAAGAGTTCAACGGCTGATTGAAAACGTGGCACTGGAAAAACATTGCGTAAAAACAGCGCACGTTGGATACATCCCAGTCGTCCAACGGTTGATCGAAGGAAACACAACACGCAAACATCCTCGTCATGTCCAACACGTTTCCAACATTCCACTTGTTGAGAGGTTGATTGAATCGGCGACACTCGTTAAACATGTTGCTCATGTTCGTGACGTTCGACACATCCCAGTTTTCAATGTTCTCGTTGAAATCGTATGCCTTACTGAAAAGAAAGCGCATGTCGGTCACTTCGCTCACATCCCAATCTCCAATGGGCTTTCCGAAATGCTCATCGTACAAATGAGGTACCCTGAAATAAAGCAAACACAATATGCGAATGGTGCGATTGTTCAGGACAATTCGATCGCTGTTTGGATCAGGAATGAACATTTCCCTTGTCAGATCTCCGTCATACGCTGTCAATGATCCGTATTCTTCCTCCTCGTTAAACGGATCCTCAAGAAACCCATCTTCCATCACTCGTTGATATCCCGGATATGGTGGATCGTCCAGCTTCAGCCCTCGGAACTGCAGGGAAAATCCTTCGTCATCTTTCCTTGATGGACGGCGCGACATGTGCTACTTCAAAACAGGGAGGTGTAGGGGGGGGGAGAAGGGGAAGGTGAGAAGGGGAAGGTGAGTAAGAGAAAAAAGCACGAACAGGCAAATTGTCCGATGAAAAGCACCATATACAAAACGTGAGAAAATTCATTTCTTTTTTTCATGAGTGCCTCTGACAAGCAACCATTGGAAGTGCCGCCATTGATGGCAGCGTTGTACAGCGACCAGGTCGATCTGATACGCGAGTACTTGGATGGACTCAGCGAGATTCAGCGCATGGCGTACCACATCGCAGTCGACCATCTGGGCACCTCTTTCAACCTCGTGCGCAGCAACGGGTACCAAGACTGGCTCAAAGAACGAGAGAAGAAGAGCAACGGAGAGAGCGGCAAGTAATGCGACCGCAGCTTTGTATGTTTGTATGTTTGTATGTTTGTATGTATGAATGTATGGATGTATGTGTTTGATGCGATGGTAGTTGTAGTGAGTCGCGCGGTAAAGTTTCTCCATGTAACAGTCGATTAAAATGCATTCAAAATCATCTGCGATTTGCTTAGTTTTTTTGACGAAGTGTGTGCGTGTGTTATCGAAGTCGGCGAAATGCGGGTTGCTTGCCACGTCGACGTCTTGTGCGACGGCATCGTCGACCGGCGCGGTGCGATCTTCGTTTCGCGGAACTGCGTCGACGGGATGATAGTTGTCTCCGTCTCCGTCGCCGTCTGCTTCCCGCCGACAACGTGGAACTATCGTCATCCTCAAACGATCGTTTGCGTTTGCGAGATGGTGTTTCCCAGTGACACAGTTCGAAAAAGTGAAGCCCAGTTTGCGGATCTGGGTTTCCACCATTCGCTTGTGTCATTCCTTGCGCCAAACGCATCATGTATTCCTTCAGCACCTTCAAGTCCAAATACCCCTCAGGTGGAAAGTTCGTTTCGGTGGTGACGATGGATGCCAGCTTGCCATATATGTGGATAGTGTCCAGCGACGATTTGAACAGATCCTGTGCGGAAAAATCAAGCCGAAAATCGCGATTGAATGTTTGAGTGGTCGTCAATCCCAGCGACACCATCACGTGTCTCAGCCGGAACAACATGCGACACATGAAAAGGATTTCCATCGTGTCGTAGATGTTGAAGAAGAACTCCATTTTTTTCGTCACAAAGTATTCACTCCACGAGGGAAACAGGTGCGGAAATTGTAAATATGAAAGAGTTTGTTGCGCGTTTTCGTGGACATGCAAGAATTGCAGAAATGCGCACACCTCGAGAAACACTTGTTGCGCAAGGAGAGTCCACTTGGTCTCCAGGAATCGTCGTTGGCGGTGAAGGTCGCTCCATTCACAAAAGTGGACGGCAGGTCCGTCCTCTTCATCAACCCGGTCGCCGTCTTCGTCCAGTTCAAACCCTTCTTCGTCCACTTTTATCTTTGCCGGTTTCTCGAAGTTGCCGAGTTTTGTGTAGCCTCCGTAACCCACGGGCACTTCCCGCGGATTGGCGTAGCCGCGATCGAAACAAAACACGAGGAAATTCTCTTTGATGAAGTACATGTGAACCACATCGTGGATAAAATGGTGCTGAAACATCGGAATCTGACTGATCCCTCCGTGCGGCACATTGTCGTTGGTGCTCCAGAGCGGAATGGGGGTGATATGGAAGAACAGTTTCGGTGATTGGCCGGTGGAGGGGATGCCGCCAAGGAATGTGGTCATGTACGTGCGGGGAAGGACTCCCGCCGTTTTCGAGGGCCACAACAGCGGAATGATGCGACACTCCTCCGTCCAACCATCGCAAATGGTTTTCACCAACATTTCCGCCGGATAATCGCGATGTGTTATTTGCAACAACTCCGCCAGCAGGACGAGCCACATGCTGCGGAAGCTGATGGCTTGGTCCTGCAGCGGCACTTGCGCATTGCGCTCTAGCCACGCGGCAAATGCCGGAAACGATTGGAACGTCATGGTGGTGCGGTCCTGTGCCGTGATGGTGGCCAGTTGTTCCGCGAATTCGTGGCAGAAGACACACATCCACAGCATGCCGAACAGTTCCACGGAAGGTGTCTCCACGCGGTCGTGTTGCATGGCGCCGCCAGCGTGTCCGCCGTCCAGGAACAACTGTTCGAAGAGTGGAATGGAAAACGCTTTCCAGTGGTTCAGATTGGTGGTGTTTCGAACCATGTCGCGAAAGGTGTCGTCGGGTACCTCCTCCAGATTCGCAAAAGACGCCAAGGTGTCCTTCGGAACTCCGCCCAACATCGACAACACTTCGCAGGTTTTGGCTTTCGTGACCGGAGTCCACATCGCAGTCGTCGCAGCAACACCGTCACTTCCACCCACGGTGGACGTGGGTGCGCCCCACCCGGACAATTCCTCGTCGAGTGTGTCATCGTCCATCAACAGCGCAGCGTCATTCGACATGGCTCAACTCAATACACACACACGCGCGAAGAAGTCTCTGCGAACAAGTACCAAAAGAAGAGAAAATCAAATCATGAGGTTGTCGTGAGGAAAGTCGATACAAATGAAAAATTGGATTTTTTTATCTGAAAAAAACGCGTTTATTTAACGATTACACAATTGTCGTAAAAATGGGAAGTGTTGGACGATGCATGCCTTTTGGCGGCAGGTTTTGGCGTGGAGTGTGACCTTGTTTCTGACGTTCTCTTGGTCCACGAGATTGCGGAAATCCCAGTCGACGATCACGTCCAGCTCTTCGCAATCTGCCCAAAGGCAGTAGAAGTCGAGACACTCGGTGAAGTCGGTGTTCGTCACCTGCGATGTGTCCCATTCCCAGCACGGTCCAAACACATTGTCGGTCGCCACCGCCCACTCCGCCATTTCCGCCATGCGGTTGGCGTACGGACAAAACTCCAGGTACAACATCCGGTCCATCGACGCATTCGTCAGCGGAGTCCACGACACCTGTTGCGCCACGTACCTCTGTAACCCGCGGGTTACACCTCGGTGTTTGAGCCAGGCGCAGAGGACAGTGCGGCGATGAACGGCGGGGTTGTGGGTGGGGGGCGGTGGCGGCGCACAGAACGATTCGATGAAGCGGCGGAGGTGTGGCACTGCGGCGATGTCTGGGGCGTGTCTGCTCAGCCACAGGTTCACGGCGCGTTGTGCCACGCGACACAGCTCGCAGCGCAACCACCGCCGTTTGGTCGGCGAGGAAGAGGGGTCTGCCGCATCTCGTTCTTGTTCTTCCGTTTCTTCTTCTTCTTCCGCGTCTCGTTCTTGTTCTTCCGTTTTTTCCACGTTTTCCATTGCGTCGATTTCTTCTTTTTTCTTCTGTTTCTTTTTTTTGAGTTGTGCGAAATAACAGTGTGGTGTGGTATTGTATAGTGTTACATCGATGTTAGCGAAAGTGGCACATGAAACACGCAGTGTATCCAATCAGTTCGGTCGCAGCATACACCAAAAGCGTGGCGAAGCGAAACCACGCCTTGCCTTCTCCTTCTTCTTGTTCTTGTTGTTGGTCTTCTGCTCCTTCTTCTTGTTCTCCTCCTTCCCCTTCGGCGGCGGCAGCGGAGTGGACCCTCGGCATCGACCACTGCGACCACTCCGACCACTGCGACCACTGCGACCACTCCGACCACTCCGACCACTGCGTCCACGGCGACAACTTGGGTTTGGTGGCCCAGGGCGGCAGCTCCTCCGGCTCCGCGTCGCAGCCCTCGAACATGTCGTGGGTTTGCCCCATGTGAATCTCATGACACCACCAGAGCGACCGAAAATGTTGAAAGGCGCGACACCGCGCAAACATGGAGCAGGTCGTCGCGTAGATGTCAATTCTCCCCCAATGGGACAGCGGCTGATTGAAGGAGTATGCGTCCGCGAACATATGTCCAAAGTTCACCACGCTGCTGACGTCCCATCGACTCAGCGGCTGATTAAAGGCATGCGCGTGACGAAACATGCATCCCATGTCCGTGACATTGGCAGTGTTCCACGTTCCGACTGTCTGGTTGAAGCAGTGTGCATTCTCGAACATGTTGCGCATGTTCGTCACGTTGGATGTGTCCCACGTGTGCAGCGACTGGTTAAAACGGGTCGCACAGCAAAACATCTGAGAGGTGTTGATTGCGCCAGACATATCCCACCTGTCCAAAGGTTGGTTGAAGTGCGTGGCACTTTGGAACATGGAATTGGTGGTCAAGGGAGACAGCTGCCATCGATTGATCGGCTGATTGAATGCGAAGCAATCGACGAACATCCCACTGCACCATCGCAGGTTCGGCAAGACCCAGCCGGAAATGTCTTGGTTGAATGTGGAGCACGCCAGGAACATTTCTTCCGCGGATATGAGGGAAGAAGTGTTCCACCACCGGATGTCGATGTGCGCCAACATCTCATCTTCGTGATAAAACAGTTTGTCCATTTCGGTGACATCGCGGGTATCCCAGTGCTCCACTAACCCATATCGATACAACTGCGGATCGTCCAGATAGGCCCGTGTGACAAAATACAAGCGAAAGTCGTCCATGAAGGCCTGCTTCTGCTTGACCCTGCGACTTCGTGTAGTTCCCAAATTGTCGCGCTGATATTCCCGCAGTTTCTTGCCCAATTGCCATACTGCTGCCCTGAGAGTGTGGCTGTCGTGCCGACACACGTCGGCGTACTCCTGGACCAGGCGTCGATGGTTTTCGGGCATGCTGCGTGGCGGATGGTCCATCCACCAATGCATTTGCAGGTAGACTTCTTCCAGCGGTGAAAGCGAACCCATAAAAGAAAGCGAAAGGTGTTGTTCCATGGGTCACGTGCGACCAGAAGCGCCACCATATAAAGTTGTGTATCTCTCCTCCGTTCCAACGAACACCCACCCCTCCACACCTCTGCACCTCTACACCCTCGGCAAAATATGTCACAAACTGCTTCGACCACAATCTTCGACAATCCGATGGCCCGCTACATGCGCGCCACGCGACGTTTGCCGAAATTGTGGCGTCGCTTCGGCATCTTCATCTCGCAATTCCATTTGAGCGAGGTCCACACGCGCGTGGTGAGCGAGTTCGTGTTGCCGGCAAACACGATCGCGGACGACAACATCCACTATCTGACCAAGATATCGCTGAGCGGCGCCGCACTGGAACACTGGATTGCTGCTCACGGCGGGATGGAATGGATGGAATGTATTGCGAAAGACTTTCCCCAGGCCACCGCCTGCGAACACTTGCTGCGCGAGTATCGCACTATTCGACAATTGTGTGGTCCAATGGAAGACTGGGACACATCGCTGGTGACCGACATGTCGAATCTCTTTGCTTTCAACGCGGACCTGGTCGCCGCCCAGCTGCTGTGCAAAACGCCCTCACTTTCTTCCTCC
>JACCDZ011529224.1_pt1 | contig 20215 bp, 20 predicted proteins | sample 7449551 | NCBI WGS metagenome assembly JACCDZ01 (sample SAMN15323452, study PRJNA562643) | freshwater metagenome | isolation source: river surface water | place: USA:Blue River Watershed | collected 2017-08-18
CCCCCAGAAAGCCGTCGTTCGAGTCGAGAGTCAGACGAAAGTGAAAAAGCTGCAAAGCGGCACCAGTGGCCGAATTATAGGCAGTTATCCGCGCCAAATTCAATCGCCGGCACGACCCATAGCCGATCCGATTGCGTGCGGTAGCGTGCCCTGGGTCGCTTCTGTATAATGCCGCCATGCCGACCCCACGTGACCGCCAACCCGCTGTAATGTCCTGCTCAAGCAGAGTTGGGCCTTCAGGTGCCTTACGGAGAACGGCACCCAGACAGTCAACCGGGCCGCACCTATTCATGGCGCTGCTTTCCCTGTCGCCGCTCCTTCCCGACACCCTGTTGAGTCAGCCCTGGGTCGCGGAGCCAATCCTCGTGATGCGAACGGTCGCCCAGCCGGCCCGAACCTCCTCTGTCTATATCGGTTCGGTCATGGCGATGCTGGCCACCTTTGAAGACGCCGGGATCCTGCCGCCGGAGGGCACGCCTCAGGCCAACAGAATCATTAAGGCTGTGATCCAGTTCCAGTCTGCGTTCCTCAAGAGCAGTCACCCGGCCGTCCGGCAATTTTTTACTGAGGCCCATCGCACCACACTCGGCCCCCGAGCCGACGAAGTTGAGGCCTCGTTCCGTCAAAGCGGCTGGTCGGCGGACACCTTCGATGCCGTCATCACGGCCGGACAAATCGATAACGCCTGGAACGCCGACGGTCTGAGTGACGGGTTGAGGGAGTTTAATATCGGGAAACAGGATTTCGACATTCTTGCGGAGTTGTACCAGCAGAGTAGCCGCGCGTTTTCCACCCAGGGCAGAACCTTCCAGGAGGTCTATGCCCAGCGTCGCCGGGAGATGCCCGGGGCCAAATCCGAATGACTGTCCCCTGACAGCGAGCCAGCGACAGCGATCGCATTTTTCACGACTTGTAGCCCGAGGAGGCATCATGGCAACGAAAGCGTACATTCTGATCAAGGTCAAGGCAGGCAAGGGCAAGTCGGTGCTCATGGCGCTCAAGAGCATTGCCGGCGTCGAGCAGATTCACGCCTGCTTCGGCCAACCGGACATTTTCGTGTTTATCAATGTGGCGGATGAACGGGCCCTGTCCGACGTCGTGATTACGCGCATTCACGCCATTGAAGGCGTGGAAGAAACCGACACACACATCGTCGCAGAAACCTAACTCAGCGGTATTCGACCGTGACGTCGCGCCCACCCTGGCGGGCGGAGGCATAACAGGCCTCGGCGATTTCGACCGCACGCTTGCCGTCTTCAATGGTGATTGGAGGCGGCAAGCCGTCGCGCACACATCGCACAAAGGCGCGCAACGTGCGAAGCACGGTCGGTTCCGTCGCGGTCGTCCAGTTATCAGCGCCACGCAGGGCCGAGACCTGCACCACCCGTTGACCGCACCAATCTGCCGATAACTGTCCCTCGCTGCCGATCAGTTCGACCCGCCCGACACGACCCGACGTCACCCGGGACACATCCAACAAGCAGATCAGCCCGCTTACTGTGGTCAGCCGACCAAGAATACGCCGTTCTGCGGCCTCAGGAGGCACCGGATCCATCTCGCAGGACACCCTGTGAATCTCCTCTCCGGTCAACAGACGAACGAGATCCAGGAGATGAATGCCGGTTTCGAGCAAACAGCCGCGACCGCCGAATCCACGACCCTCTTCACTCATCCCATGCGGCTCCATACGACTGGCGAGGCTCAGGTACTGGAGCGCACCGACTTGCGCCTGCCGTTCACGCAGCGCGTTCACCGCCGCATCAAACCGCAGGGTTTGCGCAGTCATCATCACTTGCCTGCTCCCCTGCGCCGCCAACGCGATGGCCCGCGCTTCATCCGCCGTGGTCGCCAGCGGCTTCTCCACTAGAAGCGCTCTGTTCGCCCGCGCGACGGCCATACAGATCTCCCGATTGAGCGCCGGCGGCGTCACCACCACCACAGCCTCCACCAGGGGATCGGCAATCAACTCGTGATAGTGGGGATAACAGCGTACGGTCGGTGCTGATGCCAACCCATGACCCCGCTCGGCCCGACGGCGGCTGACGGCCACCAGGCGCGCGTCGGGCATGTCGTGTAAAAGATGTGTGGCGTATCGGCTGCCGTGATGGCCAAGCCCGATCAGGCCGATTCCGAGCGGTGAACCTCGATCGTGAGACATGGTTGGCGGGCACTCTACCGGCCCAGCGAGGACGGGTCAATATGGCTTGCGCGGAGGTCGCCGCCTCGATTGACAACTCCCAAATACGCTCCCTATAGTACCAATCGACTACCCGCTTGACGCAGACGCCAATCGAGAAAGGACCCGACCGCCCATGACTACGCAGACAGCCCCATTTTCCCTGGATCAGATTGGAACCGGCACGGCTCGCTTTCCAAGCGGCATGGCGATTCCTACCGCAACGGATGCGATGGTAGACCCCTATATCCGCACGCGGGTCAGCAAAGACGTCCATGTGGAGTGTATTCAATTCTGGCCGCAAGACAAAGTGACCTACCCGGGAATTGTACTGTTGCATGACTGGTGGGGCATGAATTCCCAGATCACGGCACTGGGAGCCCGGCTGGCCTGTGAAGGGTATGGGGTGATCATCCCGAAGTTGTACGGCCGGCTCGGCGGCATGGTCACGGCGAATGCCGAAGTGGCGGAGGCGCTGGCCGCCAAGTGCAACGAGCAACTCCTGCTCCAGGATATCAACAGCTGCTGCGAATATCTCAACACCACCGAACGCACGAAACGCAATATTCATGGCGTGGTAGGGTTCGGTTTTGGCGCCTCCCTGGCCATCCGCTTCGCCTGCCAGCGAAAACGCCTGCGGGCCGCCGTTGCCTATTATGGAAAAGTCACCGCACCAGACCAGCTCAATAACATGATGAGCCTGTTGCTGTACCATCAGGCCGAACAGGACACCTGGGCTACCCAGAAAGATGCCGACCTGCTGCGGGCCGCAGCCGGCCAGGGCAAACGCATTGAGATCAAGAGCTATCCCGGCACCACGCACGCATTCTGCGATGAGACCAGGCAGGGCGGGTACAATGCCGAGGCTACTGCGCAGTCCTGGGATGCTACCGTGGCATTCCTCAAAACCTGTTTCCAAGGAACATAACTCGTCGTCGGGGTGGACAGTGTCACGCGACCGAGTACCCGCGGCCGACTGGCACTGTCTCTCCCGCTCCTTCCGCACATGGAGAAAGCAGTCTCACTCATGCCCAATCATGCCGTACGCACGTTGCTCATTGCCTGCTGCCTCACTACCGTGCTCACTGCGCCAGTCGCGGCGCACGCCGAACAGGCGGCGCCTCAGGCCCGGTCCACTCTGGCCAATCGCCTGCCAGCGTTTCAGGATGTGGCGCAAGCCAATGCCGCGCCACTGTCGGCACTTCCGGCGCAGGGTGATGCGCTGAACCTGTTTAAAACAGTGATCGGCCCGCAATTGGGGCTCAGCGATGCGGCCATGACGATCGGGGCCAAGGGGCTCACTCCGGCCATGAGCCAGGAACTCCTCATCAGTGATCTGACCACATCGGCGAATGAATTAGTGCGCGGGCTGGCCGCCTGGCAATTGGTGCAGGCAATCAAGGATCTCGGAGCAAGCAGCACGCCCGAACAACGCGAAGCCATTCAAAAACAACTCGACGCGCAGACGGCCTGGTTAAGTCAAAACACGATACTGGAACCATCCCTGCGCCGCCTGTTGACGTTGAGCAAAGAGGCGCCGACGGAGGATGCCGCCACTCTCATCGGGGGAGCCGCCGCCCACCTCGAAGCCTGGGCCATCGACAGCGTGCATCGCGAATGGTTCCGGATTTACAATTGGAAAGATCAGGTGCGGCAGCAGCGAGGCCTTGTACGGTTGTGCGGGACCTGGCAATGGTCGATTCACAACCATCAAAACCATCGCGAAGAAAAAACGGCCGTCATCTTTGCTCCGCCGGGAGCCGTGTCGGCCATCAGTCCCGCGGAAATCATCGTCCTTGGCGACAGCGTGTACTTGCGGTGGGAAACCAGAGCCGGCGTGCAGGAAGACAGCCTGCTCTTTTCGGGAGAGGGTCAGCGCTTGGAAGGCACCTTTGTGAATACGGCAGGCGGCTGGGGTTCGATCACCGGCAAACGCACCGCTACCTGTTTCAACGAAGGCGGGGGTAAAGCGACGTCACCGCGTCGTCAGCATCACTGAGGGCGGCCGGCGCGCCAGGCAGTCCAGGCGACGCAAGCCCACCCGCTGACTAACGACACCCCGCCCAGGGGAGTCAGCGCGCCCATCCACTTGATCCCGGCCAGCGCCACGATATACAAACTCCCGCTGAAGAGCAGAATGCCGGCGCACAACAACCAGCCGGCCTTGACCGCCCAGGGGCTTTCCGTCTCGCGCCCCAACCAGGCTACGACAAACAGGCCGAGAGCATGGTACATTTGGTACCGTGCTGCCGTTTCGTAGACGGCGAGCATGGGCGGATCCAGAATGGATTTGAGGGCGTGCGCGCCGAAGGCGCCGGCGGCCACGGCGGTCGCAGCGAACAGAGCGCCGAGAAACGCGAATCGAAACGAACGCATCGATGGAGCCATACGGTCCTCCTGAAGAGCCATGTCCTCCGGCTGAGGCACGGCGCGCGATTCTAACACGAGTGTCGATGGGAAATGAGCAAACCAATCCCGCTTGAATGTCCCCGCTGCCTCTTGGCGAATCCTGATGCCGCGCAGTATTGCGAATGCGGCTACGACTTTACCCCGCACTTCGAGGGGTTCCCGATAAAATCTGCCGCGGGCGCCGCACCCAGGAAACGACTGTTCTCGGAAGAGATGGGCCGGGGTAGTTTTGTGCTCGGCATTCTGTTGATCTGGCTGGCGCTCTCGGTCGGCGAGCTCTATCGCATCCGCATTGAACTGCCGCGCCGCCCGAAGATGGAACTGGGGCTCAGTAGTCTGATGGTCGGGATGACCGATCTGGCCGCTGCTCTTGTCGTGGGCGCGATCGGCTGGGCCTGTGTGTGGATTCTGTTGGCTGCGCAGAGCAAACGTGATGGCAGTCTCTGCCCGAAACGCACTACCTTCGTCGTGACGCTAATCGCTGCAGCCGTGCTCTTTGTGACTCGAACCATCGACCCGAGCGTGCTCGTGCAACACATCATGCAGGTCCTCTTTGTGCTCGCCATCGCCATCGCGTCGTATTACGCGGGATGCCGGAACTGGCTGGGGAAATGGTAAGCGAGCCGGCAGTCACGCGGACATTGAATCACTGACATTTCCTGCGAGTCATCCAGGGAGTAGCACCAGGCATGTGACGGGAAGTAGCGCAGAACGTTGGACGAGACGGTGTTACTTTCTGCAGAAGTAGAGATAGAAGTCGGCGAAGTCCTCCGCCGGAAGCCCCAAGTGCACCGGCTTTTTCGTATTGCCGCACAACAGGGTCCACTCCACCGCGAGCCTTGCGAGCTGCTCTTCGTTCACCCCGTGTGTGCCCCACAAATTGACGGACGCGGAACTTAGCACCACGGTGACCGTGCGCGTGGACGGCCCGTAACTGAATTTAAATTCATGTCCCCCGCGAAATAAGGGAATGACACCTTCTCTCGATCGAAAACCACGATGTCCGCATTGCGTGCAAACCAACGATTCCAGCCCACTGCGGAAATCGTACTCAGCGGAGTTAGCCTTGAGCAAACCCTCGCATTTGTGGACCGGACAACGAAGCGCGTTGGGGTTGCTTAAGGCTGCCTGATCGGGAGATGGAATTACTCCGGGAGGTCTGCTCTGATCGCCCGCTGCCCCTGAAAACTCATTTTGCACAGTGACCTCTGCGGCGCGTTGTACTATTCCTTGAATCTCCAGCCAGAGCGCGTCAAAAGCACGATGCCATGGCTAACTATGGCAAGTATATCAGACGAAAAAACAGGCCCAGGATGCATGAACCATCTACGTGTTATAGCCTGAATCCTAAGCATTAAACCGAAAGGGAAACGGGATGAGTCATTCGAGCCGGAGGCTGTTCATTCCCGACAAGGTCTGAGGGTACCGGCGATGGACGACTCGCAAGCCTCTGGCGTTCAGACTTTTTTTCTCTTAATATCAATCTATCCTCCCCGACGGGACTGTGACACAAGAGACCCGAAACAACAACCGCTGTTTCCCCTGGCCGCCGGTCACGGAGGAAGGGGCGCGGATTCCGAAAGGACGATGGACCGTGACAGACGATTACGCGCGCAGGAAGGTACAAGTCATCAAGGAATTTCTGGAGGCGGAATTTACGGCCCCCTATGTCGTGGAGACCGTGTTGCCGAGAAGAGATCCGCTCGCCGACACGAGATACAAAATTATGCTCAACAATCTGGTCGAACGCACCCTCCTAGTGTGCCCTGCTGTGGTGATGGACAGCTTTCCCACGCCAGACTTGCTGAAGCAATTGCTCGTGTCACAGAAGATCATCGACAAGGTTAAAGCCTCGACCGACTCCCGCATCTGCCATGACGATCTCGGCACCGACGATCAAAACTATCAAAAGCCCATCAGATCAGTGCGCGGGCTCTAACACACCGGTCATCCGTTCACTGTCCGATAACAGCAGGCTCGTCCTGTTTCTTTGCCGATTGTGACGATAAAACATCGTCGCGCCAAGCCGTAACCTGATTGCTCCAACTAAATTTTTCGACGAGACAAAATAATACGATTTGCCAAACCGCATGTTCAGCAATTGACCGACCTGGTGGGCAAGCTAGGTCGCTCTGTTGATAACCAGTCTGGGCATAACACGGACAAACCCGTTCATCTTCCCAGAGAAAGCAGTTCAATCGTTGGGTTTGGACCGGATTGCGGAATCGAACTAGATTACGGTGAGTTAGGGGAATCTGACGCCCAGTCTCTTGGTGCGGGAGGCGGGACTTGAACCCGCACGCCATTGGTATGACACAGGATTTTAAGTCCTGGGTGTCTGCCGATTCCACCACTCCCGCAGCGAGAACACTGTCGCGGCGAAATCTAACACCCGGGTTCCGGAGGGTCAAGCTGCCAGCTTGACCCTCTCCACGCGTGCAAACGGCCTGTCCCTCACGAGACAGGCCGTTACAGGACCTTGTTCTAGCTGGAAGCCTGTATCGACGGATTGCTACGCGGCTTCTTTATGATCGTCTCTCTTCACCAGCGCTTTGCTGCGTTCAACCATGGTGGAAACGCCGGTCTTCACGGAGCGACTGAACCGGGTCGCCTGAAGCTGGGCTCGCTTGGCGTACCGGGCGACATCGCGCCGCGTTTCCACCCCGGACTTCGGCGCCAACAGTAGCCCCAACGCCGCGCCCACCACCGCCCCGCCACCGATGATCGCTGCAATCTTGGCTGCTTCACGCCCCTTGGTAGACATCGTGACTTCCTCCCTTTCGTACAACAAGGTTTACGGCTCACTGACTCCGGCGAGTAGCTGGCTATGTATACAGCATCAACTGTGCCACGACAGGGGCACGCGGATTCGCGGCCTATTTGTACGATTCGAGGAAGGCAGGTTAACGGCTTCTCATAAAGGGTGCTGTTTTGTGGACAACGGCAGGAGACAAGCGTTTCAGAAAAGCGACAGGTGTGCGTAGGGAACACTCTTCAGTGCCGCTCAAGCCTTGCCTGGAGCGCACTCGCGGCTTGCCTTGCAATGTGGATCACGCTCACATAAGATCGCGAAACTATGTGGAGTCCTTCTATGTTGCCCTGGTTACACGCTATCCCCTATCCCGATGTGGATCCGGTTTTTCTCCGATTGGGGCCTTTGCAGTTCCGCTGGTACGGACTGATGTATCTCATCGGGCTCACCCTGGCCTACTTCATCATCGAGGCTCGGGCCAGAGCGCAGAAGCTGCCGCTGAACAAGGATCAGGTCTACGACATGATCGTCTATGCCGCGGTCGGTGTTTTTGCCGGCGGACGGTTGGGTTATGTGCTCTTCTACAACCTATCCTATTACCTGGAGAATCCCCTCAAAATCTTCGCGGTATGGGAAGGCGGCATGTCGTTCCATGGCGGGTTGATCGGAACCATCGTGGCGTTGATCTTGTTTGCGAAACGGCAAGGTATGACGATCCTCGCCATTGCCGACCTTGCTGCCGGTGTGACCCCCGTGGGTCTCGGACTGGGGCGAATTGGCAATTTCATCAACGGTGAACTCTACGGCCGCCCCACCGATGTGGACTGGTGCATGGTCTTCCCGGCTGGCGGCATGGTTTGTCGCCACCCGTCGCAACTCTATGAAGCGCTTTTGGAGGGGCTGCTGCTGTTTACGGTGCTCTGGCTGATCACCCGTCGCCTGCCGCCGTCTGGCACTGTCTTTGGAGCCTTCCTGATGGGCTACGGGTTCAGCCGCATTGTGGTGGAGTTCTTTCGAGAGCCGGATGCGCAGATCGGCTTTATCGTCGGTACGATCTCCATGGGGCAGATGCTCAGCATCCCCATGATCGTCGCAGGAGCGGTCATCCTCGCCATCGCCTCCCAGCGGAAGCGTCCGCTCCAGTCAAACTCAGGTTCAGCCGCTTCCCTCTGATGCGCCCTGGCGTGTGAGTAGATCGGCTATTTGGGATTGGCATCCATCCAGGACTTCTTTCCCAGGGTGAGTTCGCTGTCGTACTTCCTGAGCGGCGGAGCATCCCAAATGACTTTGTTGCCGGGCGCCAGGTTGGCTGCGGCCACATAGTGTTTCCTGGCTTCAGGCTTCTCGCCTAGTTGTTCCAGAGCCAATGCCAGATTATAGTGCGCCTCCGCCAGCGTCTGATCGGCCTGGATCGCCGCCAGATAGGCCTCTCGCGCCCCGGCCCAATCCTCTTTGCCGAGCAGCTGATTGCCCTGCTCCAACTGTTGGCTCACTGCCGCGCTGATTCCGGTCGGCGCGTGAAGCGGCCGGATCTCCGCTTTGCGCGGCCCCGCACAGCCGACGATCGTCACCATCGCCATTATCAACCACCCGAGACGTTTCATGCCCCCTCCTTTGGTTCAGGCCGAAACCGCCACACCGTGCCGTAGAAAAATGAACTCAAATCCCGCGACCGGTTCTCTCAACGATTGGGCGACCGCCGCCTGATACAACCGCGCCTGCTCCCGGTAGGTGTCTGCCCTTGCCGCGACCTGATCGAGCGGGATCATATCCGTCTTGTAGTCGGCAATCCAGAGCTGCCCGTCGAGACGATAGAGCAGGTCGATGACGCCTTCCAGAATCTGTCGGCCTTCGTTCCAAGGCCTGAGAAACGGCACCTCGCGCCCGATCACCGTTGCGTTCCGCAAGCGAGCATAGGCAGGGGACCGCGCAAAAGCCCGCAAAAGTGTTTGAACCTCCTCGACGATGGCCTGCTCTGTCGTCTCCTCCTGCTCGTCCAGCGCGAGGGACGCGCGGGTAATCACGGCCACCTGTGGCTCGACCTCGGCATCGAAATCCCAATATTGCAGGAGCCGGTGCACCATCGTCCCGACCGTTTTCCCCGAAACCGAAAGCCGCGCCCGACCAGCCTCCTCCCTACCCATCCGCACCGGCTGCTGAATGAAGTCCGAGGGTGAGACAATGAGAGGCTCCGCTCGCAACGCTTCCCAGATCCGATCACGCTGTGCCCACCGATCGGAGAAGGCCTGGTCCGTGGCGCTGTCTTCCAAAACCTTCGGCTGCTCCCTCGGTCGAGAAGGCGGACGGTCATCACCCTTGAGGATAGTTTGCCGGAGGCCGACACCTCCGACAGGAATATCCGCCTGCTCGCTCCCGCCCAGTTCCGCCCCGGCCGCCTCCTCCAGGAGATCCAGCAATGCGCCTCGCACTCTGCGCTTCGGCAAGGCTCCCGACAGCACCAGACATTCGCGCGCGCGAGTCATCCCGACATAAAACAGCCGACGGCGTTCAGCCTGTTCTCGTGTGCGCACCTTCTCGGCCACCAGCACGGCGCCAACCGTGCACCGATCTCCGAAGTCAAGTCCCTGCACACCGGTCGACCAGTCATGCCAGATGGCGGGTCGAGCAGGCCCTCGCCCGGCACCATCCCCATGGTGCAAGCCTGCCAGGATCACCAGCGGGAACTCCAACCCCTTCGCCTTGTGGATGGTCAAGACCCGCACCGCATCCAGGGTATCCTCCGACAGGGCACTCTCTGCCTCATCCGGTTGTTCCTCAAGCCGCTCCAGCATCAGCTCGACGAACCCGTTCAGAGTGAGGGGCGGTCGATCCGCCAGATCCGCCGCCATCTGGCGCACCTTCAGTAGATTGGCCACGGCCTGTTCACCATGGAGTGAAGCCGCCGCCAATTCAAGCAGCGGGAGTTGCTGGAAAATCAGATCAACGACCTCGGGTAACGGACATCGCGGCGCCTGCCCGTGCAGCCTCACGAGCACCGCATACAACCGTCGGATGGGCTCGGCATGGGGACTGATCCAGTCGGCGAGCTGACCGGCTTTGCGATAGTCCAGCGCCCGCAACTCCTGCAAACTCATCAACGCAGAATCCGGCAGGCCGCCCAACGACGACCGGAGAACTCCTGCCAAGGCGATACGATCATAGGGATTGTCAATGCACCGGAGGATGTTCACCAGGTCGATGATTTCCTGCCGGCGATAAAAATGTTTCTCCCCGTCGATGATGTAGGCAATGCCATGCCGCCGCAACGCTTCCAGATACTGTTCGGCCTGGGTCAATTTGCGAAAGAGAAGCGCGATGTGGCCGGGGCGCAATCCGGTTTCAGGTCCCGTCGCCTCTGCCCCTGCTTCACCTGGACCCAGCAACCGGGAGAGCATGAGCGCGATTTCCTCCGCTTCCAACCGGGTCGCCGCGGCGGAATCCACATCATCCTCTTCCTCCGACGTGACCAACCGAAGTTCGACACCGGGATTGTGAAACTGACTCGATCGATTCGGTTGCACGGTCAGCGGTACGTTCGGCGGCTGAATCGCCGGTTGCGCGACCAGTAAGGTGTTAAACACGCCGTTGACCAGATCGAGCACTTGCGCGTGGCTGCGAAAATTCGTCGCGAGTTCGCACCGCAACGCGCCGCTGCGTTCCAGCCGCTCGACGACATGATCGAACGCTTCGATATCGGCGCGCCGAAACGCGTAAATCGACTGCTTCGGGTCGCCGACAATAAACAACTTGCCCGACTCCAGTTCCGTTTCACGCCAGGAACCAGACTGCGCACCCGGACGCTCGGCCAGATACAACACAATCTCGTACTGCACCGGATCCGTATCCTGAAATTCATCGACCAGCAATGCGCGATAGTCGCGCTTCAATTGCTCACGGATCGCCGGATGGTCACGGAGCAAGCTACGGGCCTTATCGATCAACCCATCAAATGTGAGCCAGCCGGAATCCAAGAAGGATTTTCGGATCGTCTGGACAAACGGCGCAAGCACATCCAGCAACTGCCGCAGCAATGTATGATCGACCTTAAGCAGCCGTTTCGCGATCCGCTGTAACGATTCGATCTCGGTAAAATCCCCTTCTTCCCAACCGGCCGGCGCGGGGCCGAGGTCTTTGGCAAGCGCCCCCTGAGATTCCGCCGGGAACGCGCTGATACCATCCAGGCCATCGGCCACCAACAGGCCGAACAGGTCGCTCATCGCTGCCAGCATCAATTCGACCTTACGCCGCTTGGGGCGGTCGTATCGACTCAGAAGATTGTCTGCCTGCACCTGTCGGGCAATAAACCAATCGCGCAGGCCTTGGTGGAGATGGCCCTCTGCCATCTGTTCCCGTAACCCGTCGAGATCGATCAAGTCGCTGTGCAGGCTATAGGCCAAGTCGCGCAGGCCTTCGAGGCCGAATGCGGCCAGAAGTGTTCGCCAACGTTCGTGATCCGGTCCCGTCGCCCCTAACTCACGATCCAGCCACAGCTCCCACTCGCCGGTGAAATGTTCTTCAAAGCGCGATCCGTCTTCATCCGTTTGAAAGGTCGGGCTGACTCCGGCCTCGATCGGGTACAGGCGCAGCAGATGAGCGGCAAAACTATGCAGGGTCCCGATCTGGGCCTTTTCGAGATCACGGAGGGCGGCCTCGGCGCGGGCCGAAATTTCGTCGGTCGTCCAGCCGTAACGCAGGCGCAGGTCGGCAATTGAAACCGTTCCGCCGCCTGTGGACGGATTGTCCCGACCTTCGAGATTCACCAACGATCGCAGCCGTTCGCGCAAACGGAGTTTCATTTCCGTGGCCGCCTTGTTGGTGAAGGTTAAGGCCACAATGCGCGAGAGGTCCAGGGGGTCGGAGCGGCGCATGAGTAGGTACAGCAGCCGGTTCACCAGCAAAGTGGTTTTCCCGGTTCCCGCCCCGGCGATCACGACGATGTTACGGTCGAAGGTGGTGGCCGCCGCTTCCCGTGCCGCTTGATCCGGAATTTTCGCTTGGTCAGTCACGCGCCACCTTCTGCGATCGCACCATTCGTAGCGCGTTGGCCTGGGACGAACGGTAGGCTCGCCACCAGCTGGGCTGATGGGCTCGGCGGCAGGCCGTCGAAAACTCACAATGGGCGCAATGGGCATCGGGTACGATAAAATGTTGTCCGGCACGAATCCCTTCGATCAACACTTGCAGGGTTCGGCCTAACATCGGGCCAGACGAACCCTGCCAGGCCGAGGCTGCAAACGACGCGCGCTCAACCGTTGGCTCGCCCTGCGGCAGGAGATAGAAGAACTCGACCTGTTCGGGCAGAGGGCTGTCCGGCTTTTCGGCCGACCCTTCGACGGCCATCAAGGCATACAGCGCAGGCTGAAGACGGTGCGCGCGTAGCCCTGCCTGCAGGAGATTGCGGTCCCTTGCCTCCACCCGGTCATTCGCTCGATACTTGTAATCGATCACCCGCAGCGCGCCCGATCCCGGATGCCGGTCAACGCGATCCCATCGTCCATGCAGAGGAACGATGCCTCCTCCTGTACCATCGGGCAGCGTCCCCTTCGCATCGATTTCACATTCCGCCGGAATAAACCCAGAAGCCGCTGCTGCCTCGCGATCGAACATGACCGTCGCTTCGGCCAGGCGTCGCACCGTTTCCTGAGCCAGTTGCCAGGTGAGGGCATAACCGGTTCCATGCGTCATCGCATAGGTGGCAAAGGCCTGCGTGACGGCCTTGGTAACTTCCGCCGTGATACCTGCCGTGGACATGGTTGCCGTCGCCCATCCCTGCCGGATCAACGCCAGATAACAGAGCCGCAATGCGTCATGGCAGAGCTGCCCCATAGCCTGCGGTGAGAGTTCCATCGACGGCCTCTGCCGCACCGCTTCGAGATCGAGCACCTGTGCGGAAAAATATTGGAAGGGACAACGAGCATAGGCTTCGAGGGCGGTCGGCGAGAACCCGCGTTCGCTGACCCGGCTCCAATGCGCCGTCGCATCCGCGAGCATGCCGTCATAGGCGCTCAACGCCGGCAAGCCGCTTTCGATCAGGCTCTGCGCGGCCAGTCCACGAGAGAACAATGCCCCGTCGCGTCCCACTGCCGCCAACAGGGCGGACACGTCGCGCCCTTGCAAGACGCTGCTGACGGTGAGTTCTTCCCTCGTCAACAGAGGCGGCGTGAACAGGGGCCACTCCGCACGATCCTTCCATCGGCGCGGCAGCGCGTGCAGCCACTCCCCATCCCCAGCATGCGGCACGCCTCCAATCCTATCGAGATACCCGGACGGCGCCAACGGCCGCCCGGCGGCATCCGCTCGTTGATAGGACAGGTAGAGACGTTCTCTGGCAGAAGCCCGCAACAGTTCAAATAGCAGCGACTCTTCCCCGTAACCCTGCAACTTCTGATCGATCTTGTAACCCAGGGTCTCGTTCAGGATGAGCCGATGGCGATCCCGCAGAAATCCGTCTTCATGAATGAAGCGAGGAAATACCTTTTCGTTCATGCCAATCACAAACAGAGCGCGAAAGCCCACTCCCCGCGCCGCCATCGCATCCAGGACCTGCACGCCCCGATGGGACGGAGGCGCCAGAGCGCAGGTCGTCCGCTCCAAAACCTCCACGAACGTCTCGGTCCATTCCTGCCAGGTGATGCGGACATCGAGCCGATCCAGCGCGCGCAGCTGCGCGAGAACCCTGGCAAGCGCCTCGTTCATATCACGGGCCTCGTCTAACTGCGCCGCGGTTTCACTGGACGTGGACGCGTCGAAGGCAATGGTGAGATGTTCATCGGCCAGGGCACAGAAGGCATCCGTCAACCCGCCGTATCCGCCGAACTCCGGGAGACGTCTCACATCATCGATTAAGGGCGAGAGGCAGTTCCAGAGCAATCGAAGTTGAGAGCCGTCGATCGAGAGGGCACCGAGCTCCTCGGTGAAGGATTCATCTCCATCCGCCGCCCAGGACTCCAGACGTCCGAATTGCGCCAGCCGCCGCCATTCCTCTTCGCCACGGGTGATGCCCAACGCTTGCACGGCCAATCGCCAGAGGTCGGGACGAGGCGATACGCTGTCGTTCGGAGTCATCAATCTTCGATTCCAAGGCGAGGTGATGACCTCCAGCATGGCCGCTCGATGTAATCCACTCGCCTTGAGCCGAGCCAGATGGAGCAGCGTCTTCACCGCCGGTTCTTGCAACAGGGGCAGGGCCGCACTCGACACAAACGGAATGCGATGCTGATCGAAGATGCGTTTGAGTGCCGATTGATAGGGCGCGAGCGTACGTCCCACGACCCCGATTTCGTCGAAACGGTAACCATTGGTTTCGATCAATGTCAGGATTTGTTTGCAGACGAGCGTCAACTCGTCGTCGATCCCCGCCGCATTTCGTACTTCGACTGATACTTGCACTTTTTCGGCATCAGACGCGCCAGTATTGGCTGATACGGGAGACGGCGCTTCGGTGGTTCCGGCAAGCGGATAGAGGTGCCGTTCGAGAAACTGTTGCGCAAAGCCATAGGCCGGTTGATCATCCACCGGGAAATACACCGTGACCGGACGCGTCCCGGCCAGGGTTTCCAGGAGCGTCAGCTGCGTCTGCGTCAGGTCGTAGGAGCCGTAGTACCAGAGACCGGTGAGACCGCGCAGGAAGGGGGAGGTGCCCGCAGATTCGGTGACAAGCACGGCTAGGTCGTCCGGAGATCCGACGCCGAGCGCGGCACTCCCCTCACGAACAGCTGCGTATAAGGTAAATAATCCCTTAAGCTTCGCCCCGTCTTCCGGTGCGAATTGCCCCTCCTCCACCGCGCGCAACGCTAAGGCGGAATCAACGGTCGCATCCTTCAGATCGCGCAGACTTGTCCAGAGGGCCCGCCAGGCGCCGGGAGGCAGATGAGACAACCGGAGCCCCTCGGTTTGCGGCACATGGCGTTGCCCGAGATGCTGCAGCAGATGCTCGAAAAACACATCGGTCACGAGATCAATTTGACGCGCCGGGGCCGGCCCTCCACAGGCGCGGCGCTCGCGATCCAGATGTAAAGCCAGTTGGTGAAAGGACAGGATATGCACATTGAGCAGGGCGAGCCTCTGCTGCATGATCAGGAGCCGCTTAAGGGAACGCCGCAGCTGATCCGAGGGTACAATGAGCGCGAGTGCAGCCTGCGGTTCCCGGGATTTCAGAGCACGGAGATCCTGAATGAGCTGGGCTTCGAGCGTGGGATGGAACGGGCCGGTAACGAGGCGGAGCATGAATACCGTGGGCCGTTAATCGTGAAGCGTGAAGCAGAGGACGGGAGCGATTGGCTTTCCGGCTCTCGGCGCTTCACGCGTGACGGGCAACACACATAGCGATCTGCTAGCCCGTTTCGGGGCCGAGCAGCTCGCCGTTGCAATCCACGCAGGCCCAATCGCCGTCGATAAACTTCATCGGATCGCCGCAAGTACCGCATTCTGGCGGTGGGCCCTTGTCGATCATGGGAAGAATCGGCAGTTCGAAATCATCGTCATCGGGAACCGTCATATATCTCCGATCTCACGCGCCCTGCGGTTTCATCTTCAGCTGCAGCGCCTTTTCGGCGCTCTGACGAGGCGGCACCCCCACAAAGGTCAATCGGCCGTCGATAATTGTCGCGGGTACCGCCCGGACCGAATGTCGGTTCGCCAACTCCTGACCGTCCGGGGTCGTGATATCGACCTCGCGATAGCTAAAGCTATACTTTACTCTCAGTTCCTTCCACAGGCGTTTCGCCGATGGGCAGGCTCCGCAGGTCGGTGAATGCAACAAGGTGATATTCGGCATAGTCAACCCCTCTCCTTAACGTGAGCGGATCTTAACACCCGGGCCGAGGAGCACGCAACCAAGCGCGCGCCTGACATTCGAGATCGAGCCGTATATACTAGGCCGGACCTGACCTGGCACTCATCATCCACCCATTATCATTCAGACTGAGGAGTCCATGGCTCACCATCCTCGCGCCGGTCAACCGGCAAAACCGGAACAATTAGTCGATCTCGCACAACTCGAACAGGCCTACTACAGGGAGACACCCGACCCGTCCGATCTTCAGCAGCGCGTGAGTTTCGGCACCAGCGGTCATCGCGGCTCATCGCTTCGACGAACCTTCAACGAAGCGCACATTCTTGCCATCACCCAGGCGATTTGTGAGTACCGGGCCAAGTCCGGCACCATCGGCCCCCTCTTCATCGGCAAGGATACGCACGCCCTTTCCGCCCCTGCACAACGGAGCGCTCTGGAAGTGCTGGCAGCACATGGCATTCAAGTCCGCCTGGATCAACAGGACGGGTATACACCCACGCCGGTCATTTCTCATGCGATTCTGACCACGAACCGCGGGCGAACTTCCGGCCTTGCCGACGGCATCATCGTCACGCCCTCGCACAATCCGCCGGAGGACGGCGGCTTCAAGTACAACCCGCCGCACGGCGGGCCGGCCGACACCGAGGTGACCAAGGCCATCGAGCATCGAGCCAATGAACTGCTGGCGGCGAAGTTACAAGGCGTGAAACGGGTTCCGTATGAACAGGCGCTGAAGGCGGCCTCCACCGCGCGCCACGATTTCGTCGGAGCCTACATCGCGGACCTCGTCAATGTGGTCGATCTCGATCGCATCAAGGCCGCGAAGCTGCGCCTGGGCGTCGACCCGCTGGGCGGCGCCGCCGTGGCCTACTGGCGTCCGCTGGCTGAGCGGTACGGGCTGGATCTGCAGATCGTCAATGAATCCGTCGATTCGACCTTTCGCTTCATGACGCTGGATTGGGACGGCAAAATCCGCATGGACTGCTCCTCGCCCCACGCCATGGCCTCGCTCATCAAATTAAAAGACCGGTTCGATCTCGCCTTCGGGAACGATACCGATACAGATCGTCATGGTATCGTGACACCCGGGGCCGGTCTGATGAATCCCAACCATTACCTCGCCGCCGCCATCGCCTACCTGTTCACCCATCGTCCCGGTTGGAAGGCCGACGCGGGAATCGGAAAGACGGCCGTGAGCAGCAGCATCATCGACCGCGTGGCCCGATCGCTGAAACGCCGATTGGTCGAGGTGCCGGTGGGGTTCAAATGGTTTGTGCCTGGCCTCAGCGACGGGTCGTTGGGATTCGGAGGTGAGGAAAGTGCAGGCGCGGCGTTTCTCCGTCGCGACGGGACCACCTGGGTGACCGACAAAGACGGCATCATCATGGATTTGCTTGCGGCGGAGATGCTGGCGGTCACGGGGAAGGACCCGGCACGGCTGTATGGCGAATTGACGGCGCAGCTCGGCGAACCGGTCTACGAACGGATCGATGCGCCGGCCACGCGGGCCCAGAAGGCCGCGCTGCAAAAATTCTCGCCGCAGCAAGTGCAAAGCCGGGAACTCGCCGGAGAGCCGATTACTGCGATGCTGACGGAAGCGCCGGGAAACAAGGCCTCGATCGGTGGACTCAAGGTCACCACGGCCAACGGCTGGTTTGCCGCCCGCCCCAGCGGGACGGAAGATGTCTACAAACTTTACGCGGAAAGTTTCAAGGGACAAGCCCATCTCCAGCGGATTCAGGAGGATGCGCAGGCGTTGATTTCGCTGGTCTTCGCCAGCGCGGGAGCCTGACCGGTCGCTGAAAAAGGCCCGCCAACGGCGTTTTCAACAGCCGTGAAGTGAAGCCTCTCTCGCGGGTACGCCAAGAGAACGACGACAGGACTGGCCCCTTCCATCGAACATCCTGGGCGGACATTCACCTGCCCTGCGTGGCTCTATAAACCAGCTATACTTACCTCAGTATGCCGACAATCTCCCGCGCACTATTCAACTTAGCCCTCGCCGCGACGCTGAGCGCCTGCGCCGCTCCGTCGTCCCAGGGACTGCGGCAAGCGGTGACTCCCATCCTTGATTGTTGCCGCACCGTCCAGGCCGGCCCTGGCCGGCAGGCGATCGTGCTGACGGCGGTGAACCTGGTCGGCGCCAGGACGATTGAGAGCCAGGGACAACGCATCAGCGACGACTGTGCCGGCGTGACGCGTGCCATCTATCTTGCCCATGGCATCGACCTCTACGAAGGAAGTACCGGCGACGGCAGAACCAACGGCGTCGGCATCATATACAGCCACATCCGGAAACATGGCCGACTCCACCGCGGTCCGGTCGTGCACGCCGGCGACCTGGTGTTCTTCGACAATACCTGGGACTACAACGGGGACGGCCTGGTCAACGATCCGCTGACCCATGTGGGAATCGTGGAGCAGGTGGAGAACGACGGCACGATTGTGTTTATCAGCCGCGTGGCCGGGGCCATCGAGCGTTATCGAATGAACGTGGCGCATCCGCATATCCATCGAACCGCCGACGGGCGACTGCTTAACGACTATATGCGGCGCAAGCATTGGCGGGACGGAGCGCAGACAGCCTATCTGACCGGCGAGTTATTTGCCGCCTTCGGTACGAGAGTGGTAGAGTCTCCTTCGTCATCAGCAGACAGAAGGTAACTACCTTGTCCCCTGCTCAGCCCTCCAACCACCGTTGCCCTGAATGTCACCTGCCTACCGCCTGGCAGGACAATCCCTGGCGTCCGTTTTGTTCCGAGCGCTGTCAGTTGATCGATTTGGGAGCCTGGGCAGGAGAGAAGTACCGCGTGCCAGGACCAAGCCTGACCGTGGGTGGATCGGAATCCTCTTCGCCGGACAGTGAATGACCGGCCGGTCACTCGCTATTCGCAGCGACAGTTCGCCTTGTAGTCCATACACATCGGGCCGAAACTCCGCTCGCAATCGCAACTGCACTTCGGCGTCTTGTCGGCAGGACAGGTGATCTGACAGGTCTGTTTGATGCCCATTCCGCAGGATACGATTTCACAGGAGTTGGCCCCTTCGGCCATGAGCAATGGTAACCCCGGTTCGACCGGAACTTGCGTCTGCTGGAGCGCACTAGGACGAGTCGCCGGCGCTGGAGTCATGGATGAAAGGTTGGATGCCCCGCCTTCTTCTGCCATGATCGGTGACGTCAACCCAACCGACAACGTCACTGACACCAACAGCGCCGCCGCAACCACGGTTCGTACTATCTTCCTCAGCATGACGTCACCTTCCTTTCAGAGGGCCGCAGGATAGGAAGAATGGGGCATGAAATCAAGTCCTGCCTCCTCAGGCAAGGCAGTCTACCGACAGATAATGTCCGGTGCCGAATGAAACAGCCGGCAACCCCCACCATTGTTCAATCACAGTCGCATACAGGCTCCGGTAGTCGAGCGTATGCTTCAGATCGCCTTCCTGCAAGTCCGTCAGCGAAGGAGGCGTTCCATATACCCCACCCCTCACGCGCCCGCCCATGAGTAGATGCGTGGCTGCCGTGCCATGGTCGGTGCCATGGCTGGCGTTCTCCCCGACCCGGCGACCGAACTCGGAATAGGTCATCACCAACACTTCCTTCCAGAGCCCCTCCTGCTTCATCGCCTCACGGAAGGCCATCAACCCTTGGGCCAGTTCTTCCAATAACCGGTGGTGGGCGGCTAGTTGACCAGCATGGGTATCAAAACTGCCTTGGGTGACCTTGATGACGGCAACCGGAACCTTTGCGGCAATCAGCTTGGCGGCGACCTCCAGCTGCTTCCCGAATTTATTGGCGGGAAAGTCGATCGCAAGCGGAGGCACCTGCTGAATGCGCCCCTGCAGATCGATCGCCGCCCGTGAGATCTCGCGCCGAACCTCCAGGATATGGGCGAGCGCGCGGTTCGTCGTAGACACTGGCGCCGGTTTGACCGAGCCGGCCTGATGGAGAAACTGCGCAGGATCATGCAGCGCAATGGTGCGTGCCTTGCCTCCGCTTAATGGACCGGCATCTCCCTTGCCCAACAGAATGCCTTCGGCCGTGAAACGGGCCGGCAACGGATACTGTTCAAACAGTCCCGAC
>JACCDZ010422846.1_pt1 | contig 20206 bp, 14 predicted proteins | sample 7449551 | NCBI WGS metagenome assembly JACCDZ01 (sample SAMN15323452, study PRJNA562643) | freshwater metagenome | isolation source: river surface water | place: USA:Blue River Watershed | collected 2017-08-18
TAAAAGTATGATGGTAATTAGATGGTTATAAAATGTTGATTGGTAAAGATGAGATTAATATAATGATATAATTGCGGGGTGTCATGTTGGTCTGGACAATATTATTGAGAGAAAATATTAATGTTTGTATGATAAAATAAAAACATTAATCTGTAAAACATATTTTATAAAATAATTTGTATCTAGAATATGGGCTAATATAAATAATATTGTACCATCGATCCAAACCATTTAATTATAATCACAATTATACAACAAATAAAATAATGATCTTAATAATATATCTGTTTTTATTAACTAATTTACATGTAAATTAGTTAATAAAATTATTGTGATTACAATTATACAACAAATAAAATAATGATCTTAATAATATTGTACCAAACTATTTAATTGTACCACCACACCAATACCATTTGCCCATCTACCATTTAATTGTACCACTATCCAATATTATTAGACTACATTTTAATCTTAAAATAATATGTATATTAATTACCTAAAATACATGTAAAATAGGTAAATATTTTTATAGACGTCAAATATGTTATTTAATTATTTTTAATCTTAAAATAATATGTATCTCAATTACCTAAAATACATGTAAATTAGGTAAAATATTTTTATAGATGTCAAATTGTGTTATTTAATTATTTTTGATCTTAAAATAATATGTATCTCAATTACCTAAAATACATGTAAATTAGGTAAAATATTTTTATAAAACTATAATATGGTGTTAAATAATATAATTATGTTGTCTATCATTTTTTATTTTTTCTGAAAAACAATTACAATGATATGTTATTCCATTTTTATTAAATGGTGTTGTATTTTTTAATATTTCATTTATTTCACATATATCCATATCTTTATTTATTATCTCCTGTTTACAATATCCACAACCCGAATTATAATCTTCTAACATCTTATTCTTATAACAATCAACACAATATTTTGTTTTTTTATTTTCAAATTGTTCTGTTTCTAATTTTTTATTACAACCATTACATCTTTCAAATATTATTTTTGATGCAAAACAAATATTATGATATATTTTATTTTCTTCTATTTTTAATTTTTTTATATCTTCTCTTTTTGTATTTTCTATGTCTAAACATTCTTTTTTACAATGTCCACATTTATTATTATATTTTTTTATTATTTTATTTATTAAATTGTCTATTTCTTTTGCTTCTTCTAATTCGCTTAAATACTTTTTATTACATGTTTTATGATATCTTTGCATTATCTCTATCTCTGACAAATTTGATAAATTAAACATTTCATCTTTTTTCTTAATTTCATTATATTTTATTTGTTCTTTACACCACATACATGATATATTTAATTTATTATAAAGGATTTCTTTATAACATTCTTCATGATATTTCTCCATCAATTCTTCTTCACTTAAATCTTTTGCTTCTTTTAATTCATCTTCTGATAATCCTTTTTTTATTAAATGGGTTTTGCATATATTACAATTACCTTTTATAAATATTATATTTTCTTCTCTTTTAATTAATGATGTTTCTTTTTTTATTTTTTCTATTTCTTCATAACATTCTTGATGAAATAATGAAACATTAACATTTTTTTCATCTATTTCTTCTAATTCACTTAATTTTATATTATTATTTAATATTTTTTCATGACATAATTCACATTCTTTATTACATTTTTTTAATAAATGCTCTTTATAACATTCTTTATGATATTTTTTCATTAATATTTTATCTTCTTTTGTTATTAACTCATTTATTTCTGTTATACTTGTGTCTTTCAATTTATTTTCATTTATATAATTTTTGTCACAAAAAATACACTTCTTCATTTTTTTTAAAATATCGCACTTATAACATTTTATATCTTTATTATTATCTTCATCATCAAATAAATTATATAAAAATTTTGTTAGGTTTTTTTTAATTCTAATAATATTATCATTATTTTCATTAATTTTTTTATAATAATCTAATAATGAGTTGAATGATATCTTTTTTTTTGTCATTGAACTTTCTTTTTTTGTATCTGATATTTTACAATAATTTGTTTTTACATTTTCTATTTCAGATTTTTTCATAATATTTTTAGGACTAATATTCATCATTTTTAAATTATTTATATTTTGCTCATATTTTAATCCATTACATTTTTCACATTTTTCCCTTGTATTAAAAAACATATTTATTTCAATATCTTCATGTTTTATTGATTCTGTTTGAGATTTTATTCTATTACTCTCTGTATGTAATTCTATTATTTTTATAAAAAAATCCAATGGATATCTCTCATCATCTTTTAAAATCCATGTTTTTACATCTGTTTCATCTGCATAATCATGTATTGTTCTTATTACGATTATTTTTACTGCTTTATTTGTTTTATTGTCATATGTATCTATATATTCTTCTAAATTCTCAAAAAATTCTTTCTTTTTCTTTTCTAAAATTGTCACTTTTTTACTTACTTCTTTATTTATTTCACTCACAATATTTTCTAATTCTTTATAACCATTAAATATTTGATATGGTACACAATTGTCTTCATATTCTAATTCTTTTTTTATTATATCTTTAAAATATTGATTTAAAAAATCTTCAACTAATATTAATCTGCAACTTATTTTGTCTATAGATACCTTTGTTATTTCTATTAACTCATTTAAACCCATATCTAAATATACTTTATGATTTTTTGGAATCAATCCTAAATCATATCTTTTATCTGTTCTATAAATACATTCCTCTTCACCATTGTCATATATTATTTTATATATTTCTCCTGGTCTTTTTTCTGTATTTAATATCCAAATTACATCTTTATTAATATAATCTGCATATTTTAATAAACTATTTTTTACAATTATTATTTTACCATCTTTATTTATTATGTCTGCTATATTTTTATTTCCCCAATATTGATATAAATATTGGGCTTTTACTAAATCCAATGTCCACTTTAAATTAAATGAACTTGTTAAATCTGGATTTTCATTTGTTTTATTACTATATTCACATTCTATCTTATGTCTAAAATGTGATATTCTTTCTATTTTTGATGTTTTTGAAACACTTACATAACAAAGATCACTTTTACATGCTATACATTTATATGTCCCTTTTGTTGCTTCTTGTGCACTTATTATTTCATCATTTTTATATGCTATTAATACCATTAATAATATTACTTTTATTTTATTCTTTTATTTTTAAACCATATTATTTTTAAATTATAACTACCTATTATTACATATAAATGTCAAAAAATAATATACAACTAATAAAACATTTACAAATATACTTATTTGTAAAAATTACAACTATATTGCATTTGAAAAATTTGTGCCGTTTTGCGCTATATATATACATATTAATATACTTTCCGCAAAACGGCACAAATTTTCCAAATACTACTCTTATTGATTTTTTTATTCGTCATATTCATCGTTAAAACAATATTTTGAAAAAGATACACGATAATTTTTTTGAAAATTATTTTTATCTAATAAATCCATTAATTTTTTATGATTATCAAACATTTCTGTGTTTAAATTATAAACATAATATTGGCCATTGTTATATCTTGCTCTATTTTTTTCTAACATTGAACTGTCAAATAAATTTTTAAACATTGTTATCATTAATAAATATAAATCATAATAATTTACACTTAAATCACATCTTATATCAAATATTTTTAATATGTAATCTAAATTATTATTAATCCATTCTGATTCTACTTTATCATTAAATTTATCTAATATACTTGGTTCCATATCTTCTAACATATCTGTTATTGTAATGTTTTTCTTTATTAAATATTTACATTCTGGACATATTACTACTTTCCCTTTCTTTATATTTATATATATGTTATTATTTGATATATCATTCTCATCTAATTTTTCTAATAATTTATTACACCATCTTATTTTACATTTATTATTTGATGTGTCTACTGGATTATTTATTGATTTTTTACAATCCTCACATAATCTAGGGTTTTGTTTATTATACTTTATCATTTCTATATTTTCAAAACCTAATTCTTTTAATAGATGTTCAAATAAGTTTATTTTTATATATCTGTTTTTTAAACTTTCTGTAAACATTGCTTTCAATATATGATCTTCCATTTTATTATCTATTGTTGATTTACAATATGATCTTAAATTAAAATGTTTTTCTAATGCACTTTTACTTTCTAATACTGAATGTTCAAACTCTGATAATTCAATTTCTTTTACATTAAATATATCTAAAATATCTTCATGAATTTTTTCTGATGTTATATCATCTTTTTTTAGATATATTTTTGGTAATCTATTAATATTTATAGTTATCTTAAATCCCAAACTACACAATATATTAAATAAATAATAATATGTATTTGTTTTTAATGCTGAATCTAAATATATGTGATTGAAATACATTAACTGATATAATTCTTTCTCTTCTTCTGATAAATCTATTTTTAATCTTGTATTTTCCATCAATTTATTTGCAAATAATTCATATTCTGCTTTTACATGGTCTAATGATTTATATTTATTATATTCACACTTTAATACACAATATAAATTTAATCTTTTTGTTACTCTTACTCTATTCATCATCTGATATATTATTAATGCATTTAAATGTGTCTTTTTTATAAAACAAAAAACTTCTGTTGGTATTTTATCATATGACACTCCATAAATAATTGATGGACTATAAAATACATATTTATCTTTCCAATCTTTTGTATTTATTATTCCATAGTCTACTTTTGATGAATATATTAACATTTTTTCTTTTGGAATATAATCCAACAAAAAATTTATTACACACTCCATATAACTTAATGAATCAAAACAACTTACAAATACAGTATTTTCTTTTGCTAATTTTACCATCTCATATATCATTCTATATTCGCACTCATATATTGTTGCTGGAACATCCAATTTATTCGGAAACACATTATAATAAACTAAATATTCACTTGGCTTATTTTCTATATTTTGATTTATTATATTGTCACATTCTTCATCATCTGCAAATCCAAAATTTATTGGAATATTATTTGTTTTATTTTTCCTAATTTTATTAATAAATTCGATATTCCAATCACACATATCTGCATCTAAACATATCACATATTTTGCTGATTTTATCAATTCTATTAAACATACAAAATTTAATGATCTTTTATTTGTTACTGTTGGTGATCTAAAATGTGTTAATAAACTATTTATCTCATCTAATATCAATATTCCATCTGTATAATTATCCAATCTACATTTATATAAACTTTCCAATTGTATTGCTAATTTTTTACTTTTTTTTATATTTGTTTTTTTATAAAATTCTAATTCCAAATCTCCCATATGCTCTCCTGCTAAATTAACTCGAGATGTTATTGATAATATTGATTTAATATTTAATTTATGTATTAACTTTTTCATTACAAATGTTTTTCCTGTTCCTGGTGGGGATTTCCAAAAATGTGTATCATACTTTATTATTTCATCTAAATCTAAATCTATAAAATTATCATAACTTTTTATTATTCTGTCTTTATATTTTTCTGGATTAAACATCATTTCTTTTATTTTATATATTTTCATTATATATCCATCTGTTTTTGATAAAAAATATAAATAATTTATATCTATAAAACTATCTAAATTATCAAATATTCTTCTATTTTCTTTCTTCTTATATTTTGGTTGAATTGAACAAATTCTATCATATATATCATAAATTTTTTCTTTGTCTTCTTGATTACTATCTAAATTTATATATAATCTTTTACTGCTGAAGTTACATTTAACCATACATCATATTCTGATATATCTATTTTTGGTAGTATTTCTTCTAATTCCCTCAAATACATACTTATATCATAACCTGTATAATAATAATCTGATGATGTACTCTTTATTTTTATTGAATTTATTATTGGAGTATCGCTTGTTATTATTTCTTTTATATCTGTATTTTCATTTGTTATACAACTATCTAAAAATATTTCTTTGTATGTTTTTTTACAACTATCTAAATAATTATATGATGTATAGTACATTAATCTATTATTTTTTCCATATTTACAACACAATGGTAGCCTAAAACATCCTACTTTATATATCTTCATATCTATGTATTTTATATCTGAACAAAAATATCCCATCTCATATATTGATCTAAAATAAATCTCTGGAAATATTATGTGTAATGATAACTTATTTAAACCATTTGACATCCAAACTATTGATTTTATATTTGACTTATTTATTTTTACGTTTATTTCTTCTATTACATCTAATATGATTTTATCTGCATCTCTTTTTTTATATACTTCATGTTCATACACTTTTTCTGGTATATAATCTATATCTACATGCAATTTTATTAATTTATTATATGTATGATCTTCATAATAATTACATTTCTGTTTTAATTTAATTCTCTTTAGTATCATTGAATATATCTCTTTATGATCTTTAAAAAAATACTTTTTATGTGCTTCACCATCTTTATCCTCACTAAATAATTGTTTATCTGGTTCTAAATTTTCCGGTTTGGCATAATAATAATTCATATTAATATTCTCAATTAATATAAACCTATATATTTTTTATTTGATTTTTTTCCTAATAATTAAATTATTATTTTATAAAACATCATTTCTTTTTTCTTTCCTATTTCTTCATCTAATAAATTTATTCTTCCACTTGTTATATCTTTTCCATGCTCTTTACATATATACTTTATCATACTTAACCATTTTCTCTTTACCACATTCTCATCCTTTGCAAAACATGTCCACGTTCCACATATATAATACTTCTTTATTTCCTGTTCTAATTCATATATCTTATTCTGGGATTCTTCATCTGTATCCATCTTTGATAAAAAAAATGTCACATCTGTGTCTCCTTCCTTCTTCCCTAAAATCTCTAATATTTTTTCTAATATTTGCTCTCTCTTAATATTATCTTCTGGCTTTATTACCTTTGGCATTCACTCTTACTCTTATATTATATTTTAATTTTTACTTTATATCACTTAATTTTTACACTTTTATTTACAAATAAAAATATAAAAAAACCAAATTGACGGGGGTTTTCCTCTTTTTGTTTTGATTTATAAATGAATTTATCTTGTAGTTGATCAGACCACAAGACAAGTTCACTCACTTATCTCACAATCCAATTCAAACCTTTCTTTTTTTTTGTACAGATTTTTTTTAATGTCCTGTACCAAGACACACACATATCCCTCCCTCTACTATTAAGTATGAGACGGCATCATCCTGACCAGGAATGATAGGTAGTTAATTAAAGTTCCTTTAGTAAGCTTATTAAAAAATGTGATCAAACATTTTTTAAAGAGTTTACTCCTTTAATCACACACATAAGGGCACATGTCGTCGTTGCCTTTCGCTGCTTTCATTGCAGTATCATTATTTCCTCTTGGAATATCGAAATAATAATAGACCCTTCTATATTAATAAGCTGGTCAGACCTATTAATACGATAACTGGCTTTCGTTATCTATCATTTTATTATGGATTTTCACCATAAAAGCTTGATATTGCTGGTCACTATGTAATTTTGTTAAGCGTCACATTCCTTTACGCATCCCTCTTATCGGATCTCTGAACGAGTTCACGGTGGGCTTGGGTTTCCCTAGGCAGATTTGCTTTAGTAAGCAAACCTCCCTTTTGCAACTTCTTTATAACATTCCAGAAATAAAAAGTTTATGTTGCGACCTTCATATACATATTGTCATTTAAACAATATTTTCATTTTTATAGCGTTATATACTAGAACGCTGTCCCAAAGGTTAATAATCTTAGTTGGACGGAACATTTCCTACTAAGATGGTATACTTGTCTTTGACTTGAATCAAGACATGCATGCGCCGCATACCAGGGCAAAAACTAAACATTTAATGGAACATACACACACTTACTTTTTCAATTTTTTTCTACCTCAGTAAACACGAACTAAATAAATCTGATTTGACGGGATTTTTCCTCTTTTTATAAATGAATTTATTTTATATTTGGTTTTGAATTAGACACAAAACTTGTTCATTTACACAAGTCTCACTTTCTGATTATAAATATAAAGACTTACTTTAATTTTTTGAGATGATCTCTTTACACACCAAACCAAACCATTCCATTTCATTCCATTCCAAACCAATCCATTTATATTAGTAAATATTATTATAAATAATCATTATTTTTATAAATTAATTATAATTATTTTATTCATTAAGTATTCTAGAAATACATATGTCTTTTCCAAGTGCGTACATAATATTACATACATTTGGCGTATATTCCTGGCCTGTTAATAACAATCGTAAAATAGACCATACAGTATTTAATTCAATATTATTTTGCACACAAAAATTTGTTATGAATGTTTTAAGATTATCTTTTGAATCCCAACAGTCTATACTTAATATATGTTTTTTTATAACATTAATAATATTTAAATAATCATTATTGTCTATCTTATAAGAGACTTTTGGAAAATATATTGTGTTAATCATTTTCAATGCATCTGTTAAAGTCGCACATCTTTGTACAATATCTTCTTTTGCTTTCTTTACTACTGTTACTTGTTCTAATTCTATATTTAATATTGATACAAATATCTCTGGCGGTAAACGTAACATGCATTTATTGTTTATTTTATTCAAAAGATTAATATCTATTCTTGTTGATGACTTACTAATTTTTGTTAAGTTAAATTTACATTTAATGTCATCTAATGTTTCACTTATTTGATAATTAAATCCTAAAGAGTAGAGATATAACATTATTGCTTCTGGCAAATATCCCATATCTTTGTAATTATGCACTCCAACTGCACCATGTCTCTTAGATAACTTTGTTCCATCATTTCCATGTATTAGTGGAATATGACCATATTGCGGAATTTCCCACCCACAAGATTGAAATATCATTATTTGACGAAATGTGTTTGTCAAATGATCATCTCCACGAATTATATGAGTTACATTCATATCGTAATCATCAACCACAGATGATAATACATACAATGGATACCCATCAGAACGCACTAATATCATATCATCCAAAGTTTCTATTTTAACTGAAACATTTCCTTTTACAATGTCTTTTAAAGTTATATTCTCTGTTTGATCTGGAATACGTAATCTTATACAACCTGATGATAGTTTTTTATCTCTACAACATCGGTCATAACGCTGTGTTTGTTTTTGATCTATCTGACTTTGTCGCAAATCTTCTAAACGATCTTTTGAACAATTACAATAATATGCTTTACCTTGTTTTACTAATTCTTTTGCTACTTCAACATGTCTTTCTTTGTTTTGCGATTGATAAACTATTTCATTATCCCAATTTATGTTTAACCATTTAAGACTTTGAATAATACAATCACAACAGTCTGTATTTGATCTATCTTGATCTGTATCTTCTATACGCAATAAAAATTTACCATTATTTTTCTTTGCATATAACCAATTTAAAAGAGCTGTACGAGCACCACCTATGTGAAGATATCCTGTTGGTGATGGTGCAAAACGAACTACTATTTCTTTTCTTTCTGTTTTACACAAATTTAGTGTCTCTATAGTGTTACTTACCATTTGCAAATTATATTTAATTTATACTTTATACCTTTACTATTTAATAAAAAAAATATCAATTTTTTTTTACATTAAATTACTTTAAAAGACCATTTGTAACAGTATTACAATTAAATGGAAACCATTTGTTTAAAATGTATAAATTTATATATTCCATTTTTTATATTATGAACAACAATTGGGTTCCAAATAAATGTACATGTATACCATCTGGTATGTGTCATTCCATGACATTGTTAGGCTGTCCTAAACAGAAAACTGCTGAGCAGTTTTCGTTTAGCAGCGCACCAAAGGTACCTTCGGCAAGCGGTCCTCATAAACATTATTTTAATGAGAAGAATTAATGGACATGTGATATAAATAGAACAGGCAATAATAACTGTTCCAAATATAGAATTGTTTTTTATAATGACATGGGAAGTTTGCTTGCTAAAGCAAACCGAAGGTACCCGGAAGGGAACAAACCTGCCTCCCTCCGGGACCTTTGGTTGCAGGGACATTTGATGATTAAATTATATGATTTAATTCCAGATCAAATAAGAAAATTTGCATATGAAAAAATTAAAAATAAAATTAATTATGCTACTGATAAGGAAAATTTAGGTTGTCGTTTTTATATTTTAAAAAATGGTCTTAATAATACTTGGGAAGTTTGCTTGCCAGAGCAAACAAACTCGCTCTGCGAGGATTATAAATTTAATAATGTAATTATTACATTAGATTATAGTCAGTTAGGTAAATTTGATCCTAAAAGAATGAAATGGACTGATATGTGAAGCATACCATAACCTTTGGGTGTTAGAATTTATAATTTCAATTCCATTACATGTGACAATTCATTATTTACTGGGGGTAATTCTAATTTATCTAATTCAAAATATTTATTGATCTCTATCTCTATTAATTTCCAATAATCTAATTTATCCATCTCTTTCTTAAAATCTATTAATTCTTTATTTGATTTATATATTAACTTTACTTCTTTTAATATTAATAATATCTTGTCTTTTACTTCGTCTAATTTACTACTTTGATTATATTCGGTCATTATATTTTTTATTATTATCATCTGGATTATTTTTAAATTTATTCTTCTTGTCTTTGTCTTTTCTAAAAATTCATTATATATATATTTAAATCCGCTTGCTAACAAAAATTCTTTACTTATTCCATACAAATCATCTGATATTAATATTTTTCTCATATTATTTCTTTTACTTATTTCTATTGTCTTATTTACTATCTTTTTTAATAATTCAGATTTAATATCATCTATTTTATATTGATAATATATATCTGTATATATTACTTCATATATACTTACTGTGTTTGTTTTATCATTTATTCTTATAGTTAATTGATATTCTTCACCTGTAACTTCATTATAAATATCAATTATATCTATATATTTTATATCTTTTATATCATCTATCTCTCTACTTTCAACACTAAAATTTGTTTCTTCTAATATTTTCTTATACTCTTCTTTATATTCTTCTATATAGTCCATATAATATTAAAATACATAATAATTACACTTCATTATTCCACATTTATTAATAATTGTATTATATATTTTTTATCATCACACCTAAAATATTCATTTCCTTGTTCATATTTTTTTATATTATCATCATTTTTTAAAATTTCTTTTATTTTTAATTCTGTCTTCTTTGCATCTTCAACCTGTTTTAAAAATAATATTTCCTTTTCTCCCTCACTTACTAAAACAATCCACAATTAAATATATAAATAATTACTAATCCTTCCTTTACTTACAACTACTTAATAAACTACTAATTTGTAAATTATATTGTTTATTAGATAATTTGGTTTCTGATTTTAAAAGAAATTATTTTGTTTGGATTATTAGTCCAAGCAAGATAATTTCTTTTATTATCTTACTCGTCAGCATCGCCACGGAGAGGCATTATCTTCGATACTGTTACAGTAGCTTTACTATTAAAATATTCCTGTTTACACAAATATTTTAAAGTTTACAATCGCTTTTTTGCTCCTTGTGCTATTGTAAATATCACACAAGTTCTTCAACAACAACCAGATGCTTGAATACTTCAAGTTTTAACCCTGGCTTCTTTACATTGTTTATTAGACGCCTTACAGAATTGCTATAATTAAATACCCCTGTTTACACAGATATTTAAAGTTTGGTCTTTTAACGACCACCAAAAGCTACACGACCTTTAGATCTAGTTCCTCTGTTACTATTCAAGCTCTCGTAGAAATGAGTCTTTGTAGTATTGGGAGTAAAGTTGTTGTTCTTTGTCTTGGGTGCAACTGCGTGTTCAAAGCACTTGTTAACAGCACAATCCAACTTTTGGAATAGGAGTGGAGAACCATTAAACGCAATGTTTAAGGCAGACTTTACAGAGTTGAGAGCAGCCTTGGCGTCAGTCAAAGACATGTTGATTGAAGTTCTGTCCTCAAGAGGAGTCCATTCTCCAAATCCATCTCTAAGAATCTGTATAATCTCATCGCGTGTCTCGTTGTTCTCAAAGACAATCTTCGATCCAATCGCAGAAAAAATCTGCGAATGCATCTCAGCATCAGTCTCAGAAATAGGATTTGCGATCCTATCAGTCAACCATTGCATTCTCTTCTCGTCATGCTCCTTGTTGTCAATCTGGTTTCCGGTCAGCCAGTTAATACCAATATCTTCCTTTGAGACAGTTTCGGTACAGCATTCCTTAAGGATGTTAAGCTCGCGCTCAAAATCAGAAACCTGATTGGATTTGGCAACAGAAAAGAAAAGCTCCGACTGTGACTGAGCACCATCATCGCATGCTCGCTCAACATATCTGGAAATCTTGTCGGGCTTGTCATCCTTTCTAATCAAACTGACATCGTATAAGGTTTTCATGTCGCCGATGGTTCCAAAAACCATGCAATTAGTGTTACGCAAGAGGTTGTTCACAACCTTGTGATAGTTAGACTCGTTACCAGTCCAAATATCAACGACAATTCCATTCTCAACTACTCCAACAAGGGGAATGATGGGAAAATCGCCATATCTTTCCTTGACAAAGCCGGGAATCTTGCATGTCTCCAACATAGTTGAACCATATTTGGCACGAGTTCCGACCTTAGAGCCAGATCTCTTGTTACGGTTACCTACCTTGGTCACACCATCATCAAACTCGACACGGCCATTAATCTTGGTTCCACGAGTCTTGGCGATAGGAACTTCATATTCCATCAAAGTCATAACCTCTCCATCAAAAGTCTTGCAAAAGATTCCATCAGGAGAAATTGTTCTATGATTGAGAAGAACATAGTTATTCTTATCGATGATGGAATCAGAAGGAGCATAGCCGGTAAATGGGTCAAAAGACACAACCGACTTGTCACCCTCTTCTTCCTCCTCCTTCTCTTCACGTTTGTTGAAGAACAGGACTGTATGGACATCAACTTGACCTTCAAGTTTAGTACTATGGATCTTGTACTTGTAGCCATGAATCTCTTCAGATTCTCTGTCTTCTTTCTTCATGCGATCAAAAATACTCGCACGAATTTGGAATACAGCCACACCCTTGCCCTTATGCTCATCATCTGTAGCAATCTTGCCCTTAATATTATCAATAATCTTCTTACTGATCTCACAAGCAGAGGGCATGGGAAACTTTTCACAAGCAACAACGAACTTAGAATTTGCACGACGGCCAGTTCCTGGAGCATTGGCTTGACGACGAGCAACAAACTCGTTAATCTTAGCCTTGATCTTATCAGTCATCTGGTACAGAGTTTGAGCATTGTAGTCATACTTACTCAAAGCATTCGTGAACATGAAACCAATTCGCTTGATAAACTCGCTCTTCTCATCAGAACTAGTCTCAGATCTATTAGTCCAAAGATCAATAATCTCACGAATAGCATCAGGTGCAAGAGGAAGGAAAAGCTCAATACAAGCAATAAAAGCTTCCTCGTCGGCATCAAGACCGTTAAGTAGCTTGAAAATCTTGTTCTTGTACTGTGTGATCGTGTCAGACATCTTCTTGTGAGTGAAGCTAAGTGCAGCCATCTTGTCGGCATTAGACTGAGCAACAACTCTTGAATCTACAACAATCTCCTCCTCACATTCCTTCTTCTTAGACTCCATCTCCTCTAGATCAGCTTTAGCCTTGAGACCATCCTCAACCTTGCGGGCAAGAATAGTAATTCTCTCGGTTTCTTCAGAGACTACGATAGAGTCAGAAGATGCACCAATAGTTGGCCAGAGCTGATCATGAACCTCTGGAAAAGAAGTTCTAATCAAAGCTCCATAGCAACCCTGCATCTCGACCAAATCCTCGGTAGCAACTACTCCAGATGCATAGGCGAGTTCAACTAATGCTGTTTGCACAACACCAGATGATTCACCAGACTTCTTAGCATCAATAATAGCAACCACAAGAGTTTCGACAACTTCGGGGGCAATTTCACGAGCAGCTTGGATACCATTAAAAAGACCGGTATCGACAAACTCCATCAAAGCCTGAGACTTCTCTTCCCAAGTTGTCAAATCCAAACAAGTGGAATTGGTAGAACTAGCAGCTGAGTTGGTAGAATCGCTGTCTATAAAAAGACCAGCCCAAGCACTATTGGCAATACGTAAAACGTTTGCCTCGCGCGCCTTGTTAACATGCTCCAAACAAGAAGCAGACTTGGCAACAAGGCGTCTGTACTTAAACAAGTCGTTCAAAGAGATGGTGGGTTCATTGTCACCTCCGGTAAACAAGAACTTTCTTAGTTCCAAGCAGATACTGACAGTGTCCTTAAAAATAGACTCTAACAAAGTACGCTCTGCACGATTGGAAATAAGAATAGTCTTATCAGGATGAGCACGGAGAGAGATCTTGTGATAGATCTTCTTGACGTATGCCTCGAAACTAATCGCGAGATTAATATCAGAGAGCAATGCATCAATGCATTCGCGCACATCTGGTCTGGGTTCTTGACCATTGTCCACAAGCCAACGATTAACGGTTGACATGATAGAATCAATGGGGTTCAATTCCTCACGTGCGAAGGCTTGTCTAAGAATTCTTGCGGTGCAAGCAGTAGAAAACAAACTCTCGTACTTGGCCAAAAAATAACCAATGATGTCAATCGCTTGGTAATCGGCCTCCAAAATGTCAATGAATGCATTAGAACCCTCCTTGAAAACTGCCTCATTCATTAGACGTCTCTTCTCCAACTCGACTTGAAGCATAAAAGCTTCGCCGACAGAGTCAGAAGAAATGGGGATGCTATGCATTCTGCAGAATCTAACGAAAGCTTCGGCAGAAAAGTTAAAAATGCATCCTCCATTAGTGCAACGATGAATGTCGTTCATACTAAGTCCAGCATTCTTGACTTGTTCTTCGGTGCGAAGAATACTGCAGTCAGGATGAACTCGAGAACGATCGGCATTTATAAAAGTGAACAATCTGTCCACGATCATCTTGGAAATCTTGACTCCCTTCGAGTTAAGAGCGTATCCGGCATCTCTGCCTTCAACAACTTTCAACAAAACGAAATCGTCAGGTCCAAGAGTCTGATCAAGTAGTACATCAGGAAGAACAGAGTTCTTGGCACAAATGCACCTAGAAAACTGTTGGTGTCCAACAATCTTAATGTCTAAGAACTCGTGGGAAAGACCGAACTCGCGATCGGCTTCCTCGGGTCCATGAACACTAATGAACTCCTTGATGGTGTTCAGATTAGGACAAGTAGGCTGTCTATGCATACCCAACATCTCCTTGATCTGAAATGCTCCCTTGACACAGCAGAGACAAATCTCTACTTGTCTAGTAGCAGGAGCGGGGTTGACGGCAGAAATAGTTCTACCACCAATTTTAGCACTGGAATTTCCAGCGCTGGCAAAAGTTTTGTCACGTGTTGCGGCTGCTTCAGGTGGCGGGGTGCCGATGTTGTGACCCAAATCCCGGTTAGAGACTGAGTCGTTCTGTCTGGTCTTGGCGGAACCAGACAGGTTGGAGGGCTTGGTGCGCGCCCTTCCAGCGCTTGAATCAGTAACTGTGGCTACAACTGCTTCCTTTACCATCTCAGAGGAAATCTTGCGATCTAGCTCGGAGGAACTCTTGGAAGAAGCTGTGGTGGTGCGACGGCACTGATTAGACTTTGACATTGTTACTAAATGACGAAAAACTTGAACTGAAACTTTGTTTGTGCAAAAAAAAAACAAACACGATTTTAGCGGACTGTACCTTTGAGCAAGAGTAGAGCAAAACTCCACTTCACCCCTTCCCATGCAGTCTCTGAACCATAGTGACTAGAATTTAAACCATATAAATTCTTAAATATAACCAAAATCACTTCGGCTGCGGATCAGGCTTGTAAGAAAAAGCGTTTTTACCATACGGCTGGACATTATTCCAACCTGTTGTCATACTTTATTTGAAAGTATCAAAACCAGTCTTTCTGTTAAGACTAATTAAATGTTCTTTTTTGGCAATTGAACATACAACGGTAGCTTTACTAAGTATTTGTCAGTACTTAGTCTCACAAGTTCGTAACCATCCCCGCATCCCATCTAACTTTAAACAGAGTCAGATAGGTGGTGTTAATTCACCTAGGGAAGACACTAGATTATTATACATGCGTTAAATCCACCGCATACTGTCTGAGTAAGACAGTTTAAAAATTAATTGATTTGATGGGATGACCAGACCCCAACTTTTTAACTTGAAAGAACAAACGTTAAATTTGCAACTTTCGGTCCTTAATAGAAAATGCAAGCATTTTCTATTAAGCAACTTTGGTCCACTTAGGCCTTCCAATACTCTGTTAGGACCCGTTGGCTATTTCTATTTCCAACACGGCAAATCAAATTAAATTTAAGTACAACTTTCCAGGAGTTCTCAATTACACACATCCAGCTTGGCCAAGGATGTACTTCCAAATAATAAGGATCGTCTTCACTTATTACTGGGTATAATCTCGAATTTAAACTCGAGGCTTTCCTTTCACTTCTGATAATATGGCTGTCCAGGCCACAAAATCATTAGATCCCGTAGCCTCTGTCCCACATTTCAGTTCTCATTTCTTAAGAACTATTTCATCAAAATACTTTTTCAAGTTTATTGGATAATAAGAAGTCTCCCACTTGGGATAAAGACCAAACATTTCTGTCTGTTGACGCGCAGTCTGTCGGACGATATTAAACTTTCCACTTTATTTAATATTTATCTAAAATATTTCTTCTAATAGACCCAGATTTTTCAATCCAGCCCTATCGATAGACCTATTAGTAGATCCATCATTGGTGCTATTTATTAAAGGGGGGCACCACACAAAGTTATGCTTACACACAACAGGCTATCAACCCCTGGAGCATTTTGGCTAATCCAAAACACTACCTTGCGTCCGAACATCAATTTTGTGATAGAATATCACAAAATTATGTTTGTTTAGCTTGTTTTACAAGCTAAATTTTATTAAAAAAGTTTACTTTTTTAATAAAAGCTACGTTAAAAGTATAACAGAATGTTATACTTTTAATGTCCCGTTCCCAATTCAAAGATTGGATTGTCGTTTGCCTCATACCAGGAAGGCTCGACACGGAGGGGCTTTAGTTGCCCGCTTTGTTTAACTGCACGCCATAAGAATTTCTTGTGAAATCCAAGTGCTTCCTGGTCAGGAATTTTTTACATGGTTTTTTTCCATGGCCCCCGTTATTTTGCAAAAACAGGAAGCAAAAGTACCTTTTTAATGAGGCTTGGATAGTTTTTATTTTTCAATTTTTTCTTAGTGAGTATGAACAATTCAAGCTAAAAAATTGTCTTTTCTTAATCCTGAATCTTAAATACTTTGTTTCTAATATAAATGGAATCCTGGGATGTATCTGATTCTGAACTATTAGTTAAATTATATACTTGTGATAAACTTGAACTTTTAGAAATTTGTAGAATTATGAAAAGAAAATGTAAAGTTATTATTAGTAAACTTATTGAATTACAAATTGTTAAATCTAAATATGAAATTAGAGGTAATGATACTACATATAAACCAATAAACCAAACTTTAAACAAATCTCAAAAAATTGAACAAGTACAAAATGACACTTTAGTTCTACTTGATGGAATAAATAAAATAATTACACAAGCAGCAGTTATATGTTCCAACTATTCTAAACTTGTTTCTAGTGTTAAAAATATTTATAATTCTAATGAATCAAAATAAAAAAATACAGTTTGGCTGTCAAACTTATAGTTTATTTTTATAAATAAATTTATTTTAAGCTCATTATATTTATAAATACATTTGATAATTGATTTAAGTTCACAAAATGTATCTAAAATTTTATTTAAATTTGGGTCTTTAATTTGATTCATCATAACTTTAAATTGTATTTGTTCATAAATTTGTGTTGGAGACAATATTTGTATATCGAATTCATTTAAGCCATACATTACTTAATTAACTATATTTTTTTGATTCCACTGGACTAATTTAATCCAAACACACTTTTCCATCCTATCCATCCCAACAATCTAATCATTGAAATATCCCATCTCATTCCAAACTGATAATATTCTATATGATATAAATATTGCCCTTGTACTTGATTTATTATTTGATCATCAACGAGAACAGATTTTTTAATAAAATATCTAAGTTTCTCACCATAACGGTCTATTAAACCAAATGATATATTTTTTTCATCTGGACATTTTGTTGAAACTGTTTTTCCATGTAACTTTATTATTTTATTATAACTTGAACTAAACTTTCCAACATTTTTATCAATTAAACAATCTGGTTTATATTTACAAGCTTTAAAAAATTTATCTAACCCAGATTGAGTTAAAATTTCATCTGCATATTCTTTATCTGCTTTTGTAAATAAATATAAATTTGTAAATTTGTCTAGTAACCAAAGTACTTGTCTAACCCATGGTCTTATCCATATAACTCTATGCTTTAAATATAAATCTGGTTTATGTGAATGGGTTAAATTAAAATATTTTCTTTTTTCTAAACTCATGATTAGAGTATTATCAAGATCAAAAATAATATTAAGTTTTTTTGCTGTTTTTATTTTTACAATTCCAACCCAAATACTCGATGTTGAAAAAAAAGCAATTAATCCAAACATTTTTATACAATAAATTAATAAAATAAATTAACTTAATCTTACTAATAATTTATTCAATTATTTTCATCTTCATCATCTGTTTCCCATACTGTATCCTCATCATCCTCATCCTCATCTTCTGTTTCCCATTCTTCTTCCTCATCTAACCCATGAATAATAGATGTATTTTGTTCATTCATTAGTTCATCTACATCATCTTGACACTGAAAATATGCCCAATCAAATGGTCTAGTTTTATCTTGAAGAAGTTGGATAAATTTTTCTTTCACATGAATATCTAACATATTAAAATTAACATAATCTTGATCATAAACTACATACTCTTTATTTTCATCATGTTCAAACCATGTTCTAAATATTTTCTTTGAATTCTCCAAGATAATAACTTCTATATTTTCTACACATTGAGTTCTATACTGGTCACAAACCCAATAAAACCCATTATGTGTAATAACATCAGACCAGTATCTAGGATGAAAATGTCCTGGTTTGACTTGTAGTTCTTGTACATTAGGTATATAACCATATTCATCTATTTGATATTCTAAATCATGAACTGAATTAGAATACCAAATACATTTTGATCCATTTCTATATAACTTATTTTGTGGTCCAAAACCAATCACATCTCCATCTTTTAACTTGATATTCTTAGATTCAATCCAATTTGTTATTTGAGTAAAATCACAATCTTCCCAGTGTGAAATTGCTTCAAAATGTACATCTTCCATTTGTTTAGAAGCTAAAAAAGGAATATTAGAATGTCTAATAGGTAAGTATATGGCCATTTGTTTAATATATTATAATTTAATTTATTAAAGCAAATAAATTAAAAAATCAATTTTTTAACTGGAGTTTAGAGCATTTTTTTTTATTTTCTTCGACCATATCTCTATAGTTATAACTAAGTTCAGAAATCATATCTAAATATTTCTTTTTAACTTTATCATTATTTTCATATTCATTAATTTGTTCATTTAATTTTTTTTCAGTTTCAGCATCTAATTTTATTCCTGCATTTTGTAACATTATTTTTGCCATAAATAAATGATTTATTACACGATCACATAACAGTCCATTAATATCATTTTTAGATTTTAACATCCATCTCATTTCATCATATTCATCATAATCTAAAACACTAACTTTTGTTGATTTATAGTTTGTATTTAACACATTCATTCTTTCTGGTTTATCAGGATTAAAATGTTCATCTTTTATAAAACTTTTAATTGCTCTTTCTGGATATTTTGCATATTCTAAATATTTTTTTGGAGTTATTTTATATCCACATGTTCTAAATGGTATCATTTCAATTATTTTTTCAGCATTTTTTGTTGACTCAAAATTAATATTAATTATATTTTGATTATTTTGTGTCTGAATATTTTGATTTTGATTATTTTGTGTCTGAATATTTGTACTATTATTTGTGTTATTATTTGTTGTATTGTTATTTGTTGTA
>JACCDZ010698343.1_pt1 | contig 20206 bp, 11 predicted proteins | sample 7449551 | NCBI WGS metagenome assembly JACCDZ01 (sample SAMN15323452, study PRJNA562643) | freshwater metagenome | isolation source: river surface water | place: USA:Blue River Watershed | collected 2017-08-18
AAAATACTACTTAGCTGATCTATCTTCATTTTAGGCATTATCTATCTTTTCTTGGTCGAAAATTCGATAAATTAACCTATTTTTGAAGATATGGTCAGCTTTTTTTATTTTCTGTCATGTAGCAAGCCATTTAATACACAAGTTCTTCTTGATAAGATGAAAAGCCAAAACTATGATTTTGATGCTTTAAGTAAACAGTCGGCATCAATTCAAAGCAATATTGACACATTGAAGAACAGCTTAGGTGGTAGTACTTATCAGGAAGCTGTTGCTGTAGAAATCGAAAGTTTGCAGAAACAAAAACAAGAAATTGATGCAATCGTTGAATTACAACACTTGGTAGAACATTATCAATCTGGCAGCGACCCACAGAATATCACTAATTTTATGATAACAGGTGATTTAGTTAGCTCGCATTATTATAAACAGCTCGGTCAAGAAATTAGATTGAGTGTTCTAAACGATCTTGAATTAACACAGTTTACAGATCCATTTACCTACTACCAAAACTACTGGGTAAAAGATGGCTCTGAGCAATCACAGGATTTGAGTTCATTATTTGGGCAACATAGTTCAAACAGTTTTTCTTACGATAAACTAAATGAATTTAGCGCCAATCAATTTGATTTATACTTAAATGTTTCTAAAGGTGACCCCGATAACCCGTTAGTAACCGAGTTTTTAGAGCTATTTAAGGATAAAAGTAAGTTTGAAATTGATGCTATTGGTGGTGATATTATTAGAATCTCCCAAGATTATGAGCTATTTTTTATGCCCAGCGATGCTAAAGCTAAAGCAGTTAGCAACGAGTTAATCGGAGAACTCCACGATGCAAGCTATCAGCAAGCGGTGTTTGCCAAAGCTGGAAGTAAAGCTGATATTGACGCTTTAGCTCAACAACTCCAAGCTAATGGAGCAACTTTGACAACAGACGGTAATCAGATTTATGTGAGTTATGCCAATAAAACACTAGCGTATCAGGATAGCTCTAACTTAGCTAATGGCGGTAGTGTTGGTGCGGATAGCATTGCAGGTAAAGATAGCACATTATGGACAAAAGTTAATGATTTATCGTCAAACAAAGATGGTTACAATGGTTTTGTGTATACTGATGGCAATGGTGAGTATGTCTTGGTTAGTAATGGCACAGCAGATATGTCAGCATATTCTGCTGCAAGCGAGTTAGTCACCAAAACCGCTAAATATCTTGCCGAACATGGTGGCGGTCAGCTTGACTTTGTTGGATTTGATCAAGGTGGTGCGATTAGCCAGATGTTGGCAATCAGCTATGGTGGAGAAAGTTATGCATTTAATCCGCAAAGCAGTGCTCCTGTATTGGATAAACTGGAGCTAATTGCTAAAGAAACCATTGATGATTATTATGCGAGTCAGCAAGATATTTTAGACAAACTTGCCGATAAACAAAATCCACCAAATAACTCAAATGAACTTTACCAACAACTGAATGAGTTGAACAAAAATATATCGGATGCTAAACTCAATAATCAACTCTACCAATCCTATCACTCAGGCAATACTAATAATCTCCACAACTATGTTATTGTAGGCGATGCTTCCAGTGCGCAAAGTCAGCTAGGCGAAACGATTACTATTCAAATAAGTAATCCATCTAATGTTCATGATGTAGTCAATTTTAATTCTGAAAAATTAAAAGCAATATCTGGTGATATTTACATTAGTACGAATAAAGGTGGTTTGGATGATAAGCAAGAATTAGGCTTAGTTGAGCTATTTAAAGATAAAACTAAATACGAGATTGATGCTTTAGATGCCACTCATTCTAAAGTGCGGATTAATCAGGAGCATGAGTTTTTCTTTGGTGTTGTTGACTATAGAAGTAACTGGCAAAGAACAAGCGATGATAGAACTCAGCTAATTACTGAAAAATATGACCAGATTTATAATAAAGTAAATTTAGCAACAGTTGGTACTGCGGAAGAGGTAGCAGCTGCGCGTCAGAGTACAATTAATTTCATGCTATCTCAGAAATATGAGGATGGTAGCCCGAAGTATGCGATCAAACAGGATATAGTAAATTCTGATAAACAAACATATCTTTTATTTGCGAGTCTTCCACCAAATAAGAAACTACAGCAATATGATCCACTTTCTTTAGATTTGGATGGTTCAGGTAAGATTGAAACTGTTGGGTTAAATGCTGGGATTTTATTCGATTATGATGGAGACGGAATCAAAACTGGAACAGGTTGGGTGGCAGCAGGCGATGGATTGGTGGTTAGAGACATCAATAACGACGGTAAAATTACTTCAGGTCTGGAAATTTTTGGTGATAATACAATTCTTGGTAACGGTAGAAAAGCTAAGAATGCATTTGAAGCGATTGCTGATTTGGACGCTAACAAAGATAATAAAGTCGATGCCAATGATGTGGCATTTAGCCAACTTAAAGTGTGGCAAGATAAAAACCAAAACGGAATCTCCGAAGCGAGCGAACTAAAAACGCTAAACGAGCTAGGCATAACTTCAATCAGCACTCAAGCCAGTATTACTGGAGTACAAAATGCAGTCAATGGTAATGTTGAAATTGGTTTTTCAAGTTTTACGCTTGTAAATGGCTCTACGGGGAGTAGTAGTGCATTTAACTTTGTGAGTAATCCAGTAGATAGCGAATTTAGCGATAGAATTGATACCAGTTTAGTAGATGATATTCCTAATATTAGTGGCAGTGGGCGGGTACGTGATTTACGTGAAGCTGCCGCGTTGTCTCCAGATTTAGCCATTGCAATTCGCAGCTATATGAGTAAAGATTTTCCTAGTGATAATGATATTGAAGACATTGTCAAACTATGGGCGGTAACTGGGCAAATGGATACGATTGCCTCAACGCTAAAAACTGGTCCACATCCAGCTGGTGGTCGGGGAACTAACTTGACTACAGATGAGATTAATAAACTTGGTGTATTAGAGAAATTTACTGGTCTCTATGCTGCGATGTCTAATTTTATTGATCCAATGGATGGCTCTGATGGCAAAGTTGATGGGCGCTATTCTGGAACTTACTATGGGATTAATCTTGATTCTAACGCTATTAATAATTCTTATAGTTCTCTAAAAATTGATATTGAGAAAGATTTGGCATTAGCTAGTGGTAGAACCAATATTTTTAACTTGGCTGATTATAAAGTACAAGATGGTAAAGTTATTCTAGATCTTACGCGAGTATACCAATGGGCAAACCAGATAGCAAACAAGAATAAAGTTGCCATGGAAATGATAACGCTTTATGACCATATTAAGTTGACACAAAGTGCTCTTTTTACTTCTGAATCTCAAGTAATAATGAATCAGTTTATTGTTGATAATTTAGCAGCAAATCCAGTAGATGGAATTGATAATGTAGAACAAAATATTGTCTTAGGTAGTAAAGATAATGATGTTATATGGGGCTCTTCATCTGCAGTAAATACATTGTACGGAATGTCTGGTAATGATACCATTTATGGAAGTGGAAGTAATAGCACTTTAGATGGCGGGGAAGGAAATGATCAACTTTATAGCTCTGCAGTTAAAAATACATTAATCGGCGGCGATGGTAATGATTATCTAAAGGATACCAGCGACCTATCTTTTGGAAGTAATGTTTTTTGGGGTGGCATTGGTGCGGATACGATTGTTGCTGGTAGCAGAAATGATGTATTTATTTTTAATAAAGGGGATGGTAAGGACACTATTTCTACCAATGGAATTGGCGATGTATTACGCTTTGGAGAAGGAATATCGTTAAATGATTTAAGCTTTACTCAATATGGTTCTGATTTAATTATAAAAATTAATAACAGTGATGATAGTATTCAAATTAATAATGTTTATAGTGATGAATTTGATTTTTCAAGGAATATTATTGAAAACTTGGAGTTCTATGATGGATCGCGCATAAAAACTAGTGAAGCAGTAGCACAAAAATTTGGTACCGATAATAGTGAAACAATCTTTGGTTTTGGGGTGGATGAAGTATTTTATGCTAAAGGAGGTAATGATTTCGTAAGAGGTATGAATGGCAACGACTTTATCGATGGTGGTGACGGAATTGATTTCTTGTATGGTAATAATGGAAATGATACTCTTGTGGGCGGTAGTGGCAATGATTTCTTGAATGGTGGCAGGGATGATGATTTCGTGTATGGTGGTTTAGGGGATGACTATATTCAGGGAGAGTACGGTAATAACTATCTAGATGGTGGTGACGGTAATGATTCTTTGTTCGGTGGTTCAGGGGATGATATTATCTACGGTGGGAATGGGAATGATTATCTCAATGGTTATGAAGGACATAATTATCTAGATGGTGGGGATGGAGATGATCGTTTAGTCATAAGTAATCGTCCAAACGTACTATCCACTACATTGATTGGTGGTCGTGGTAATGATTATTTACAAGGTGCGTATGAAGATGATATTTATGTATTTAATCGTGGAGATGGGCAAGATACGGTTGAAGACACTGGAGGTCGTACTGATTTAGTTGATGTTATTGAATTTGGTGCAGAAATAAGCAAAGATGATTTGATTTTTAAACGAGTAAATAATGATTTACTCATACAGGTTGGTTTAACTGGTAGTGATAGTCTAACTATTAAAGATCATTTTGTCAACTCCAATCGTCAGATTGAGCTGATTGCCTTTGCTGATGGCAGCACACTCACCAAAGACGAATACCTTAAAAACCTCAGCGTTAATCTAACTGGTACTGACTCTGCCGACATACTAACTTCCGCAGGAGGTAACGATACAATTATCGCTAAAGATGGAAACGACACCATCACCAGCGGAGCAGGTCGCGACACTATCGACGCAGGTTCTGGCGATGATATCATCAATGCTGGCACAGCTAATGATACGATCACTGGTGGAAGTGGTAACGATACTTACATCTATAAAGCTGGCGATGGTCAGGATACTATCCGCGATATTTCGGGGACTGATACACTAAACCTACAATCAATCCAAGCCTCAGCGCTAAAATTTACTCAAGACAATAACGACCTGCTAATCAACTTCACTAATGCTAACAGCGATTCAATCCGTGTCAGTGAATGGTTTAGTTCAGCGGATAATCGCATCGAACAACTTAAGCTTGACGATGGCAGTATTCTCGATCTCAATGCAGCAGTAGAAGCACAACTAATTACCAAATACGGTACATTTTCAGATGATAATCTTGAATTAACGGGCACTAAAACTCAAGTAGTCGCTGGAGCAGGTAACGATACTATTACTGATACAACATCCAATAATACCACTTACATCTTCAACAAAGGTGATGGCAAAGACACGATCATAGAAAGTAACTCAAGTACTGATACTATTCAACTAAACAACATCACTCAGCAAGAAGTAAGCTATAGCAAAATTGAAAATGATTTAATTATCAAACTGGGCGCTGATGACCAAATCACCATCAAAGATTTTACCAATCGCGCCAATCGTATTGAAAATATCAGCTTTAATAACGGCATGACTATGTTGTTAGCTGAAGCATTGGCTACTACTGCTAAAGTATTTGGCAATGATAAAACCGTGACTTCAAATGCTGATGATAATCTCTGGCTGGAACAAGGTGCTAAGATTAATCTGCGCGAAGGGAACAATCAAGCATATATTAATTCCAACGGTATAGCAACTACTGTCACTAGCGGTGCTGGTAATGATAACATCGAAGTTTATGATAATGCCAACGTTAAGCTTAATTTAGGCAATGGCAACAATAACGCACTAGTTAAAGATGGTAATCACGCTATTACCTCTGGTACTGGTAATGACAATATAATACTAGGAGCTGGGGTTTCAAATATTAATGTTGGTGCTGGTAATGATAATGTAACTATAACTAAAACGCAGACGAGTAGTAGTTTTAGCGTTTCTCTCGGTGCAGGCAATGATAGCTTGAAGGTTAATGGCACTGGTGGCGCAATCAAAGTCAGTAACTCAAGTGGCGATGATCAATTTAATCTTATAAACATTAATACTCAAGTCAGTGCATTAGGTGGAAATAATCTGATTAATCTGGATAATTCAGGATTAGCTGGTGACATCAATACCATATCTTTAGCAGCAGGTGATGATCAGATAACAATCAATAGTAGTGGTCAAACTACGATTCGTGCAGGAGAAGGTACGAATCAAGTTAATCTTGGCGGTGGCGGTACTTTTAGTGTTTCTGCAGGTAGTGGAGATGATCAGGTTAAAGTCCAAGATTTAGCAAATAGTACGTTAAGCTTGGGGAATGGTAATAACACCATTCTGGCTCAAGATGGTAACCATAAGATCACAACTGGTAGTGGGAATGATAGCATAACAATTGGTGGCGGAGTTTCTACCATTAGCAGTGGTGATGGTGATGATGATGTAACGATTACTAACAGCCAAAGTTTAAATAAATACACCATCAATCTAGGAGCTGGTAACGATAGCTTAAATTTTAATGGTAATGGTGGTGAACTTGCATCTGTGACTAGCAGTAGTGGTAATGACCAGATTAATATCAATAATACTCGCTCACAAATAACATTAAGTAGTGGCGATAACACCGTAAATCTTAATAATTCACAGCTAAGTGGTGAGAGTAACTCTATTAGCACGGGAGTTGGCAACGATATGATTGCTGTGAATAGTAATGGTATTAATACAATCAATGCCGGTAATGGAACTAACCAAATTACGATCAGCGGTAATAGTAGCAATACAGTTACTAGTGGTAGTGGCAATGATGTAATTAAAAGCAATGCTGGTAGCTTAACTTTAAATAGTGGCGCTGGTGATGATGTACTGGAAATCACTAGTAATGAGGCACAAGACAAGTTTACCTTAAGTCTTGGTGATGGCAATGATACGGTTAGAATAACCGCAACTGGAGCTGCTACAACGGTTGCTAATAATTATGGTGATGATAGTTATGAGTTAACTGGAACACAAGTAAAACTCAGCGATACACTTGGTAATACTACTTTAATTCTAAACAATCAACAACTAACGAACGACATGAATACAATTAGTACAGGCATTGGCAACGATAGTATTAATATTACCAGCGATGGTAGTAATCAGATTAATGCTGGAAATGGTAACAATCAAATCATTCTCAGTGGCGATAGTAAAGACAATATCACCAGTGGAAGTGGTGATGATATTATTTTGGCTGGAGCAGGCGATGACATAATCAATGCCGGAAGTGGTAATGATATTATAAACGGAGGAGCTGGTAATGATGTGCTCAATGGTAGTACAGGAAATGATACCTATATCTTCAGTAAAGGTGATGGTGCCGATATAATTCAGGACGCAGGTGGTAATGATGTCATGAAGCTTGGCGAAGGAATAAGAAAAGAAGATTTATGGTTTAAAAAAAATAATAAAGACTTAACCATTAATAATTTAACTAATCAAGATCAAATAACAGTTAAAAATTGGTATGGTGGCAGCGCAAATAAGGTTGAACAAATTGAACTTGCGGATGGCGAGCATATCTCAAATATCTCGATTGATCTCTTGGTGCAAGCAATGGCAACATTTGATGTCAAGCCAATGGCTGAGACAAGTCTCACACTCGCACAGCAAGATACGATTCAGGGTGCGCTAGCAAATACTTGGGTTGATCCAACTAAGTAGGATTGGGGATTGGAAATGAAATATCAGAAAACGTTATAATCTTGTATGCGTCAATCAATACAATGAAACGCTGAATATGTACAAATTTTTAAGGAAACAATATGCAATTAATTAAACGGAATAATCTATTTTTACTCGCACTGCCGGTAGCTCTTTCGCTTAGCGGATGTTTGGGTGCTCCACCTAATACTGGTTTACTGAGCTTGCCTGCACCGGGTATATACAACGGAACGGCACAATCTGGCTATAATGGCAATGGTGCGGTCTTTGGTTTTATTAATGCACAAAACAGTTTTGGGCAACCGATTACGATATTGCAATTAGCGATGAATTTCAATAATACCAATCTTGGTATGGTATCTGGAACAATCGTGACTAATGATGATTCAACTAGCAGTTGTTTATCAGGCACGGATTTGGTCTCAAATAATCCTACCAGTCTCAATATTAGCAGTGCGGTAATTACATTAACTAATTGCCAGCTAGTAGGAAATACTTTTAGTGCTAATTATTCAGTGTATAAACAAAATTCGGGAGCTTTGCTTGATTCAGGAACTTTTACGATAAATCCTAATTCTGCATGTACAGCTTATAACACAACAATTAGCGCATTACCTAATGGAGCTTATAGCGGTGGTCTACAGTCGTGTCTTAATCTGGAGAGTGGTATTTTAGGTGGTAATATTACTAATGGTTCGGCGCGGTTAACCAAAGTTTTTGAATCTAATCCAGTAAGTGGTGCTTTGTTTGAATCCGGTGTAATGGTTGGTACAGCCAGCGCTGATTATTCAACAACTTTGACTGAGTCAGTAATTCAAGGTGAAAGCGTTGGGTATGTAACACCATTTTATATGAGCAATATCAATATTAATGGAGCAAATGTAACCGCTAATTACGTTAGTTACTATGACTATGGGACATTACAAGCAAATGTAACTGGTAATTAATATGGAGCAGAATATCGATAGCGGTCTAGTTTGTCTGGTGATGATGGGGCAGTTTCACAATGTGGTGATGGATGCTGCCCAGATTGAACATGAGTATAAGCATAATGGTAATCTCACAGGTGTTGATATTTGTCGAATTGCCAAAGATTTAGGACTCAAGACCCGCCACTCAACAATAAAGATTGAGCGGATTAAACATCTACCATTGCCCTTAATCGCTAAAGATAATTCTGGAGAGTTCTTTATAATTGCCCGTGTTAATGATAATGGGCAACTTCTGATTCAACACCCCAAGCATGGTAAGCCTGAAGAAATCAGTTTTCAAACACTCTCTGAAAATTGGTCAGGTGAAGCCATTCAAATGGTATCACGGGCGAGTATTAGCGGTGATATTGCCAAATTTGATTTTAGCTGGTTTATTCCACCATTGATCAAGCATCGTAAATTGCTTGGCGAAGTTTTGCTAGTTTCATTTGTCATGCAGTTACTGGCGCTGATTACGCCGATGTTTTTTCAGGTAGTGATGGATAAGGTGCTGGTACATCGTGCTTTGACAACCTTGCAGGTAATTGCAATTGGCTTACTAGCTGTGTCTTTATTTCAAGTTATTTTAGGCGGTATCAGGAGTTATGTTTTTAGCCATACCACGCTTAGAATTGATGTCGAGCTAGGAGCAAAACTCTTTCGTCATTTACTGCGTTTGCCGCTGAGTTATTTTGAACAGCGTAAAGTTGGTGAATCAGTTGCGCGAGTGCGTGAGCTGGAGAATATCCGTAGTTTTTTGACTGGAAATGCGGTTACCTTAGTTTTGGACTTACTGTTTTCAGTCGTGTTTATTGCGGTGATGCTCTATTACAGTGTTAAATTAACTATTATTGTGCTCTTATCAATTCCCTGTTATATTTTGTTGACGGTGCTAATTACTCCGATTTTACGTAGGGCACTCAATGATAAATTTGCTAAAAGTGCGGCAAATCAATCTTTTTTAGTCGAGTCAATCAATAATATCCAAACCGTTAAAGCGATGGCGCTTGAACCACAGATGACTAATCATTGGGAACAGCAGCTCGCAAGTTATGTTCATTCGAGTTTTAAAACTACTACTTTGGGAATGGTAGGTAGTCAGGGTGTAAGCTTAGTTAATCAACTAGTGACAGTTGCAATTATGTGGTGGGGTGCAAGTCTGGTAATTCATGATCAATTAACCGTCGGTCAGTTAGTCGCGTTTAATATGCTCTCTGGGCAGGTAGCTAGTCCAGTGATGCGTTTGGCGCAGCTATGGCAAGATTTTCAGCAAACGGGAATCTCGGTAGCAAGGTTGGGTGATATTCTTAATAATAAGACTGAAGCCGATAATGCCGCCAATAGTAGCGTTATGCCAGTGATTAAAGGTGCGCTTAATTTTGATAAGATTAATTTCCGCTACTCTTTGGATGGGCAGCTTATTCTTAAAAATGTTAGTTTGGCAATTAACCCCGGCGATATTATCGGTATCGTGGGGCGTTCTGGGAGTGGTAAGAGTACGCTTACTAAATTATTGCAACGTTTGTATGTGCCAGAATCAGGGCGGGTAATGATAGATGGTATTGATCTGAGTATGGCAAATCCAGCATGGTTACGCCGACAAATTGGAGTCGTTCTACAGGAAAATAATTTATTTAATCGTTCGATTCGAGACAATATTGCGATTAGTGATAAAAATACACCTTTAGATAAAGTAGTCTGGGCAGCAAGGCTGGCTGGTGCACATGATTTTATCGTTGAATTAACTCATGGCTACGATACGATTTTGGGTGAAAATGGTTCGGGTTTATCAGGTGGACAACGTCAGCGGATTGCGATTGCTCGAGCGTTAATTAATGATCCTAAAATTTTGATTTTTGACGAGGCAACTAGTGCACTTGATTATGAATCTGAGCGGGTAATTCAAGATAATATGCAGGAAATTTGCCGCGGACGTACCGTATTAATTATTGCACATCGTTTATCTGCGGTACGGATTGCCAATCGGATTATTGCAATGGAGCAAGGGCAGATAGTTGAAAGTGGCAGCCATGATGAATTATTAGCGCGCAATGATGGCTTATATCGTTATCTTCATTCCTTGCAAGGTTAATTCAGATGTGGAATAAATTGGTTGTCAAAGAGTTAATTGAGAAATATCGCGAAATAATTCGTGAATCATGGCATGACCGCAACCGCGCTAAAAATGAAACTCGTCGTGACGAAATGCAGTTTTTGCCAGCGGTTCTGGAGATTCAGCATACACCACCACATCCATTGCCAAGAGTCTTATTGTGGCTGCTGTGTAGTTTTTTATTGTTGACATTATTGTGGAGTATCGTTGGTAGTATTGATATTGTTGCTACAGCCAATGGCAAAATTATTCCCAGTAGCTTTGTTAAATATATTCAGCCAATGAATACTGCGACGGTGAGTAAGATTTTAGTAAAAGATGGACAGTATGTTAAAGAAAGTCAGCTTTTGATTGAGCTTGATTCAACTATTTCTGCAGCAGATGCCAAAAAAGCTGAACGTGATTATCAGTCAAGTCTATTGGATAGTATCAAAGATCATAACTTAATCGCTCGTCTGGATAATAAATCACTTGAGAGTTGGCCAACTAGTGGTATGGATGCTGCGTTAGTTGAAAATAGCAAAAATCAATTTGAGAATCAATGGCTGGAGTTACAGAATAAATTACAGTCGATTCAAGCACATCAGGTTTCTTTAGATGAAGCGATTGGTACATCCAATGCAATTTTGAGTAAATATCGTCAAACCTTGCCGATGCTAAAAGAAAAGGAATCCGATTATCTTGAGCTCTATAACAAAAAATTTATGTCGCAACATGGCTATCTTGATATTTCCAAACAACGGATTGAACTTCAACAAAGCGTTGCTGAAGAGCAAGGTAAAATCCGCGAAATTAAAGCTCAAAAAGAAGAACTCTCCCGACAATATCAATTAACGATTTCAGATTTTAAACTTGACATTGGTCAAAAAGTCTTAGATGCAGATCAAAAACTTAGCGAAGCACAAGCTAACTTGGATAAAGCTAAACAAAATCAAGAATATACTGCGCTACGTGCGCCAGTTAGCGGATACGTACAGCAACTTGCTGTGCATACTGTTGGTGGGGTGGTTACTCCTGCACAGGCTTTAATGGTAATTGTTCCTCGTAGTGGTGGAATTTTGGCGGAAGTACAACTAGAAAATAAAGATGTTGGTTTTGTGCATGATGGGCAAGAAGTTGAGGTTAAAATTGCCGCATTTCCTTTTACGCGCTATGGTACGATACATGGGGTGGTAACTAGCGTTTCTGCCGATGCTGTAGCTGATCAAAAAGAACAGCTCTTGTATAATGTTTACGTCAAATTAGATCGCTCTACAATGCCAGTTAATGGAACTGATGTTTATCTCAATCCGGGGATGATGGTGACTGCCGAAATTAAAACTGGGCGACGTAAATTGATTGACTATTTCCTGAGTCCATTGATTCAAAATACTACGGAGGCTTTCCATGAACGCTAAGATAATATAATAATATTTAGAAGAAATTAAATGTTTATAAATGATATTAAAAAGCGTTTCGAGCTATTTAAGAATTGCTCGTACTCTTATTTTGTATTGAGCGGTATTTTAGCAACATTGGGAAATGGTTTGATTTACATTACTATTTCCTGGCAAATTTATCAAAATAATAATACCGTAACGTCATTAACAATATTACTTTCATGTATATGGTTGCCTAGTATTTTATTCGGTCCATTCTTTGGAACTTGTGCTGATATATACAATCGTAAGTATTTACTTGTTATTTCTAATTTAGTTTGGGGTATCTGTGTAGTTGGTTTTAGTTTGTGCTACATTCTATCATATCATCCCAATCTTTATGTATTGGCATCGCTCTTAGGTATATTTGTCTCTTTTTATATGCCAGCTGCATTACCACTAATGCAAGAAATTATTGATGAAGATCAGATTATTAATGCAAACGCTACCGTTGATATATTGTATGAATTGGGTACTGGAGTTGGTATGGGTATATCGGGCGGATTAATTGTTTGGTTTGGTAGTTATGTAACGATGATGGTAGGTGGCATATTATTTATTCTTGCAAGCATTTTTAACATAGTAATGAAATATAACAAATTGTCAAATGAAGATCGGGTTCAAGCTTCATTCAGTAAACTTTTGGGAGATTATTTCTTTATATTTAAATATCTAAAATCACAACAACGGTTAATACCAATTTATTTAGCTCAGATGTTATTGCTTATTTTATTGATGACTTTGCCAGTATTATTATTGCCATTTGTTCAACAAATTTTACATGCGGGATCTAGAGAGTTTGCATTACTTGAAGTAGTATTTTCTGTTGGCATGATTTTTGGGGGAATATTCTCACCTACATTATCAAATAAACTAGGTTTGAAATCTGCTATAGGACTATTAATGATTCTACTAGCAATCAGTTTATTGTTATTTGCAAATAACTACAGTGAAGTTAGTACTTTTATTGGATATTTTTTTGTCGGCTTTGGTTTGTCTGCATGGGCATTAATTATAAGTTATGGACAAATGTTCACGGACAATAGAGTACAAGGTAGATTACAAGCATCTTTTTTCAGCATATCAGGAATTGGTGTTTTGTTACTCTATGTGTTGCTTGACTTTTATGATACATTTATTTCTATTAGTGCTATGTACCTTATTGAGAGCCTTATTGTTATTCTCGGATTTATATTTGTTTGTTTTATTAGTTTACCACCATATGGAACTAAAAAATTAGCTATTAATGAATAGGTATGATTGAAGAAAAAAGTAATCAATTTGGTAATATCTAAGTTATGATTTAGGTAGAGACCTAATCTTGCCTAACATCATAAATTCCCCAGCTTAACCAATGTTACACCATTACCACCCTGAGCTGGCGTGCCGTAGCTATAAGCCAAGACCTGAGGCAGGTGGCTAAGGTATTTGCGAACTGCATTCAATAATATTGCTTGATTATAAGTAGAGTTAGTTCCTTGCCCGTGTATGACTTTGATGCATGCACCCGGAGCTTGTTGCTCGATAAACCGTTTAAGTAATTCCAGTGCATGCGCTTTGCTGTAGCTGTGCAAATCTAAACTAGCGCGCATGCTTAGTTTGCCGCTACGTAACTCTTTGGGTAAATTCTTTTGCCCATGGCGAAAAAATTCACTTGTTGAATCGTGTTCATCAAAAAATTCAAATTCCTGCGACATAGTTGGTCTGATTTGTTCTAAATTTGAACGTCGCTTAATAACTAGCTTTGAGTTTTGGTAAATTTTAACCTCTGCTTTAAGTGGCACTACTTGTAGTGCTTGGCAGTATTCACTGAAGTTAACTTGCCGCGTATCTGGTGCCGTCGCAACAGGTTTAACTGCCGGACTGGTAGCAGGTAACTGTTTTTTTATTGTTTTAAGTTTTTTTTGCCACATGATAGATTGTGTTTATAAAGGTTATTTAATAAGTAGCTCTCAAGCCTCAAGACAATATATTATGCTATAATTTTGAACTTTATACAATTTTATGCATTGGGGCTTGTATGGCAAAGGTTAAATTGGGCGACTCGTACCAATTATACAAACGAATTTTTTCTACTTATATGACTGGCTACTGGAAGAAGTTTACGATTTCACTAATAGCGATGGCAGTGGCTGCGGCAACTGAACCTGCCTTTGCCAGATTAATGAAGCCATTGATTGATAAAGGCTTTACTGATCAGGATCGCACTGCAATGTGGGCAACTCCATTGGCGGTAATGGGCATATTTCTGATTCGTGCGATTGCTGCTTATGTCAATGAAACTACTTCAACGTGGCTCTCAGGTACTATCGTTGAAAAAATGCGTACGCAAATGTTCCAAAAACTCTTACGTATGCCAGTGCAGTATTATGACGATAATAATTCAGGACGGATGATTTCGCGGATTGTCTATGATGTGACGCAAATTACCGAAGCTGGATTTAATATTATTACGGTAACGGTAAAAGATGGTTTAACGATCATTGGTTTGTTGGCATTGTTATTTTATACCAACTGGCAATTAACTTTATTTTGCTTCTTTACTTTACCTTTTGTGTTAGTCTTAGTACGAATTTTATCTAAACGTTTGCGTAGATTAAATAAAAACAATCAAGAACAATACGGTGCAATGACGCAAGTAGTTACTGAAGCTGTGCAAGGGCAAAAAATTGTTAAATTACTTGATGGTCTAAATTATGAAACCTCACGCTTTGCTGAAAGTGTTCGTGCGATTAAAGATAATAATGTTCGTCAATCAGGTACTTCTTCGCTAAATTCAGGTGTAAGCCAGTTTTTGGTAGCTGTGGCATTGTCGTTAATACTATACTTTGCTTCAACTCGTTCACGTGCCAATGGCTTTACAGCTGGTGATTTCGTGTCATTTATTACTGCCATGATTATGATTATGCAGCCAATGAAACGAATTACCAATGTTACTCAGTCACTACAACGTGGTCTAGCTTCTGCCGAATCAGTGTTTAGCTTCCTTGATGAACATGAAGAAGTTGACAATGGCGAACATAAAATTAGTAAAGTTACTGGTGATATTCAAATTAATAACCTAGTTTTTAAATATCCAAGCTCGGAAAGAAATGTGTTGGATGATATTAATTTAGAAATTAAAGCTGGTGAAACTGTAGCTTTGGTGGGTAGCTCGGGTAGTGGTAAAACTACTTTGGCAAATTTAATCCCGCGCTTTTATATTCCACAGTCTGGATTGATTAAACTTGATGGGGTAGAGTTAAATAGTTTGAGCCTGCAATCATTACGTGATCAAATCGCACTGGTTAGTCAGGAAGTCGTGCTTTTCAATGATTCGGTATATAACAATATTTCCTATGGTAGCAATAGCCATTTTAGTGAAGAAGAAGTGCATAATGCCGCGCGACTTGCGAATGCTCTAGAATTTATTGAAGAGCTACCGCAAGGTTTTGCTACCCAAATTGGTGAAAATGGTACTCGTTTATCAGGTGGGCAAAAACAACGTCTGGCAATTGCTCGTGCTATTTTGAAAAATGCACCAATTTTGGTACTTGATGAAGCGACGTCGGCTTTGGATAATCAATCTGAGAAACTAGTACAGGAAGCGTTGGATCGCTTGATGGCAAATCGTACGACGCTAGTAATTGCACATCGTTTATCAACTATTCAACATGCTGATAAAATTGTCGTGATGGAACAAGGTAAGATTGCCGAAACAGGTCGCCATGATGAGTTATTGGCTAAGAATGGGGTCTATGCTAGCTTGTATAATATCCAGTTTAAAGCTTAGTTTCGATTCTGGTCTAAAAAGAACAAAATGCGGTTGATTATGTTATAATACCGCCATTAAAAATACTATTTAATGGACTAGTTATGCCTAAAATCCTTATTGCCGAGATTAGTCTTGGGAGTTTATTGGAGTGGAGCGGACACTTGCGAACAGTTTTGAAATGTCATCACTTTGGCATAGATCGTCGCGGCGGTGCTGACGGGTATATGGAACAAAAAGCGTAGATTTATAACAACGAGGGGCAAATAGTCACCTCGTTTTTTAATTAAAGAAAGAAATATTAGCGTGACTAAGTATATTTTTATTACCGGTGGGGTAGTGTCATCTCTAGGCAAGGGAATTGCCGCAGCTTCGACGGCTTCAATTTTAGAATCGCGTGGTCTAAAAGTTACTATGCTGAAACTTGATCCATATCTAAATGTTGATCCAGGCACGATGAGCCCGATGCAACATGGTGAAGTTTTTGTAACCGAAGATGGAGCGGAAACTGATCTGGATTTGGGGCATTATGAGCGCTTTATTTCGGCACATATGACTAAAAAGAATAATTTCACTTCGGGTAAAATTTACGAGTCAGTGATTCGTAAAGAGCGTCGTGGTGAATACTTAGGAAAAACAGTACAGGTAATTCCGCATATTACCAATGAAATTAAAGAACGGATTATTGAAGGTGCTGTAGGTTACGATGTTGCTATGATTGAAATTGGTGGTACGGTCGGTGATATTGAATCACAACCATTTTTGGAAGCCATTCGCCAAATGCGCCAAAATCTTGGGCGTGCCAATACATTATTTATGCATTTGACTTTGGTGCCATATATTGCTAGTGCGGGTGAGCTTAAAACTAAGCCAACCCAACATTCAGTAAAAGATATGTTGCAAATCGGGATTCAGCCGGATATTTTGATTTGTCGGATGGATCGTGAATTACCACTTGAAGAAAAGCAAAAAATTGCTTTATTTTGCAATGTGGATGAGCGTGCAGTAATTGGCTGTTATGATTCAAACAGTATTTACAAAGTTCCGCGAATGTTGCACAATCAGGAGATTGATGACATTATTTGTGAAAAAATGCAAATTAATGCACCTGCCGCTGATTTTACCTTATGGGATAAGATTGTTAATAATTTAGAAAATCCATTACAATTAGTTGAAATTGCGATGGTTGGGAAATATGTTGATTTGACCGAGTCTTACAAATCATTGAATGAAGCATTGATTCATGCTGGTATCCATACTAAATCACGCGTAAACATTAACTATATTGATGCAGAAACCTTGGCTAGTGGTGATATGTCATCATTGCAAAATATTGATGCAATTTTAGTACCTGGTGGCTTTGGTAATCGTGGTGTTGAGGGTAAAATCAAGGCAATTGGATATGCACGTAAGAATAATATTCCATTTTTAGGAATTTGTTTAGGTATGCAATTAGCCGTAGTAGAATACGCACGGAATGTTTGTGGTTATGCTGATGCTAATTCAACTGAATTTAGTCAAACTAGCTCTTATCCTGTAATTGGTATGATTGAGGAATGGGAAGATAAAAGTGGTAGCGTAGAAACTCGTGATGAAAACACTGATATGGGTGGAACTATGCGCTTAGGTGCGCAAGATTGTGAATTAGTTACTGGTAGTTTGGCAGCAAATGTTTATGGTAGTAATAAAATACATGAGCGTCACCGTCATCGTTATGAAGTTAATAACAGCTTAATTGGTAATTTGGTGAATGCAGGCTTAGTAGTTAGTGGAACTTCACTTGGACGTGAGAAATTAGTAGAAACTGTCGAGTTACCTAATCATTCGTGGTTCTTTGGTTGTCAATTCCATCCTGAGTTTACCTCTAATCCACGCCACGGTCATCCGTTATTTAGTGCTTTTGTTAATGCTGCGTTACTGTACCGTAAGCACAAGGCAGATCCAGCATCTGTTTAATATGAATCAATTTTAGAGGGGTATTTATGCAACAGAACTCATGGAAATTATTAGATTTTGAAGTTGGTCTGAATCAGCCCTTATTTCTAATGGCTGGTCCCTGTGTGATTGAATCTGAACAGTTGGCGATTGATACTGCAGGTTATCTAAAAGAAGTTACTAGTAAACTAGGGGTTAATTTTATCTATAAATCAAGCTTTGATAAAGCTAATCGCAGCTCAGGTACTACTTTTCGTGGTCCTGGGATTGACGAAGGTTTGCGGGTTATGTCAGAAGTTAAACGTCAACTAGGTTTGCCACTAGTAACTGATATTCATGATGCCGATCAGATTGATCAAGTTGCATCGGTTGTCGATATTTTGCAAACTCCAGCATTTTTATGTCGCCAAACTGATTTCATCAAAGCGGTAGCTAAAACGGGTAAACCGATCAATGTCAAAAAAGGTCAGTTTCTTGCGCCATGGGACATGAAAAATGTTACCGATAAAGCTTTGAGTGTTGAAGGTCATGGACTAATTATGGCGTGTGAGCGTGGGGTTAGTTTTGGTTATAATAATCTGATTTCGGATATGACGTCATTGGTGGTGATGCGTGAAACTAATTGTCCGGTAGTCTTTGATGCTACTCATTCGGTGCAGTTGCCGGGTGGACAAGGAAATAGCTCTGGTGGTCGTCGTGAATTTGTGCCAGTATTGGCACGTGCTGCGGTGGCTGTTGGGATCAGTGGAATATTTATGGAAACACATCCGCGTCCGGATGAAGCGAAATCTGATGGACCTAATTCGTTTCCAATGTATCAGATTGAAGATTTTTTAACTGAGATTATGGCGATAGACCAACTCGTGAAAAAATATTAATTGTTTTAGTCGTTAATTATTTAAAAGGAAATTATATGTCTGCTATTGTTGATATTATTGCTCGTGAAATTCTTGATTCACGTGGTTTTCCAACGGTTGAAGTTGATGTAGTTTTAGAGTCTGGTGCTTTTGGGCGCGCGGCAGTACCTAGCGGTGCATCAACTGGTTCACGTGAGGCTTTGGAGTTGCGTGATGGTGATAAAGCACGTTACAACGGTAAAGGCGTTTTAAAAGCAATTGCTAATGTAAATGGTCCGATTACTGAAGCTGTTCTTGGTTTGGATGCATTGGATCAAACTGCCATTGATAATCTATTGATCGCTTTAGATGGTACTGAATATAAATCAAATTTAGGTGCTAATGCCACTTTAGCGGTATCTATCGCAGTTGCGCGTGCCGCTGCTGATGAATTGGGCGTTCCGCTTTTCAAATATGTGGGTGGTGCTGGCAAAAAAATGTTACCTGTTCCAATGATGAATGTAATCAATGGTGGTGCTCATGCGAATAATAACTTAGATGCTCAAGAATTTATGATTATGCCAGTTGGTGCGCCAAGTTTACGCGAAGCTGTGCGTTATGGTTCTGAAACTTTCCAAGCGTTAAAATCAATTTGTAATGAACGTGGTTTTCCAACGTCAGTAGGCGATGAAGGTGGTTTTGCACCAAATTTAAATAGCAATAAAGAAGCTTTGGAAATGATTATTCAAGCAATCGAAAAAGCTGGCTATGTTCCGGGCAAAGATATCATGATTGCTTTAGATCCTGCTGCGTCAGAATTTTATAAAGACGGTCATTACCACCTTGCATCTGAAGGTTTAAAACTTAATTCAGATCAAATGATTGACTATTGGGAAAACTTGGTGGATAGCTATCCTATTATTTCTTTGGAAGATGGCTTGAGTGAAGAAGATAAAGCTGGCTGGACTAAATTAGTTGAACGTTTGGGTAAAAAAGTTCAATTGGTTGGTGATGATGTCTTTGTAACTAATCCAAAAATTGTTGCCAATGGGATTAAAAATAAAATGGCTAACTCGTTATTGGTTAAAATCAATCAAATTGGTACCTTAACCGAAACAATTGAAGCGGTAGAAATGGCTAAATCTGCTGGTTGGACTACAGTTATGTCACATCGCTCTGGTGAAACTGAAGATTCAGTAATCGCTGATTTGGCTGTTGGATTAAACACAGGTCAAATTAAAACTGGTTCTATGTCTCGTTCAGATCGGATTGCGAAATACAATCAATTGCTTCGTATTGAAGAAATGCTTGGTGAAAACGCAGTTTATCCTGGACTAAATGCATTTTATAATATCAAATAAATATTTGTTATAATAAGAAAAGCAGCTATAGTTTATAGCTGCTTTTCTTTGTGCGCCAGACATGGCGCACATCTAGGCGGTGCAAGTCCGCTGTTAGCCCTGTCGATGGGAATAACGAGCCTATGCAAGGGTGTCTATCGTGAGGTAGAGTCTGAAGGAAGCAAATGGCGTAAT
>JACCDZ010908472.1_pt1 | contig 20203 bp, 13 predicted proteins | sample 7449551 | NCBI WGS metagenome assembly JACCDZ01 (sample SAMN15323452, study PRJNA562643) | freshwater metagenome | isolation source: river surface water | place: USA:Blue River Watershed | collected 2017-08-18
AAATCTTCTAGTTGTTGCTCGGCACTAATCTTCTTCCTCGAATACTGGTTCGTGTGGTCAATATCCCGCACACGGTACTTCAAGTTCATACGGGAGCCTTCCGGCAAAAAAGCCTCGGTAGGAACTCCCGTAGTCAATAACCTCTGATACTCATCACCAGTGCAGCTATGCGTAATAATCACTCGGATTACCTCAAAAGAAACTTCCATTCAGACTGCTATCAGCACGCGCCAAACCTGTCGCAACAAGCGGTTCTTTGTCCTCTTCCGCGTCGTCAGCATCAGCAGAGTACCATTCAGAATCTGTAACTTGCGTGCCGAACATATCGTCGCTAAGATCATCATTGCGCCGACTCAACGTTTCCTGCCACTCACGAATAAGCTCCAGGCTCTTCGGCGACATCTTGTAATTGTATCGCTTGATCGTATGGGTGTATTGATGCACCATACTCGATATTCCACGTACACCAGTCTCAACCAGAAAGTGTACCTGGGGTTCGGCCTTACCTTCTGCTGGAGTACATACACGCTTTGTTTCCTGATACATGTTGTACTCGTTAGTGGTAGGACACATGACTATTAGGTCAGTCCAAGGAACCACATTTACCCCGACACCGATAATGCTTCGGATACCAAGTACAACGTCCAGTTTTCCACTTCTCGCTTGGTCAAGAACTCGCGCGCGGTTCAAATCAGCACCTGCGTAACCTGGGTGCGTACTTCTAGCAAAAACTCCAGTGCGAACCTTCCGGTTCAGCTTCGCGTACAGCTTTGCGATGTGCGCAGTATTCACTACCGGAACAACAACTTTTCTTCCTTGACTTACGAGGTCTAGGATCAGCTTGACGGCGTAATCTACGTAAGACTTGTTTGCGAACAACTCTCGGTAGTAGAAGTAAATCTTCGCGGACTTCTTGGACTTCGCCTTGAAACCCACGTCATGAATATGCACGGTAGGAATCAAAGACTCAGCCTCAGATGTCGCAATAACAGGCCCCACGATTTCAAGACCTACCAAGTCCTTCTTATCCTTGCGCTTCTCTGTAGCAGACACGCCAAACAGGTTTCTAGCGTAGAACTGGTCGATCACCTTAGAGAACACATTGGAGTTTATTCGGTGGTACTCATCAATACCAACAGTACCGAATAACATGCGGTAATCGTCCAGTCGATCCCACCCTTTCTCCGAGATGAAAGTATGCGGAGTAAGCAATGAAATGCACATCTGCGCTGCGTCTTCTGCGTCTCGCGGCACACCAATCAGGATACGTCCGACAGTCTGTTCGAGTTCCAGGATATTCGTGAACTTCTCGGCATCCGCACGAAACCCGCGCAGGAGTTCTTCCTGTGGTGCTATCCACGCAGCGCGCAGTTTCAGCTTGTGCATCAAAGCCATGCTCATAACGGTTTTGCCAGTGCGTGGAGCAGCTTTAATCGCGCCTCGGATACCTTCTTCATGCCACTTGTACATCTGAGCAAGAGTTACTCGTTGATCCTCACGCAACATGCTGTACTTGAACTTGAACATATCCAAGTGCGGCATAGGCGGAGCCTTGCGCTTGTCCACGACGTGGTGTTCTTTGACGTCAATACCGAAGTATTCCTCCAGCCGAAAAAACATGTCACGCGGCAACCTAACGTATTGCTTATCATTGTGCAGTGACCACAGCTTGTAGTGACCAAGGAAATTTTCGCAACCTGTACAGCCTGAAGGGCGTTCATCTTTCTTGTCACACTTGTTACAAACAAGCGTGTTGAAATAGAACGTCTTTTCCGCGTGCTTAATAACAGCTTCTTTTCTAAGCAGTGACCGTGGGACATAACACCCGTCGGCACGAAAGATTTTCATAGCACACGATCCCCTTGGGTAAGGTACATGGAATACGCTTCTCTGGAGTCTCGCAACGAGAAGTGCATGTCAGAACAACGTTTGATCGCTGAGTCAATAGCGCGCTTGCACTCTTGCAACACCGAAAGCCTTTCTCGGAACTTCAAACATACCGAGCTACTGATGAACTCACGCGCCGATGTATCTGCGTAACCAGCGGACTTAAACGTTTGCTTGTACGTGAACAGCAAGTACGCATCCATAGCGGCAAGACTTCTCGTTAAGTGACCGATCATGCGGTCTACGTCAACACCCGCCGCAGATAGACGCGCACTGCGGTTTTGGATTGCGGCGTTCGTTGAAATCACGCGCTGAATGAACTCGGCTTTTCCAAGGCCGTTGATCTTAAGCGACGTTTGGGTGCGAATATAGTCGAATGTTTCATGCACCAACTCAAAAACCTCTTCAGGATCACGCTTAGTAAACAAATCGTTTTCCAGCAGTGCCTTAGTTAGTTGCTTACGCTTTTCATCGGATTGCAACATTTTGCGCAGCGCGGCAGACATCAGTTCTCCTTTTGTGGCACGTAGTTTACGTTAGTCGGCTGCATGAGACTAAACATTTGCGTATTGAACGCAAAGATCAGTTCTACTATGTCTCTGCGTGCAATGCGAATAAGTTCCAAGGCATCTTCGCGGGATGGTGCGGCACCGTCACGAAATCCAGACACAATGTTAAAGTCCGCACGCTGAACAACGGCTGACTTCTTCAACTGCAAGTAGTAACCAACTACAACATCTGAACAATGTACTTCAAACAGACGAGCAAGATTTGACTGCACTAACCCCTTCGCAGTTACGGAACCACCGAGGATTGGCGTAACCATATACAGGTAGCCGGCTTGGAACGGAACAAAGCTGCGTGTCGGCGCAGCCAGTACATCAGTTGTCTTCAACTTGTTGACTCCCCGCGATATACCACGTTCGTGAAACCGTATCAGAAAAACTTACGGACACACACTGCTGGAAGTTCTCAGAGTGAATGCTGACCCGAGCGTCTGGAACGTTGCGCAAAACATCGCAGACTTCTTGCAGCAAGCGCACATCCATCTGCACTTTTGCAGAGCCTTGAGACTTCAAGGTTTCTACTGCGTAGCTGCCACTACCGACGGTAGTAGACGAACGTGACAGATGTAACCCCTTGTCAATACGCACAATACAGCTTGCGCGTTGCTCCTTGACCATTGCGTGAACGAAATCAACACCTGCGCGAAAATCCTTGGAATCAACCAAAGCACGCGCAACTACTTCGTCGGTACGCAGATTGTACGCCAACTCAGCAGGTTCCTTGTAAAGGGAAGCATTTTCTTTCGCTTGCGGGATGTAAATGAAAGCGTCAGTGGAAGAGAAGAACACTCCAGTAGCGTCCGTGAAAATCGAGATGTCCTCGACTTCTCCAGAGAATACCGCTCCGATACTTTGAAGGCTCTTCTGCGGAAACACCACTGGCATCTCCAACGTAGTTTCGGTCTGAATGAAGGACACGCAACAATGATGATCGTCACTCACGGAAACCGAAACCGTGCCTTCGGAATACTGCTGAATGTACATGTCAAGCAGGCTTGCACGGCTTTCCATATAGGCTTCCAGCAGCAGCTTTTTCGTCGCAGCGCGTAAGTACGGCCAGAGTTCTGCTGGGAGCACCGACTGCTTTTCAGAAGCTACGCACAGAATGCTAGAAAGCCTACGCTCAACAGAAGGAAGAACTTCTACGTGCATAAGAGTGGCACGGGTCTTCTTTGTCCGAACTACAACAGAATCAAACGTAATCGTAATACGAGACTCGTTGATCGTTGCTTGCTGGAAAGTTGCGAAATCAACGCTGGCAAAACAATCCGCACTGACTGCGGCATCTACCGACAAACACACAACATTGTTCAACATCGGGTCGTGACGCATAAAAAACACTTTTCCAGCTTCTGCGTCCCCAATGACGTTAAACGCAAAATCTTTCTTTGACTTCCAAGGTGCCAGCTTAGACAGTGGCTCCTTCAAAGCCGGGAGCTTAAGTTCCACAGCTTCGTTAGTCGGGGCGTCTAACGCCCGATCAATTACTTTAGCCACATAGCTAATCATTCAATCAATTCTCCGGGTACGAAACACAATCAAAGGTGTCGAAACTACCAAACACGCCAGATCGTGCTCCTGACACACGTTGCAAACGTTCAAGTGACGCCTCCGCGTTCGCTGCTTTTAAGGAACTCAAGACCTGAGATATAAACGACATCGTTGTCATCTCAGTTACCTGTTCGATGTAGCACTCAGTATTGATTCCAGCACCAAGTGTATTCGGCAAAGAGTACCGGGATAGGTCGGTGTAATTCAGTGACAGTTTGGTAACTGTATACAGGTACAGCAGCGCTAGGTCGATCAAGTCCGTTGCGGCCTGCATTGCACCGTATTGCGCTTCATTGTCAAAAATGTTACTTACCGTAAGCTGACCAAAATATTTGGTCTGCTGGCGTAGCGTTTCGTTCAAAACCTCAATGCGACGAGGATCACGTTCAGCTAAACGAATTCTATTTGGGAAGCGCTGTGCCTCCAAGCGTCGTCGTAATACGAGCATAATTAAGGCGTGGTGTTTCCACCACGCCCCTCATCACTTTTTCAGTTCACGGGAGATGCGCTGAAGATCGGCAACGATCTCACGCCGGTTCAGCAGCAAGGTTTGGGAAATAGCTTGAAAAGCCTGGAAGCGAATCAGGCTTTCCACCCAGATAGCGAATAGCATGTTGTTGTTCCTTGCGAATCAGTTTTTCAAAGGGAATCTCTCCACAGGCAATACGCTCTTCCAACGACTGATGTCCGGTCATGTCGTAAGTATCGTAACCGTAACGCTTCGCGTAGCGGAACATGCCGGATTTTGCCTGCTCAAGGAGAAATTTTGGCGTTTTACTCGGTACGAAAATCTTACGCATAACTGCATCTACATCAATATCGTAATTGTGCTCAGAGATTTGAGTCTTCAAGCACCACTCGATAATGGCGTGCAAGTGGTTGAAATCTCCGCACAAGTCCTGTTCTGCTTCGTATACAGGCTTTCCGTCCTTATATACAAGTTCACCTTTCTTGTCCTTTTTCTGCACAGGCTTTCCATCTACAACCTTCAATACAGGCTTTCCGTCAATTGAGCCGTCTTCAGTTTTATCCCGAAAACCCGGCGCCCACTTTTGTGTCATCGCCAGATTAGGGCCGATTTCCATCTCAATCGCCAAGTCAACTGAAAAGTCCATACCATGCAGTTCCTTTGCCTTACGTTGGTTTCCTAACGTAAGTCCGTACTCGATAATCTCAATAGCAGGTAGGATAAAAGCATACTTCGCCTCCATCTCGGAAGAATCATGCACCATGTTACAGTTCAACAGAGGTAAGTTCTTGCGGTAACGCGTATTGTCCTTAGTCTCCCACCACACCAGCTTTTCGATGAGCCTAGCACCAGAGAAACCCAAATCCGAACCGAGTCCTTGAATAGGGGAGTTACGCGAACGCCGACTAAGCGCGTTAAAAACTCCTCGCAAAGACTTGTTCTCCTTCAAGGTTCGGTACAGCATCAAACCAAAAAGGTTACGTCTGCGGTTCAAACCAGACGCGACGAATTGCTTGGACTGCGCGTACTTCTCAATATCCAGCAGCCACTGCGCAGCGTTCTTCAGCTTTGAAAAGAACAGCTTAAAGATGTTCTCCACATCCTCAAGCGGCATCTTCAGTGCAGCCGCCAGACTTTTCATCGAACGCCCATAAACCGCACCGAAAGCAATCCCCTTAACTGCACCGCGAATGTCGTCCGTAACAAGCTCGGGACTTTTAGCCATTCCGAATGTCACTGTGTTTACGCGATGAATGTCACCCTCAATAGTAAACCGCTTAACGAGGCTCGGGTCAGGCTTCTTACGAAACGCGGAAATAATGTCCAGACCTTTCTGAAAAGCTGCCGACAAATCTGGACACTTTGACGTAACAGCCCACAGACGAAGTTCGTGCGCTGAAAAGTCCACCTTCAAGAACAACGAACCCTTCGGCGCGATAAAAATCCGCTTAACAACTTTGGCTAAGGCACCGCGAGAAGGAATCTGCTGCGTGTTCGGTTTTGTAGCAGCAATGCGTCCCGTAAGCACAGAGATGAACTGATACCACGCGCGCACTCGACCATCAAGAACTGTATCTGGGTTGCGGTTAGCGATCTCCAACAACGGAGCTAGAAAGCCCGCCTTAAGTTTCTGAGCCTTTCCTAGGTCGTCAAACTGCGCAACAATCTTGTTGACCTTGCTGAAGAATTCCTTGAACCCTTTGGAATACGATTCCGAGCCGGACTCTGTTTTTGTTGGCGACTCCAACTCCATGACATCGTAGAACAAGGTTTTGAGATGGTCGCTTTTCCCGAAGTCAAAGTACGAAACCGTCTGAGTGTTAAACAGTTTGTTCGTGCGAGACTTACCTTCACGCTCAAGCAGCATCTCTTCCGCACGTTTTACTTCCGGAGTAGCGCGCAAGTCTCGCTCTAGCTGGTCAATCAACGCATAAATCTTTGAGTTCGGAGCGTTTACTCGCCAAAGGTATTCTACGTCCATTAGCGTACCGTTTCGCTGCATTGTACCGAATGTATTCAGTTGGTCAGAGATAATCCCGCCGGCTACTGAACTGTACCTACGAATGTTTGCATCGTGCGCTCGCATGATCTGCTGCTCAAAGATGCCCATAAGAACCAAGACGTCTAGCGCACAATACCGAATAAGGTCAGGTGTTTCGTACAGATCAAGCGCGTGAATATTTACACGACTCTCTTTTCCGAAAGAGCCTGTTAGGTACTCAGTATTGCCGTACATCAAACACTGCGCAAGCAAAGTATGATGACCGATTGATTTCTTTTCTTCCGAATCGGGATCATCATCTGGGTGTCCGCCGCACGCTTTATTGACCGACTTGTAGAAGTCATTCATCACAGATAAGTTTTCGTCAAATGCAAACTCACCCGCCATTGTATCCCATACGTCAGCACAGTAGTGAGCAATACCAAGTTCTGCGCGCAGCAACGGCAAATCAAAACTAGCGTTGTGGTACAGGTGCAGAATGTTCTCGTTATCGTAGAAGTAGTCACCCAACTTCTCAAGAATGTATGCCAGCTCGTCTGGTGTCCAATTAGCCGATTTGTGCTTGATCGGCAAAACAAAGGCACGATCTTGGCTATCTGCACACTGCAAGATTTGCAGCGAATTCGAGATTCTAGCCAGTGATCGTGCCTCGGTGTCAAAACCCCAGATCGGCTTCTTGTAAAGCAGCTTCAGTAGTTTGTCAAACTTCGCAATAGTGTCTACAACAATGATTTTCGCATCAGAGAAGTTGTTTCGGATTTTGTATTCCAACTCCCCGTTAATTGCAGCGCGCACAATGCGTGAAACCTGACCTAGTAGATTGATGGTGCGCTCAGGCTTCTTACCGCCGGTTGCGAACTCCACCGGACACGGACACCCAGTTAGCGTGAATTCATGATCTTTGATCTTTGCAGGCTGCGGAATACCAACCATAAACTGCGGGTGTTGCGTAACTAGCACCTCATCAGTTCGCGTGCCGTTCAAGAACTTGCACGCAGTCACGCCAAAAGCAACCACGACATCCGGCTTGTACTTGTAGAGCTTTGACAGCACGTAGTCGCGGTTGTCGTTGTCAACCTCAAGTAATAGTTCCGGAGAATCAGCACCTGAAAGAGCCGACGTGCTATCTGCCGGAGCAAACGCATCACACGGAATAGCAAACAGATTCAGCTTTTCCAGTGAGAAACCAGCCGCCTTTAAGACAGCGTCGTAAATCCCGTATTCTGTCGTACCGTAAGCCAGAAGTTTCTTGTAAGCGTAGCTCTCAGCAAAGGTGCGCGAGATAACAAAAGCTACGCGACGCTCGCCGTCTCTTGCGCTATAAGGTAGGCGGATGTCCCGAAAAGTAGACAACGGGTTACTCGCACTTTTAGCCGAGATATACTGCATGAATAACCTCCTAGATAGAAACAAAAAACGTCCCAGTTTTCACCAGGACGTTTTCGTAAAGCGATTTACAGTTCCAGAACACCGGATTTCTTACCTGCACCACCTTTACCAGAAGCCGGCTTACTGCTGGAGGCGGGCTTACTGCTAGACGCAGGCTTACTGCTGGAGGCCGGTTTACGACCGGACGCTGCCGGTTTACTACCAGATTTGCTTTCAGTTGCCCCGGCGTCAGACCAGGCATCCATCTTGTCCAAGAACACGGTTTGCGCAGCAGCAAACATTTTGGCGAGAGTATCCAAATCGCCAAGTGCGTAGAAGTAACCAAAATCACCGGCCTTTTCACGCACTTGCGACATCGCCTGGAAAAAGGTTCCGATAATCGCGCCGTAGATACCATTTGCAGCAAGCGCAGTCAGCGAGTCTACGCGGAACGGTTCATAGTCAGTAACTTTTCGGCCTTCCAGCGAGGAAGCGATGGCCTGCTCCAGATAGTTTCGATCGTACTGCGCACCACCGGCTGCGCCGTAGGACGCGGTAGCCTTTCTCTTGTTTGCAGCGTACTTCTTCATCGACGCTTCCATGCGCGTCATCAACTCATCAATAACCTCTGAGGTTACAGTGTCAAGCGCAGAACGACGCTTTTTCTTATCCTTGATACTGGCGGCTTTGACAAGTTCTTTCGAGAATACGCCGGCAGCGCCCTTAAAGGTGTTGCTCAAGATGACATAGCAAAACTTCGCTTTTTTCATTGCAGCTTCGTGCTCGGCGCCGGTAATACGCATTTTTGCTGCGGTGGCTTGTTTATACATGAACATATGGAACTCCTGTTAGAAAAGTTTGGACGACAGATTCATTGGGTTGTCGCCGATGGCACAGAAATAGGCGGGGGTTCCGACAGCAGAAGTCTCGAAACCTTCTAGGTTGATTAGTTGCCGGTAAGCCACTCTATCGTTACCTCCCACCCGGATAAGCCTTGGCGGCATACCTAAATCGGTATATTCCCCTGGCGCATCCTTAGCAGTAAATACCCTGCCAGAAATCGAGCAGCGATACGCAGAAAAATTAACTCCCATGCTGTAGGTATTAATCATCTTGCGCAAGATTGCGTTGACCAGTTGCGGGTCTTTGCTGCGATCAAAAGCCAGCAGCTTCACGAGTGAAAGCAATCCACCGTACTGCGGCAAAGCTCGCAGATACGTGTCCAAGATAATTCCCTTAGCCCCCGGCAGCACTTGGTTCGCGTGTTCAAGGAATGTCGGCTTACCGATCCACGTCTTGTACGCGATTCTGCCTTGCTGCGGGTTGAACTTCAGGAGTTCTTCCCGCGTCATGGCATCGCCATTGGTATTAGGCAAATCGGAAAGAACTGTGGATACCGGAACCAGAACATAATCCGAGATACGCGGCGAGATGTTGTACATTTCTGCCGCTGCCGCCAAGTACGAAATATCAATCTCAGACCGATCTGAGTTATCAGACGCAGTGGCAACGAATCGCGCCTTATCTGAGACATCTTCAGAGAACATATCACGAATACTTCCGTGTTGCACTCCACCAACAAATCTGCAAGTTGTCATGGTTTTCTCTTGCCAGTACGTAGAGACTTAAAAATTCCGGACAACTCTTCGGCAGAAGCGTTAGCTACTGCTTGCATCGGTTTCTCACGCAACGGAACCCGCTTTGAATACGCTGTTGGTGATGCACCACCGCTAAAACCACCGTCATCGCCATCATTGGGGGCAAACTTGGCAGTCTCTTTGACGTACTGAGCAAAGCGCTCACGCAACTTAATATCCTCATTCTGATCGTTGAGGATTTCATACGGATCAAAGCCGGTTGCAGCAGCTAGAATGCGGAACGGAACCGGCCACCCTTTCTCCGCCAGTTTATCCAGCATATCTAGGTAATCCGTAGACACAGGAATGTCCAAACTTTTCATCCACCTGATTTTTGGCAGACGCAGATACTTCTCCGCAACATGGCCATATCGCAGCAAAAACTCAAGGTACGCTACGTGGTTGTCCTCAGCGTCTTGCACAAGTTCACGCACCGTTTGCGGAACATCGTCTTGGAGGAACTTGTTCATGAAAGCAACCAGCACCAGTACCGGACGCAATAACGCGGAGTAAATGTAATCTCTTCTATCCTTGAACATGTCTAGGACAATCTGAATACCACCTTCAAGTGCGAACGCCCCATCCATAGACACCAAGGATTCCGGGATTCCAAGAGCGCGACATTTCAGCGTAGGCAGAGTACCCCATAGATCGTCAACCTTCCAGAAGGAACCACCTTCCAAGATGTCTTCAAAAGACACACCCGGACGTGTTGCATAGATCGCACTAATCGGATCAGCAGCAGCCTGCTGTAGCGCATTCACGTATGCGTTGAAATCTTCCGGAAGCGGTGCCCAAGTATCGTCGCCAAGTGTCATGTGTGTTACACCACGAACACGTCTGACGCTTTCGCCAAGAGTCGCACGGAAGAGGTTTTTCTCATAGAACCACAACGGCAGCGCTCTGCGCAGCGCAGAAACCCCGAAGGAGTTCGGGCGAGTTTCATTGATTACGTAGAGCGTGTTTGTCGGGTTCGCCTCGAACTTCCCGTTAGAAACTTGGCGCAAGAAGTCTCCGTAAAGGCGCTCCAGAACCACGTTCATTTCTGCGGATTGCGTATAAGCGCGAAGTCCCGTCAGGAACTCCTGATGAATAGAGCCAGTGATCTTTGGCGGAAGCCTGCTAAGTGGCGAAGGCTTCACATTTACAGTCTTACTGTCAAAGAACAACAAATCCGCAATCTTAGGTGGCTTGTCGTCATCTTCGTCTAGTTCCATCAACATAACAGCCGCAGACCGCCCGGCGATCATGCGTTCACGTTCCATCTTCGGAATATTGCGCTTGAAGTCTAGCGCCAGGATATTATCTTTGTAGATGTCCAGCTCTTCTTCGGTTAGTTTTGCAGAGCCTTGCTCTACAACAAAACCGCCTTGGTACGGCAAAACTGCCATCAAATCAATACCAAGTCCAAGCACCGGATCATTGTCGTAGATGTCCTCATAAATGCGAATAGCCGGGTTTGCTTCCCGGTTTTCCTGACCTTCTACGTAGAAACCAGCAAGCAAGTCTCCAGTATCCAAGTACACAGGCATGTTGTTCACGGACATATTCTGTCCAGACGGAACTGGAGTCGATCCAGCCCCGGTAGCCTGCATCTTTTCCGGTCTGTTTGCAAACGAGTCTTCAGAAGCGGCCACAACCTTAGCCGCGTTTAGCGCTTGTCTGCTTAACGACACCCAGGAAACTTGCTTTGTAGCATCTGTACCCTTGCTCAACGGTGAGCGTAGAGTTAGCATTAGCTGACGGCTCCAGTTACGGGAATAGGCTGCGCGATTCCGTGCTGCGCACAGAAGTAAAAGCGCAGGTTATCCGCACCATACGCAACTTGCATCTTCGCACGACACTGCGGACATACATCTTCCGAAATGTGCGTATGCGCTGCTGCTACCGCAGTTTCTGTCGGAACAGTATAACCTGTAGCTACTGTACTTTGCACAGCGGGTTTATTACGTCGAAAAATATCAAACGGGTCAGCCATTTTTATCTCCTGAAACTTGAAACAATAATTGGTGCGCCTCTCGAATCCTGTCGGGACATTGAAGAAGACACGGAGCTAGTGTTTCCAGAATAAGATGCAACCAAGGGCTTGAAGTCATCCTTTGGCACAGTCGATTCATCCAACAAGGCATCGACTACCTCAACCTGATCTAGGTAGTAAGCTCCAACGCAGAAGGCTCGAAACAAGTCATCGGTCAGTCCCTCGCCCTTGTCTACATTTTTCGCACCATTACGCACAGTTGCACACTGATAATAAAAATGCTTCAATGTATCTGAAAGGAAACAGTTCGGATAGCCGTCTACGTTTATGTCTTTCACTTCTTTTAACGGTACTCCGCAATCAGGCAGAGCAATATCTCCAGAATATAACTGCGCTCTGACATTTACAAAATCCGGAGATCGCATCGAGTATGTGTCAATAGTACAGCCAAGCTCGGCTTGCATGTCCTGCAAAAACTTGATCGACTGCCAACGGTCAGCCACTGCGTAAACACAGTTGAACGCATGACCTAGTGGGTAGACGAAATTGTCAAAAAGATGCGAATAATTGATCGGAAACAACGCGCTAGGAATAATCTCGAACAGCGTGATTAGCTGCTTGAAGTACGAGCCACCTTCTCCTGGACGCAAACGAAAAATCGAAAGCGCAAACGAGTTATTCACGTAGCCTGCGTCAAAACTAAACAGGGTGTTAAACCGCGCTTTCGGTAGGTTCAATAACGGATCGCCGGACTTTCCCGGAGGGTTTATGAACTTCGCCACCGTATAGTCAACACCGTTCTGTTTTATCGTGTACTGCTTGTGCGGAACAACTTTCATACCCTTCAACTGGATACTTGGTTGCAGCATCTCCAAGCGTGGAATGAACGGGTCGCTTGAAGCAGGTGCGTTAGCGCCGTAGTCACACTCAGACTGAATTGGGTCTTTTGCGTAATCAGCGTTGAATTCGGAACGCGGCAAAGTTGGGTTTACATCCCAAGTCGCTGCCTTCCTAGCAAAAATCCGAGGGTTTGAAATCGCAGAACGGTACAGTGTATTGATCGTATCTCGCTGAGACTTCGGCGATGACACCGTACACTGAATACCATTCAACATGTCGTAAGCACCGGCGCGCAGTTTCGTTCTAGCTGCGCCGCGAACAGTGCGCAACGAACGGTTGACAGCATCATGTACTAAGGGGCCACCCTGCACGCCTTCCAGCGCCATATGCCCGATTTCATCCACAGCGCCGAAGATACGAGTACGCCCGCGCAAGTTACCTTGGTGAGCAGCTTCAAGCTGAAAGATCACATTCTTGTGCGCGAAACGCATTAACTGCTCGGATACCGCGCACATTTTCTTTCCGGTCTTTTTCTCATGCGTCTTCGCCAAATGCAGATACTCTTGAAACCACGTTGAGGTCAACACGTAGTTACGCATGGGGCCGAATAGCGCAGATTGACCCTGCGCCATCTTCATTGCCACGCAAGAACCAGAAAGCTGCGTCGCGCCGGACAACCCTAGCGAACGTGTCGGAGACGGAAGTTTCAAGTAATGGTGTAACGTGTACGCGCCAGAGTGCGTAGTAATGAAGGACTTACCTGCACGCTGTCCGATCAACAGAACCATCTCTTCGTGAAAACGAAAAGCTCCTGACTTATAGAAGTCGGTCTTGGTCTTTTGGCAACGTGGACAGACACCGTTCTCTAGCAGACATAGGCGATCTAGAACGATTTCGTGTGGGTCATCAACCGCGTAATCCGTAAACAATTCTGTGTCGGAACAATCCGGACAGTATTCCTCGAAAAACTGGATTAGGTACAGAATCTGAACGATGTATGGGTTCTCGTTCAAGTAGTACGATGACGTCACAAACTCGTAGATGTTGTCCGCGCGCGGCAGCATGGAATCGTCAAAAGATAAGTCTGCTACACGCGCGATGTCCGAAGCAAAGACCGACTCCAGCAGCTTATCGTAAGCTGCTGTAGCCGCGTCGTATTCTTTCAGGAACTCAGCGTTTCCAGCTAGGTCGCCAGAAGCCTCAAGTTCTGTTGCAAGCTCGTTGACGCGCGCAAAGGAACTGCTGATTTTGTCGTCGTCTTCGGAACGCAAATCTTCAGGAATCTTTGCACCGTCACGTTTTTTCAAAACGGTGCGCTTGCTGAGGCGCTCCCGCTCTTTACGTGCTGTTACTTCGCTGAATACATCATCGACCATTGCCAGGTCTACGCTAGGAATCAGCAATCCAGTGTCAGTTTCTTCGTATTTGCGTGCCATATCTAATGCTCGGTTATTGTCTACTGTTTAAATAGAGGCACGTTGCCGAGATGAACTGGCTGCGCCCTGCTGACGGGGACAACGCAATTCCAGTACAAGCGCGCTCACCTTCAGCAAGAGCCATGCTGACTTCCATCAGACGCTTCACATCAGGTTTCTTCACGACCTGTAGAAACTTTTTCGCAGGAGGCGTAATGAAACCACGGTAGTCCGGGATACACGTTTTGCTCAACAAGGTATCCAGCGTGGCGCGCAGCGGAACCATCAGCTCGATCATGTTCATACCAGAATACGTAGTATTCAACTTGTTAGTAAAACGCACAATGTCCGCAATGTCAAAGCTATAAAGCGCCTTCAACAGACCAAAAACTGCCACGTCTTTGTCAGCATCAGCCTCGACTCCAGCACTTTCAGCGTCTACGTGCAACAGGTTCAAAGCCATGCGCACGTTAGCGCCGCAAGTTTCGTACAGGTGCTCGATTTTTTCGTCGCTTAACTCAACCCCTGCTTTGGTGGCTACTCGTGAAAGCAACTTGTTGAAATCTGACTGCGGCGGTAGAGTAAGTGTCAGTGGGGTAAGCCGACTGCGCAAAGTACCGGACAGTTTATCCGGCTCGTTAGTCGCTAGAATCCAATACACGTTAGGGTGCTTTTCCTCCAAGGCTTTCAACAACACCGACTTCGCCGCGCCAGTGAGTGCGTGTACTTCGTCGAGAATGATTACGCGGTTCTTGGTGCGGGTACGGGTGGCACACGCCTGAACCAGTTCTTCTACCGATTCTTTCTTATTGTCAATAACGCAGTCAAGTTCAATTGCTGCTTGTTTACAACCAAAGCACTTACCGCACGGCTTGAAACCGTCTTGCAGGTCAGTGCAATTCAACATTGCTGCGATGATCCTACCCAGCGTAGTCTTACCTAAGCCTGACGCTCCAGTAAGCAAGATTGCGCTAGGTACAGCGTCTTTTTGAAACCACGACAGTACAATGCTTTTAACTTTCTGGTTTCCGCAAAAACCAGAAAGTGTCCGAGGACGATACGCTACTCCAATGTTCATGTAAAATCTCCCAAAGAAAAAACCCCTTCCAAATCGGAAGGGGTTTTTTGTTACAAAGTATACATCTCGCCCGCTCCACCCAAAGCCTCTACCAACAAGGCTTCAATAGCTTGCTTACCGCCTGCCCCTGCCCGTTTCACCGTGTCCTTAATCGCACCTACCGGGCCTAAGTCAATACTACTACCGTTGACGATGTGGTCTGCCATGACGGCAGCAACGTTTTGTGACAAGACTTTTCCATCAACCGCCATTGCTTCAAGCGCCGGATAAGCCGGAGAATCAGGGTCGTCAAGTAAGAATCGTGCGTTCTGTACGTCTTCATCCGAGAACGGTGCGGAATCCAAACCGAGTGTGTTCAACGCGGTATTGTAATCCATAACCTTTGCTCCCGTTTTGCCAGATTTCGGAGCATCGGCGAGCAAGTAACCTAAGTCGTCATCGTCTGCGCCGATGTCGCCGCTATCACCGCCGCCAAAGATGTTATCTAGCGGGTTGCTATCATCTCCTGCAAACGGATCATCTGCGTTTCCGTCTTCCCAATTCGGCTCGTAGAATTCATCTTCCATGACCGAAGAGATAGTTACCTTCAAATCTGGGCGATTAGCAAGCAACACGCGCGCATGTGCCGCTTTGTCACCGTCGCTCACAGCATTGAGGAATCGGTAGATCGCGTTGTGGTCGTTCGGAATATCAGACCACCGACTAGCCCCTGGTTTTGCAGCACGAATAGCGGCTGCGTATTCGACAACATCATTGCTGGTCAACGGCGAAGAACCCACCTCCTCATCAGCTCCGAAGTCACCCCCCAAGTCTTCCAGACTCAAGTCGTCATCTACACCAGGTTTAGCTCCACTAGGTTTAGCTCCACTAGGTTCTAGGGACTCCAGACTCAAATCATCATCACCCAAGTCTTCCAGACTCAAATCATCATCACCCAAGTCTTCCAGACTCAAATCATCGTCTACCTTCGGTGCCGAAGTAGGCTTAGATTTTCCGCCACTCAACATCATGTCAAGTTCCGCGTCGAGGTCATCGTCTGTCGGATCAATGTCGGAAACATCAATCTTCCCGTCAAACATGTTCGGCTCTTCATCCGGCGTCAAGTTATCCAGTTCATCCACCTTAAGGTCGTCAAACTGGTTATCAGTTCCAGCACCAACATCTTCATCTTCGTCGTCACCCATGTCGAGCGCTGGAGCACGCGAGCCAGAAACCTGCGCTTCATCGCGCAGCAACTCGTAGATTTCGTTCAATCCATCGAAATCGTAACTGGTCGGATCGCTGATGTCGAAGTCGTCAAGGAACATCTGCGCGTCTTCGCTCAGGTCTTCAAACATAGTTACATCAACAGACATGCCAGCTTCGTCAGCCTGACCATAGATGTCGTTGGCGTAGTTGTGCCAGTTTTTGAAAAGATCGGCGACAACCTGGATGTCGTTACTTTCCCAAGCCGTGACAAAAGTATCCCGTTCCGGCCAAGCGTTAAACTCTTCCGGCATGCGCTTCTTGAACGAAGTCAGCGACGAATAAATAGCACTGACAGCTTCTTCCTCGGCATTGTTTTCTTCCTCCTCCTCAGCGTCATCGCGAGGTGTTCCTCCCAACATCTCGGTAATGTATTCCACAGTATCAAGACTAAAGTCGCTGACGCTATCCGAAGTCATGTTGTCAAAGTACGCCTTCGCGGAGTCGCTCAAGTCGTCATAACTAGCAACGCGAACGGTAGTGTCATTTTCCTCGGCAAGACTTTCCACCTCTTCAGCAGAACTGAACATCTCCTTGATCGCAGAAACAATGCCTTTTGCGTCTCCGGCTTCCCACGGATGTGCGTCACCCGGCGGCCACGAATCGTATTCGTCCGGAAGTTCTTTCTTGAAAGAACGGAGCATGCTAGTCACATGCGACAAAATCTCAGCAGCAGCGGCTTTGTTATCCGCGTCACCTTCATCCTCTCCACCATCGGCAAGGTCATCTACGCTCGGTGCTACAGACGGTGGTTCCAGCGTAGCATCTGCGGTAAGACCGCGCAATACTTCGTTGAAGACTTCGGTGGCACGGTCAGCCTGTGCTGCGATTTCCGACCCCTCTTCGGCACTCACAATTTGCTCGATGTACTTGGCTGGCAGCATATTCACGCCAAGAGCAGATGCAATCAGGCTAAACAGGTCGTGTGCAGCTCGACCAGATTTTGTATTCGGAACTTCGCTATCGAACTGGTCGATAAGGTCTTGGCGCGAGAACGTTCCACCATACGACTCAGCAAGGTTCAGCAGCGCTTCACGATTACCTTCGTCCAACGACGAAAGATTTTGTGCGTTTTGTTCCAGACCATTAAGGAAGTCGGTAAGCGTATTGTCCACTTCTTCCGGGGCGTCGATAGCACGAGCCGCTGCGAACTCAGTAATCACCAGGCGCAAGTTATACAGCGCAGAACGTACTTCACGGTCTGCCGTAAACTTGCTTACATCCTCGCAGTCTTGTTCCGTAAGAACATTCTCGGAGATGACGGCAAGCTCATCCGGCATGTACTCTTGCAAGTAAGCCAGGAGATTATCTGCTGCATCCGTAGTGTCCGAGCTTCCGCGAATCGCTGCGTTCAGCGAGCACACGAATTCCACGATGCCATCCTTGGACGCCGCTTTACGGTAGTCAGCCGAATCCTCCATCGTGCGCACAGAATGATCGTCCGAGATCAGACCCAGGATACCTTCGTGCATCGCGTCGATGTTAGCCTTCAGACGTTCTGCCGTGAGTTCTTGACCTACGCCTTCCAGCGGTTCTCCCGTGATTTTCGCAATAGCTTCCTCAGCAAAGAGTTCCACCAGAGCACCAACAGTGTCGATACGTTCGCCAGAACTCTCGAAGGTCAGCTCATTAGTCGCCATCACCTGCTGAATCACATACAGTTGATCCAGAACTGGGTTCCTTCGTGCGCTTGCCAACGGGTAATCCAGGAACTTCTGAGTTTCGTTGTTCTGAACATCACGAATCATCTGCTTGAGCGCTTTAACTCGGAGTTCTTTGAACTTCTCTTCGACTTCTCGCGGATCATTTTTCATCGCGTCAACTGCCGCCAGCAACTCGTCTTCGATTTCAGAAGGCACGTCGTAGTCAACAAGCGGAGCTTGCTGCTGGTCTTGATCCTCGCCCAGCGAATCAACTTTCAAATCATCAAACGGGTTAGCTGCCGAATTAGATGCCTCTTCGTCTTCGTTTTCGTCATCCAACAGAGAAGGTGCAGACTGCGGCTGCGTAGTTTCTTCGTCTTCGTCGTCATTGTCAAGCAGCGAAGGTGCAGTTAGCGGCTCTTCAGAACCACCTTGCGGCGCAGAAGCCTCACCTTCGTACAGATCGACTTCGATTTCAGTAGCTTCGAGAATCTCAGCTTGGTGCTCTTCGGTAGCTTGAACCCCACTGAGCTTCCAAACCGAGGCATCCTCGTCGTTCTTCTGCGCAGTAGACAGAATAAACCGGAACAGTTTCAAGGCAATACTGTTGAGGTCGAACGGATTACCCATCGCCGCCCGCTTACCTGCCGGATCACCGTCAGAGTCGATTTGTCTGGCGTTGAATACGTACTTCTGAGTTTTCGGATCGTACTCCAGCGCGATAGCCGCGCGCTTGTTCTTGAACGGGAACACCTTCGTTGCGGAATCCAGTTCCATGTCGTTCGCAATAGCAAACAACGTAAGCACTACGTCACGCTTGGTAAGAACGGCAAACACGGGGTACTGTGCGCCAAACTCAGCAAGAGCTTCGTCCAACGACTCAGAAACTTCAGGGAACGTGCCAGCCTTCTTGTTGTTGTTGAACCCCTGCCAGTATGCCGCCGAAGTACCGCTGAGGTTCTTCGGTTTCGGTAGCGTACTCTTCGGCGGAGTAACCGGGGTGGCGTCATCGCTGAGGTCTGACGGAAGATCGCCAGAATCAGGTTGGTCTTGCTCGCCACCAACAAGTTTTTGGTACTCGATAGCGTCACGGTTCCAGTCGAAAGACTTCTTTTTCTTGGCAATGTTTGCCATCAAATGCACGACATCAACGTAGAGATCAGCCTCAGTTTTATCGTGACCGCGCAAGAGCACGAAGTCCTTGTTGGTAGGGCCGTGGAACGCAATGAAACACATCCCCGAATATACCGGAGTAGACAAAAAGTATGCGCCTACAACCATGTACTTCTTTGCGCTCGCAAACTTAATCTTCGTACCGCCGAAATTGTACGACGAGAACTTGCAAGTCTCACTCACTTGTTCCAGGTACTTGCCGTCCATCTTCAACCCATCCTCACCCATGTGAGCGAGACTACCTAAGTTGAACGAAATGAACTTAGAAACCAGTTCATCGGACTTACTGGATTCAGCAATAAACTTGCGCACAGCGGCGTAGTGTTCCGAACGCGAGCGGTTCGGTGCCGCGTCAACACCTGCGTTGTTTTCCGGCACGTCGTCATCTACAGGATTTTCCTCAAGGTCAGCACCCTGAACTTGCGACGTAACCTTCCCATCCAACAGTTTCCCGTACATTTCCTGCAAGTGCTGTCCGGTGTACTTGTCGTTTGCGGCGGCAACTACTTTGGCGAAAAAGTCAGGCTCGATGAAATCGAGCGCGTAATCGGTATCCATTTGCAGCAGCGTCTTCGGACGCTTAAGGATCACATCCTGCGCAATAGTCAGGGTCTTACGGTTCGCCGGAATAACACCGTGGATCAGCAGCTCGGTAGCCAATTGAGTCGTGGTGGTTTTCTTCGCCACGTTATCAAAAAGCATCTCCAAGAACTTCGGGTCGTAGTCTTTCCACCGAGTGACGAACACCGCAGTATCCAGACCACGCAAACTGTCCGCAGTAAGCTGGCGCTGAATAGACGGGTCGCAATCAATCGCGTACTTCGTCAGGTACTCCGGTGCAACCTTGAGCACGCCTTGCTGAATGTCCAGCGGCATAGCTTTGTGCGACAGCGTAAAGCGAAAAGATTCATCAAGATTGAGACTGCGATCCCCCCAGTTTTCCAGAACCAACTTCATGTTGGTTTTGTTCATGAGGGTAGACTGATTAACGCCCTTGATGGCGTTGAGTGGAGAACCTGCCGGTACGGCAGATTTTACTGTGGCAATTGCCAGCATGGGGAATCCTCCAGGATTAGAGAAGTTAGATACCACAATGAAAATTGGATTCATTGTAGCACAACACAGATCGCACTGTCAAGAAAAATTTTCTTGACCCTTCTACTATATAATAGAAAAAAGGGTGTTAGCTGCGTCGTCGCAAGACTGGCAGCTAACACCCTTCAATCGGAGTCGTCGCAAGACTGGCAGCTAACACCCTTCAATCGGAGCTTGCTTGACATCCCCCCCGGCCTGAAGGCCGGAGATTCCTACTGCGCTCATGGGCGGCGCAATGCCGCGCGTGAGTCGCTTC
>JACCDZ011462088.1_pt1 | contig 20202 bp, 21 predicted proteins | sample 7449551 | NCBI WGS metagenome assembly JACCDZ01 (sample SAMN15323452, study PRJNA562643) | freshwater metagenome | isolation source: river surface water | place: USA:Blue River Watershed | collected 2017-08-18
TAATTATGAAGATTTATATTAAAATCATTTATTTTGATATTAAGCGAGTTTATTAAATTAAGATAAGGGAGAGATTATTATGCAAGTACCATTTTTAGATTTAAAACAAATTAACTTAAAAGATTATACAGAAATAAGCCAAGCTATTGATGAAGTTATCAATGGTGGTTGGTATATTCATGGTAGCCGTTGTAAACAGTTTGAACAAAATTTTGCTAACTATTGTGGCACTAAACACTGCATTGGTGTAGCCAATGGTTTAGATGCATTAATCCTGATTCTACGTGCTTATCAAGAGCTAGGCATAATGCAAGCTGGTGATGAAGTAATTGTTCCTGCCAATACCTATATTGCAAGTATCTTAGCTATTTCTGCGAATAATATGACACCTGTTTTAGTTGAGCCAAACTTAAATAATTATCTAATGGATGTTGATAAAATCGAACAAGCAATTACTCCAAAAACTAAAGCAATTATGGTGGTCCATCTCTATGGTCAAATCACACCAATGGTTAAAGTTTGGGAATTAGCTAAGAAGTATAATCTCAAAGTAATTGAAGATAGCGCACAATCGCATGGCGCTTATTACCAAGATAAACGCAGTGGTAATTTATCTGATGCGAGTGGATTTAGTTTTTACCCAGGCAAAAACTTAGGTGCAATTGGCGATGGTGGTGCAGTTACAACTAATGATGCTCAACTTGATTATACTATCCGTGCTTTAGCTAATTATGGTAGCGAAGTAAAATATAAAAATATGTATAAAGGCATTAATAGTCGTTTAGATGAGTTACAAGCAGCAATTTTGGATGTTAAACTAGCTAAACTTGATGAAGATACCGAAAAACGTAGAGTTATCGCAAAAATGTACCGTGAGCAAATTACTAATCCAAAAATAGAGTTACCACAAGTTGAACTTAATGAAAATAGTCATGTATGGCATGTGTTTGTAGTACGTACAGAAAAACGCGATGAGTTTCAGAAATATCTCGCAGATAATGGTATTGGCACAGTAATTCATTACCCAACCCCACCACATAAACAAGAAGCATATAAAGAGCTAAATCATTTGAGCTTACCTGTTAGTGAGCAAATTCACCGAGAAGTAATCAGTTTACCAATTAGCCCTGTACAAACTATAGAACAAACGCAGTACGTAATTGATGTTGTGAATAAGTACTAAGTGAAATTTGTTAAGAGGTGGTAAGAGTGAATACAGTTACATTTGCAGAAGTTGAAAGCAAAATTATTGAAATTCGTGGTCAACAAGTAATTATAGATAGTGATGTTGCAGAGTTATATGGTGTGGAAACACGTGAAGTAAATCAGGCACTAAGTAGGAATTTGGAAAAATTCCCTGAAGGTTATATTTTTGAACTTGATGCGCAAGAAAAAGATGAGCTAATCACAAATTGTGATCACCTTAAAAAATTAAAGTTTTCACCTAGTTTTCCCAAAGCTTTTACTGAGCGTGGATTATATATGTTAGCTACAATTCTAAAAAGTGCAAAAGCCACGGCAACTACGCTTGCAATAATTGACACATTTGCCCAAGTGCGAGAAGTAAGCAGAATAGTTAATACATTACCGACGGTAAAGCAAGATAGCGTAGAGCAAAATAAACTTATGCAAAAAGCAGGTGATATTATTTCTGAGTTAGTTGTTCCTGATAATATAGAATCTGAAGAAACTGAGGCTAGTATTGAGCTAAATTTTGCTGTAGTTAAGTTTAAATATTCGGTAAAGAGAAAATCTAAATAATGAATATTATTCTTAAAATAAAGCGAAGAATAGCACGATTGTTAAATCAGATGCTAATTCGTGTGTTTATTATTCCTAGAAAAATTAAATACTCTTTGTTATCAACTAATAAAATAATTGGAAAATTCCGAGCTTATTCACCAATATTAAGTCTTGGAGATGGTAGTATAAAAATTGATGGTGCTAATCTAGGAGTTTGGCGTTCGCCATATTATTTTAGTAGTTATATATATTTAGACGCTAGGAGCAATGATAGCCAAATATATATTGGTAAAAATGTTTGGATAAATAATAATGCTTTTATTTGTGCAGATAAAACAAGTATTATTATTAAAGATGGTTGTTTAATTGGGACAAATTTTTCGTGTATAGATAGTGATTTTCATGGACTTTCAGCAAATAAGCGTCTTTCTTCTGATTATAAATGTAAGCCTGTAATATTAGAGAAAAATGTGTTTGTTGGTAATGATGTTTCAATATTAAAAGGTGTGACGATCGGGGAGAATAGTGTAATTGCAAATGGTGCAGTAGTTACAAAAAGTTTCCCTACAAATGTAATAATTGGTGGTAATCCTGCTAAAATTATTCGAGATTTATTGTGAAATTAAAGTCAACTGTTTCATGGTCTGCACTAGCAACAATTATCCGATTGGCGAATGGCTTTGTTTCTATTAAGGTAGTTGCTTTATTGGTTGGTCCACTTGGTATTGCGCTGATCGGGCAATTTGGTAATCTTACCTCGATTATCATGACTTTGGCGCTTGGTGGTATTTCGACTGGTGTTATCAAATACACTTCTCAATATAAAGACAATCCTGAAGAATTGCATAAGGTTTGGCATACCATTACATGGGTCTCAATGATTTTAAGTATTCCAGTGATTCTAGTTTTATTGGTCTTTCATAACTGGCTGGCACAAGAATTTCTTCATGATGAAAAATATGGTAGTATTCTGGTGGTTTTTGCATTTAGCTTAGGGTTTTATGTAGCCAATAGTTTGCTACTGAATATCTTAAATGGCTTACATGAGATAAAACGCTTTAATTTACTCAATACGCTAAATAGTATCTTAGGGCTATTGGTTACCATCGGATTGGTTTATCAATACAAAGTATATGGTGCATTATTGGCAATTGTGACTAGCCAATCAATTACTTTTTTTGTGGTAGTGTTTTTTGTGCGCAAAAAAGCTTGGTTTAAATTGAGTAGTTTTTTTGGTAAATTTGATAAATTTTACTTTAAAAAATTACTTGGTTTTACGGCTATGTCGTTAACTTCGATGTGCGTGGTTCCTACCTCACAAATGTTTGTACGTGGTTATCTTGCTAGTCATACATCTTGGGATGTGGCAGGCTGCTGGCAGGGAATGCAAAAAATATCTGATAGTTATCTGATGATAGTTTATACGGCACTTGGGACGTATTTTTTACCAAAACTGTCTAACTTACAAGATAAAAATGAAATAGGAAGAGAAATCCGTAATGGCTATAAGCTGATTATGCCTTTTGTTATTGGATCTGCGCTAGTTATATATTTTTTACGGGATTTTATTATTCACCTGTTATTTGCTAAATCATTCGGTGCTATGCGAGGTATGTTTGCGTGGCAGCTTACTGGTGATTGTTTTAAATTAGCAAGTTGGATTTTAGCTTATTTGATGTTAGCTCGTGCCAAAACAAAAATATTTATGACAACTGAAATTATTTTTGGAATTAGTTTTCCGCTACTTAGTTATTTATTTATAAACTTGGCTGGGGTTGATGGTGCGGTTATGGCATTTGCCTTAAATTATATGATTTATTTTGTGTTATTTGTTGTATTGTATAAAAGAGGATATTTATTTTGAGTGAGAGTTTGATGGAGCGGAAAAATTAAACGAATAATAACATATGGAACATTTGATCTTACACATATTGGTCATATTAATATCCTAAGAAGAGCTAAACAATTGGGTGACTATTTGATTGTAGGTATCTCTACGGATGAATTTAATCATGTTAAAGGCAAAAGCTTTATATTTCCGTATGAGCATCGCAAAGAAATACTTGAAGCTGTAAGATTTGTTGATTTAGTAATACCAGAAAATACTTGGGAACAAAAAATTCAAGATGTAATTGATTTACGTGTTGATACTTTTGTTATGGGGCATGATTGGGCTGGTAAATTTGATTTTTTAAAAGAGTATTGTGAAGTTATTTATTTACCACGCACAGTAGATATATCATCTACGCGTATAAAAAAATTAATAAGGAATATATAAAATGACTATTTTTGCGCAAGAAATACAGACTGACATAAAAGAGTATCAGGATCATATTTTTGAGATACTAACAAGCATAATTCAGGTTTGTGATAAATATCAAATAACTTGGTGGTTAGAGAGCGGATCTTTGCTAGGTATTGAACGTCACGGTGACTTTATTCCTTGGGATGATGATATTGATATTGCTATGCCTCGGGTTGATTATGAAAAGTTTTTGCAAATTGCTGAAGTTGAATTTATTGGACTGTATGAAGTTTTAACGAAAAAACATGAAGGTATATTGTTTGGAATGTCAAAAATTATGTCGAATAAATTTGTGGTAATTGAACATTTAGATGGTGTATTTTATAAAAAATGGGGGGCATTTGTTGATATCTTTCCTTTTGATGAAACCTATGATAATAAGTTTGGATATCTTTTATTAAAATATAAACGTTTTTGTGCTTTTCAGATTAATATACCTAGATATCTGAATATAAAACAAATAGCAAAATATATGGTGGCGAAGTGTTTAAATTTCTCCATAAGAATTATTGAAAAAACCTCCACCTTTATTTTTAAACCAAATGCCAAGGGATTACTATTTAGTCATTATTTAGTGATTCATCGTAATGATGACATTTACCCAATATCTAAATTAGTATGGCGAGACCAGATTGTAAATGTGCCAAATAATGTTAATAAATACTTACAAAAATTATTTGGAGTTAGTTTCATGGAGTTACCTGCTATTGATAAAAGGTATACTCATGCTGAAATATTATTAAAGAAGAATGAATGATTTAGCACTTGAATGTTATCTACAAATTCGTTTAAATTACAGTGTTTTATTTGCTATTGTAAGAGCTATGGGGCATCAGTTTAGTTTTATATCAAGGGATTAAGTTTATTATGCGTATAATTTTATTTCATTTAGGCAAAACACTAGGTGGTGCTGAGACATTAATGGTGCGTACTGCTAAATGGTTTACCAGTAATAATTATAAAGTTTTTATTGCGAGTGTCAATAGTAATTTTTATCAGTCGATAGATGATCAATTAAATTTTATTGATGTTTCTTCAGAAAAATGCTCGCTATCTGATAGCGATGTTGTAATTACATTCCCTATATACATAAAGTCATTAAATCAATATTTTGATATTAATGGTGCTAAAACTATTTATTGGACAGTGCATTATTATAACTTAATGAATTTTTATCCTTATATTTCAACGCTACAAATGAAATATAAGTTTTTTCAGTGTGTAATTGATAAATTTATATTTAGAAATCGATACCTGAAATTAAAAAAACTAATTCAAAAAAACATTTTAGAACAAAATTTATTCTTTATGGATATGGGAGTTAAGGACTGTGTTTTAAAATATTATAGTATCAATGAAGACTCCATTAATTATGATTCTTTATTACCGATACCAGTTACTATAGACTTACATCAAAAGAGCAGTCCAAGTTTTTCAATAAAAAATTCTGCATCAATAAACATTGGAATAATTGGCCGGTTAGACCGATTTAAAATAAACCCCTCTAATAAATTATTTTTAGATTTCTTAAAAATTAAAGATAAATTTTCTCATACTAATGTTGTTTTTAAGATTATTGGAACAGGTAAAGATAAGCATTTATTTGATATTCCATCAGAGTTAAACGTTGTCTTTGATGGTGTTATACCATATTGTAGTTTATTGGATTATGTTTCTAAAAATGTAGATATTGTATTTGCTATGGGAACAACTGCCTTGGAATCTGCTGTTTGCCATAAACCAGTAATTCTATTGGATGCTATGTATGCTGAATGTAACTATGAGTATAAATATAAATTTTTATTTGAGACAAGAGGTTATTCTTTGGGTGATCTAGTTTATAGTGAAACAGATGTAACAGGGCGACACTCATTATTTGAACTCTTAAGTTTAGTTATTAATGATTATAATGGAATTGCAACAAAATGTTACGACTATGCGGTAATGAACCATTCTGAAAATTTAGTTTTTAATAAACTTTCGGCTTTAATTTAATAAAGGAGTAATTAGTTTGAAGAAATTGCTATTTATTTTTGGCACTCGCCCAGAAGCAATAAAAATGCTTCCAATTGTTAATTATGCTCGAGAGAACTATATCGGAAAATTTGAAATTAGAGTTTGCGTAACAGGACAACATCGTCAGATGTTAGACCAGGTATTGTCTTTATTTGAGGTCTTGCCAGATTATGATTTAGATATTATGGCACATGGACAAGATTTATATGATGTCACATCTAAAGTCTTGGTGGGTTTACGTCCTATATTAGCTGATTTTAAGCCAGATTGCGTTTTGGTACATGGTGATACGACTACAACACTGGCGTCAAGTTTGGCGGCGTATTATCAACGTATTCCTGTTGCGCATGTAGAGGCTGGACTACGAACACATGACATTTACAGCCCCTGGCCTGAGGAAGTTAATCGTAGTCTTACCAGTGGTATTGCTGAATACCATTTTGCACCTACCGAAGTTAGCAAAGCTAATTTATTACGTGAAAATATAACTAAAAATGTTGAAGTAGTGGGTAATACAGTTATAGATTCATTGCTATGGACAGTAAATAAAATTAACACTAATCAAGAATTAAGTAATCAGTTAACTGCTAATTTTGAGATGTTAGGGTTGGATTTTACTCAGCGAATAATATTGATCACGGGTCATCGCCGTGAGAATTTTGGGATGGGATTTATTAATATTTGTCAGGCAATAAAAGAGATTGCATTATCGCATCCAGATATTCAATTCGTCTATCCAGTTCATCTAAATCCTAATGTTCAGCTGCCAGTAAATGAAATTTTAGCTAATATTAAAAATGTTAAATTAATTGCGCCACAGGAATACCAACAGTTTGTATTCTTAATGCAAAAATCTTATTTGATTTTAACTGATTCTGGTGGTGTCCAAGAAGAAGCTCCAAGTCTAAAAAAACCTGTGCTTGTGATGCGTAATACAACTGAAAGACCAGAGGCGGTTGATGCTGGTACAGTAAAATTAGTTGGTACGGATAAGGATATAATTATAAAAAATGTGGAAAAACTTATTTGCGATGAGGTGGAGTATGCTAAGTATCAATCAACATCTAATCCTTATGGTGACGGTGATTCAGCTAAGAAAATTTTGTCATATTTATCACAAACAATGAGAAGGGGATAGTCTATATGTTATTAATTCTTAGTTTATTTCCCAATAAACATGAAGGTATTGATGGCGCATTGCAGAGGGTTAAACAAATTGATAGTTTATTTATAAATATTTTTAAAGTATATTTTCAATTATCTGCAAGAAGATATGTTTTACCATATGTTGTATTTTCTGAAAAGCGTGTTGAAATTAGGGCGCATTTAATATGGATTTTACTTTTAGTTCCATTATTGATCTGTGCAAAACAAGTATATATTCACAGCGTTTTCAGTATATTTAGGTGTAGTCTTTTAATAAAATATTTTGCGAAAAATAAAATTATTTTTGATGTACATGGCGTTGTGCCAGAAGAAATTGCCTATAATGGTAATAGCAAAAAAGCAAAGAAATTTGTTTATCTAGAGAATATAGCGGTTAATAACTCATGTTGCATTATAGGAGTCACAAATAAGTTGTTAAATCATATTATAAATAAATATAATGTAGAAGATTCAGTAAGGAAAATTGTTTTACCTATGTTTACATTTGAGATGTTATCACAGGATCTTAATAGTAAAAGAGACATTGATATTATATATGCAGGTGGATTACAAAAGTGGCAGAATATAGATAAATTAATTAAACTAGTTAATAGACATCAAGAAAAAATTAGTGTGATATTAACACCTGATTCAAAAAAAATTTCTGGGGTAGTAGGAAAGAATGTTTATTGTGGAACAGCTACACATAGTGAAGTTTATAAAAAGCTATTGAATTCAAAGCTTGGTTTTATTTGTCGGGAAGATCATTTGTTGAATAGTGTAGCTTGCCCAACTAAATTAGTGGAATATTTAATGTTGGGTGTTGTTCCTATTGTTGATTTTATTGAACTTGGTGATTTTGTTGAGCTGGGGTATGAATATATTAGATATGAAGATATTTTGAATATTGGTTTTCCTGACATAAATGATATTGAGATAAAACGTAAGAAAAATATCTCAGCCTTTATTAGGTTTGTTGAGATAATTCAAAAAGGTCAAAATAAGTTAATCTCATTTGTGAATGGAGAGGAGTTAGAATAAATAAACTTGGGTTAAGGTATAAGGTTGTAATGTTATTTTTGTTTTAAAAAATTGGATTAATTACTAATGTTGGCTTATTATTTTATTTTATTATTAATTATTGCTTGTATTGTTATAAAGCTAGATACGCCACAACTAGAAAATACTATGCTTTATATTATTGGAATTATTCTCATTTGTTTTGCTGGTTTTCGCGGTATTGGCGTTGATAGGGATATAATAAATTATTTGAATATGTTCGATTATTCAGAGTCACTTAGTGATTTTTCAAATCAAGAAGTAATGGTTAAATTAATTCCAATTAGTTTAAAATTTGTTGGTATATATTCTTTTGGTCTAGTTTTATTAATTTTTGCATTGCTATCTGTTGGTTTAAAAATTTTAGCTATAAAAAAATACTCTTATGCGCCACTCGCTTCTGTATTATATTTCTTTAGTTGGTTGTTTCTGCTTCAAGATTTTACTCAAATCCGAGCGGCGGTTGCAGTTGGGATTTTATTGTTTGCGGTACAAGATATTTATCAGCGTAATTTATTTAGATTCATTTTTAAAGTTGGTTTAGCTTGTTTATTCCATTATTCGTCTTTATTGATAGTTCCATTATATTTTGTAAGCAAAGAAAAGCTCAATAAGAAAGTATATTTAATTTTGCTGAGTATCTTTATTTTTTTAGGTTTACAAAAATCTATTAATATTTTTACAATCATACCAGGATTAAGTGTTATGAGTAGTAAGTTAAATGCTTACATGCTTTTTCAAGGAATGACAGAAATCAATGTATTAAATATTAATTCATTAATTAATGTTTTGTTAGTGTTTATTTTGGTATTAAACTATGAAAAAATTAGACAATATTCAAACTATTCAGTCATTTTTATTAAACAATCTTATTTATCTTGCTTGTCATATTTAGTTTTATCAGCGGTTCCTGTTTTAGCGTTTAGAGTAAGCGAGCTTTATGCTATTGCAAATATAATTACAATTAGTTATTTGTGTGTTGTATTTAAAAAAACATCATATTTTTTAAGCTTTATTATTGTTTTAAGCCTATTATTGTTAAGTTTGAATTTATTTAAGCAAAATTTAGTTGGTGCTTATTTTACAAGGTTCTAATATGCAAAATTTAGATATTGTGGTAGTTAATTGGAATGCGGGAGAGCAATTATTAAATTGTATAACCTCAATTCAAAATTCTGTATTTAACAGTTTTAGTTTGGAATGTGTAATTGTAGTTGATAATGCATCTTCTGACAACTCATTATCATTATTGCCACAATGGGAAAAGTTATCTATTATTAAATCTAATTCTAATTTAGGATTTGGTAAAGCTTGTAATTTAGGCACCAAACATTCAGCTGGAGATTTAGTGTTGTTTTTGAATCCAGATACGCAGTTAATGCAAAATAGTTTATCTCAAGCGGTTAATAAATTTATGGAGATTAATAGGGTATCTCGATACGGTGTTTTAGGTGTACAGTTATGCTATGAAAATGGAGTTATCCAAAAATCTTGTGCGAATTTTTTTACCTTTTCACGTTATATTAGTGAAGCACTTGGTTTATCAAAATTTTTCCCTAGTACAGGCATTCATCAAGTAAATTTTTCTCATGAAGATAGCAAAGATGTGGAACACGTAATAGGTGCATTTTATTTAATGAAAAAAGATCTATTTAACTTAATTGGTGGTTTTGATGAAGATTATTTTGTTTATTTTGAAGATTTAGATCTATCATATCGCCTTTATAAGCTAGGTTATAAATCATATTTTTATACAGGTACGCATGTTATGCATGTTGGTGGCGGTTGTTCACAACAGATAAAAGCAATTCGATTATTTTATGTTTTAGATAGTAAATTAGTTTATGTGCGTAAACATTTTAGTTTCTGTAGTCGTGTAATCGCAACAGGTGTGACGTTATTTGTTGAGCCATTGACACGTATTGCTTTTTTTGCACTTAAAGGTGATTTTGCTGGGGTAAAAGAAACTATTGCGGGTTATAAGTTGCTTTATAAGAAACTTTTGTAACATGAATAAATTATCTTATTATCCTCGTTATGATCGTTTGGGTGCAAGTTCCCGATTAAGAATTTATCAGTTTTTACCTGATTTAGTCAAAAATTATAAAATATCGGTAAATTATTTATTGTCAAATCAGTATGTACAGAATATTTATACTAAAACACCGCAGAATAAACTACAATTACTAAAGGCTTATTTCTCTCGTTTCTTGAGTGTTTTAACAGATGAGGCTGATTTTATAATAATTGAAAAAGAGCTATTTCCATATTTACCATATTTTATTGAGAAATGGTTGTTACGTAATAAAAAATATATTATTGATATTGATGACGCATGGTTTCATCTCTATGATCTGCACCCAAATAAATGGATTAGAAAATTTGTAGGGCAGAAAATACATTTATTAATGCAAAGATCATGGTATGTATTTGCAGGTAGTCCATATTTATTTGATATGGCAGAACAAGATAATGCTCAAAATGTAATTTTAATGCCAACAGTTGTCGATGCTAATAAGTATCAACTAATATCGTTAAATGAAAACTTGAATTGTATAGTAATTGGATGGATAGGAACAAATGGAACCGTCAAGTATTTGGATTTAATATTTGCTGTTTTAGAGGCAGTAGCAAAAAAATTACCAGATACATCAATTGTGTTTAAGGTAATAGGAGCAAATGTTTCTAAGAAATTGATTAATGTAGAAGTTAAAGAAATCACTTGGACAGAAGATAGCGAAGCCCAAAATATTAGTAAATTTGATATTGGGATAATGCCTTTAGAAAATACATTATGGGAGCAAGGTAAGTGCGCTTATAAACTAATTCAGTATATGGCTTGTGGTAAAGCTGTAGTGGCTTCAAAAGTTGGAGCAAATAATTCAGTTGTTGTAGATAATCATAATGGTTTTTTGTGTAATGATGCTCAAGAATGGGAAGATGCACTAACTAGGCTTATTAATGATCAAAATCTTCGTAAACAATTTGGTATAAATGGTCGGTTACGATTTGAGCAAAATTATAGTGTGGAACAGAATTTAGTTAAAATGAAAGAGATTTTTAATGCGTAAATTGATATGGTTTACCCTAAGCATTTTTTATACTTCGTTAGTAGTAGCACAGCCTAAGATTAACTGCCCAACGGATGGTAAACAAGATGCGACGGCTTGTTTGCAAAGTTATATTGAGTCATCGTCATTGCTAGGACATTCAGCAATCCTAAATTCAGGAACTTACCGAATTACTTCTAGTTTAATTATTCCATCGAACATCAAAATTGTTGGAAAAAATACAAGTTTATTTTTGGATAGTAAAATTTCTAATACTAAATTATTAATGATAAATGGTGAAAGTAATATTGATATTTCTGGAATTAATTTTATTGCTAATGGCTCCTTTAGTGAAAGTGTTTACTCAAATCAATTTACTAATTTAAAGTCTAGTAGTGGAATTGGTTTTACTAATGGTTTTAGTGCTGTATTTATAAGTGGTTGTGCAAAAAATATTTCAGTAACCAATAATAAGTTTTTTGGTTTTGATTTTGGTATAAATCATCAAACTAATTGTCCGCAAAATGCGAGAAATCTAAATTATAGTCATAATAATTTTTCTAACTTGGGTCAATCTGCAATTTTTATTATAAATGGTTCTAATATACAAATAAAAAATAATAAAATTGATTCTGTGTTGGGTAACATTGTTGTTAATAATGCGCCTAGTTTATCTGATGCAAAATTTGCTGATGGTATATTTATTAGTGGTGTACGTGATGTGGTAATAGAAAGTAATAACATAAATAATATTAAACGGATTGGTATTGTTGTTGAACGGGTGTATGATAAAAATTTAAATCAAAATGTAATTAATGATAACATTACTATATCTAACAATCATGTTACTAATACAAATGGTAGTAGAGGAACAGAGTGTAATGCTGGTATTTGGGTTGAACCTTTTGCAACAAAAAATAATCCCACTTTTTATCGTACTGATCATGTAACTATTGATCATAATTATATTGATAATTATGGGGCTGAATCTGGTGCGCATATTCAATATGGAATTTTTAGCGGAGGTTTAAATTCTGTTATATCAAATAATATCATAAAAAATTTCACAAATATTAATCTTGGTCCTTTTTTAAATGTTAATACTAATGCTACGAATTCAAGTGGTGGTATATATTGTGTATATGGAAATCAAATTATTAATAATAATAAATTAATAAATAATAATGTTGGTATATTAATAAATCCAAATGCTTTTTTGTCCTCATATAAGTTTGAAAGTAATTATTTTTATAAAATAAAAATGCAATACTATCCTGTAAATTTCTTAGGACAAAATAAATAGTTAATGATTTTAATAAGTTCTAAATATTTATAGATATTCAAAAAGATTGAGATATGAAAAAAATATTATTTATTGATAATACTGCCCATCATTTATTGGGACAGCTTCATCTGATGTCCGCATTTCGTAATAATGGATATATTGTAGAGGTAATTGTTCCAAATGATAAGAAGTATTATTTAGAGCTAGAAGATTCAGGAATAATTTGTCACGAAATACAAATAGATGGTAAGGGTTTAAATCCATTTAAGGATTATTCTTTAATTCAAAATTTCAAAAATTTGTTTTTACAGTTAAAACCTGATTTAATTTGTTCTTTTACGATCAAACCAAATCTATATGTATCTATTGCTGCTAGACAATTTAATATTCCAGTTATTGCAGGCGTGACTGGTTTAGGTACTGCATTTCTTAAACAAAATTTGTTAAATTATTTGGTCGTGAAATTATATAAATTTTCTTTTAAACAAATTGGTTGTGTGTTTTTTCAAAATCAAGATGATAAATTAACCTTTGATTCACTTGGTATAACTGAACATGCACGATACTCTATTACGCTACCTGGTGATGGTGTAGATTTAAATAAGTTTTCTTATGTCGGTTTAGTAAATTCACCTGGAACAAAATTTATTTTTTCGGGTAGGTTATTGTGGGATAAGGGGCTTGGTGAACTAGTTGAGGCAATGAAAATAGTTAAACACAAAGATCCTAATGCTCAATTAACTGTAATAGGAAATCTATTCTTAGGTAATCCATCTGGGATAAGTGAAACTAAAATTCTGGAGTGGCATGATAGTGGAGTATTTAATTATCTAGGAATGGTGGATAATGTATTTGAAGTAATGTCTGATACGGATTGTATGGTATTACCTTCTTATTATAAAGAAGGACTTCCTAGGGTCTTAATGGAAGCTTCAGCTATGGGGAAGCCTATTATAACTGTTGACAGTGTTGGATGCCGTGATGCCATTGAAGATGGTGTGACTGGTTTTTTGGCAAAAGTTAAAGATGTTGACTCTTTAGCGAATTCAATGATCAAGTTTATTGAGCTACCATTTGACACGAAAGTTGAAATGGGTCTAAATGGGCGACGTAAAATGGAGCAAGAGTTTGATCAAAAGATAGTGATAAACAAATATCTTGAAGTTGCTAAAAAACTTTTACATGTTAGAAAATAGATATGATCAACTCACGAAAAATTAAAGATTTACATCCCAAGATGCAAGAGCTCTGCCGCCAATTTATTGCAGATTGTCTAGCCGCTGGAGTTGAAGTTGCGATTACTTCAACTTATCGCGATAGCGAATATCAGAATTTCCTGTATGCCAAAGGGCGCAGCGATAATAGTAGTAAAAAAGTTACCAATGCCAAGGGTGGTGATTCAATTCATAATTATCGCTTAGCATTTGATTTTGTTCCATTGCGAGATGGTACGCCGCAATGGAATGATCTCGATTTATTTAAGCGTTGTGGTGCTTGTGCTCTGCTTTTGGGGCTAGAGTGGGGCGGTGAATGGATAAGCTTTAAAGACTATCCGCATTGTCAATATACAAATGGGTTAACGCTTAGAGAGCTAAAGTCTGGTAAAATGCCCCGTGCAAATGATTGAAATATCTGCTTTAAAGAGTTACTACCATGAAAATGAAATAATTGCCGAGGTTTTGTTTGAGCAAAAAATTGTGGTGGGCAAATATCTAGAAGTCGCTAAAAATTTGATTAGCTAATAATTTTTCAAGGTTCCTATGCGTACATTTTTATTACAAATAAGTGTTTTTTTAGATAAACAAGATAAGAAATCATTTTTTATTTATATCCTTGCTCTTATATTTAGTGGTCTGATTACTATTGTTGGTATTGGCACGGTAATTCCTCTGGTTGTAGTCTTGATTGATCCTGAGAAAGTAGCACGTTATTTACCAGTTGGTTTTGGTGTCAAGAATACAGTCTCCGTCTGTGTTTTTCTGATGATATTTGCATTTATTGTCAAGAATATTGTAGCTTTTGCTCTGATGTGCATTCAGTCCAAATTTCAAACTCAACTTTCTGCCAAAATTCGCAATAAATTATTTCGCAATTATTTACGCTCACCAATGATTTTTCATAAAAACAATTCTTCATTAACCATGATTAATAATGTAAGCTATCAAATTCAGAATTTGACCAATAGTGTTATCTTGCCCTTTGGTGTTTTAATTACGGAAAGCTTAGTTAGTGGTATTATGTTATTAGTATTATTATTCATGAAGCCTTGGTTGGTTATTGTCTTAGCTGGCTCATTTGTGATAATAATTGGTGGTCTAATGTCTATAGTTCGTGTAAAATCTAAGCGCTATGAACATTTACGTGCAGATAATTTATCTGGATTAAACATAATTGCTAACAATGCCTTAGGTAGTATCAAAGAAACAAAACTCTATAATCAAGAGCATAACTTTATTAGCAGATTTGAGAATCTTTCTATTCAACTCCAGCATATGGAAACTTTATTCTTGAATATTCAACAAAGCTCAAGATTTATTATTGAAACCGTTGCTGTAGTAATCATGCTGTTATTAATTTATTTTTTGATTTTGTTAAACCAGTCTGGATTTGAACTTTTGCTTATTTTGGCAGTCTTCTCATTACTATCCTCGCAGCTCTTGCCGAGCTTAAATCGCTTAATGATGGCTATTTCACGAATCCAAATTAGTTTACCTTTATTAAAGCGGGTGCATGCGGCATATATCGAGGCGCAAAATGTCACGTTATCACCAGACCCCATGGCAAATTCAAGCGCGATTAACTTTGCTAGAGAAATTGAGTTAAAAGATATCTCGTTCAATTATGGGCAACAGAATATCTTAAAAAGTGTTAGTTTAACAATCCCTAAAGGGGCTAAAGTCGCTTTGGTAGGTGGGTCTGGCGCTGGTAAGTCCACCTTAATCGATGTCTTGATGTGTCTTCTGCCGTCTGCCTCTGGTCAAATTATGGTGGATAATGTGCCAATCACTAGTGAGAATATTCAGGCATATCAAAAATTATTTGCATATGTTCCACAAAGTATTTATCTTTACGATAGCTCGATTTTAAGAAATGTTGCTTGTTATGATTCACCATCTGAGATTGATGAAAATCAAGTCTGGTCAGCACTGCGTTTTGCTGGTTTAGAGGAATTTGTGAGAAACTCTCCACAAGGTCTCGATACTCATGTCGGGCAAAATGGTCAGCGCTTATCTGGTGGGCAGCAGCGTAGAGTTGGTATTGCTCGCGCGGTTTATTTAAACCCATCAGTTTTGGTAATGGATGAACCAACTAATGGTTTGGATGCCTTAGTAGAAGCTCAAATAATGCGTGAGTTATTGAGTAAAGATATAACGGTTTTATTAATAACCCACAAAGTTGAGATATTATTAAATTTTGCAATAGTATATAATCTTGAGTTCGGGAAGCTAAAAATTCAGGCTTAATCAGGAAAGGAGATTTTTATGTTAGAAAAGTCATATATTGTAAACTCTCAAGGTGTTTACTCGGATAATTTCGATGGTGAGGCCGTAATTGTTAATCTAAATCTAGGGAATTATTATAGTGTTCGTGATGTCGCTAGTGCAATTTGGAGCTCATTACAGCTTGGCGTTAGTTTAAGTAATCTTGCTGATCACATTTCCGCTCATTATAATTCTGATAAGGCTATTGTTACTGCTGATTTACTTGCTTTATTTGAGCATTTATTTAACGACAGCATGATTGTTGAATTTAAGGGGAATGTTTCAGCTCTTGATACTAGTTTGTTACCTGCGCAATATTCGGCACCACAATTAGAAACGTTTAGCGATTTGCAAGATTTATTTTTGCTCGATCCAGTGCATGCGGTAGATGATAAATTAGGTTGGCCGATTAAGCCGGCAACAAAATGATTGCTACAATTAACCAAGCTGATTTTATGCAATGGTGGCTTGAGTGTGCGAATATTTGTGCCGAAAAGCAAATCAAAGAGCATTGCCACTATCGGATAGGTGAAGAAGTTCTATTGGTTAATTTTTATCAAGAGGGTAATTCTTTTTTCCATGAGGCTATTGCGCATAATATAATTAGTCACCCATCTTCAACCAATTTTCAAATAGCTGTTATTGATGCAGGTAAGACTGGCATTAGTTTTAATTTAGATTTCATCAGGCAGTATCGGGATAAACTCGCCACCAATCATTTTGCCAAAAGTGAAGATGGGCGTTTTGTGCTATACTATCAAATTGAAGAAAATTATGTTAATTTACAGTTTGTAGATAAGCAAAGTCAAAAGGCGATCTGTTGGTTTACAAATGTCGGTGATATTCCAGCTTGGGAAAAAAGTTTTCCGTTTAGACAAATATTATATGTATTTTATGAAAATAGCGATTATTGCATGATACATGGTGCCGGAGTTGCCTTTGGTGGCTCTGGGGTTATCATAACTGCTAAGGGTGGTTCTGGTAAATCTACGGCGGCATTAGCTTGTCTGGCTGGTGATTGCGATTATGTTGGTGATGATTTTATATTATACAATCTAAAGACCAAGTATATGTATAGTTTGTACAATGTTGCTAAGTTAGAGTTTCATCAATTGGGATTATTTAGTGATTTTAATGATATTCTCGTGGCAAGTAATACTGACATGCAAAAACAGCAGATATTTTTATATCCTAAGTTTGCCAACAAGTTAGCCAATAAAGTAAAAGTAAAAGCCGTATTGGTACCTAAATTTGCGGCTGAGTTAGAAGAAAGTAACCTTGAACAAAGCTCGGTGTCATTATCGGTGATTTCGATGGCTCCAACAACGATTTTTTTATTAAAAGCCGGCAAAGAATTATTTGCTAAGTTAACTGCTGTATGCCAAGAGTTACCCAATTATCGCCTCAATACGTCGAAAAATTTACAATCAATTAATCGTGTGGTTATGGGGTTCTTAAGTGAAAATTAGTGTCATTATTCCAGTTTATAATGGTGAAAAATATATCCTTGAAGCGCTGGATTCGGTGTTTAATCAAACCTATCCTGCATATGAAATAATAGTTGTTGATGATGGTTCAACTGATAGCACGGCTGATTTATTGAAATTTTATGCTGATAAAATTCACTATGTTTATCAACAAAACTCCGGAGTCTCAAGTGCAAGAAATACTGGGATCAAATTGGCTACTGGTGATTACATTGCTTTTTTAGATCATGATGATTTATTTATGCTCAATAAACTCGAGGACTCGTTAAAATTATTTAATCAAGATCCAACGTTAGACTATATTGTTAGCATGTGGAAGTGTAAATTTGAGAGCTTAGAGTCTGATGATTATTTTAATCATGCGAAAGACTTTCACCAAGGGATTTTATTAGGTGCGCATTTGTTTCGGCGACAAGTTTTTGCAATTGTTGGATTGTTCAATGAAGAGTTACATTTTGCCGAGGATTCAGATTTTCTTTTACGCTGTGTTAATGCAGGGTTGAAATGCATTAACTCCAATGATGTTGTCTTGTATTATCGCCGTCATGCAACCAATAGTACTAAATCCCCAAATTTTCAATCAGATAATCGGAAGTGTACGCTACAGTTTTTACGGGATTCAATTTTAGCCAGAAGAGCCGCAAAATGAATAAAAAAATAACTACAATTATGGCAGTATATAATGGTGAGAAGTATCTTGCTGAGGCTATTGAGTCGGTGTTGTCTCAGACGCATTCAAGTGATGAAATAATTGTGATTAATGATGGTTCAACTGATGCTACTGCAGATATTCTTAATAATTATCCAGAGCTAATTGTACAAACAAATACTAATCAAGGCATGTGGAAATCCTTAAATCAAGGTATTTCTATGGCAACAGGAGATTATCTTACTTTTATCGATCATGACGATTTATGGCATAAAGATAAAAATAAATTACAGTTGGAACATTTGCAAACTTCAGAGATTGACATGTCTTTTTGCTATATACAGAATTTTACTAAAATAAATAGTCATGTAGAGTATGCTGATAAACAAGTCGGAGCAACTCAGGCTGGTATATTTATTGAAAAATCTAAATTCATGGATGTGGGGTACTTTGGAACTTCATTAGTCGCTGAGTCTATGTTGTGGTTTCAAAAAGCGCGCCTAATGGGATTGCGTCAAGAGTGTTTGGTGGATGTGCTTGCTTACCGTAGGGTGCATGAAACTAATATGACAAGGGGTCGAGCTTACAATGATGGATTAGTTGATGTGGCACGTGAGTTAATTCGCCAAAGAAAATTTTTTAATAAGTAGTATATCATGAAGCAAGACATTCTAAATTCTTTACCGAAATCAATGATTCCAAATCAAGTTCAGCACTATTTATTAATGGCAGCAATGACCGAACCCAAACAGGCAATTGCTTATTGGGAACAATTAAAAGAGCGCTTAGGGTTAGTTAATTTAAATTATAATGAGTTAGAGGGTACAACCTTATCACATTTATATGATAAATTAGATCCTGGCGCATCTAGGTTACTCCCAATGGTTTATAAAAATCTTAAAGATTTTACTGATGATGTTTTGTTGCATTCTATTAAGAGCTACTATCGCTATACTTGGGCGCGCAATCAATATTTCTATGATCAGGTATTGAGATTTGCCAAAGATAATCAAGGTATCGATATAATTCTTTTGAAAGGATTGTCCTCGGCTTTTTATTATGCCGATGATTCTGCAATTCGGGTAACTGAAGATATTGATATTCTGATTAGACGTGAGCAAATAAAACCCTTATTAAAGAAACTCGATAAACTCTATATGCTCAAAGAGCGATATAAATTACCCAGGATAACAGGATCTACTCATTCAGCAACTTTTATTTATAATAAAACTGAACTTGATGTGCATTGGGGTATTTTACATAAAAATCCTAGTTGGGATGTTTGTCAATATCCAGATAGTTTGATTACGCTAGATAAAGAGAAAAATCTTTTTGTTTTATCGCCAACGTATGCTTTCTTTCATTCTATGGCACATGGGATAATGCCTAATAATATTAGTACAATTCGCTGGGTAATTGATTGTACTATTATTGCAAAATCGCATCCAATTGACTGGGATTTGCTCGTTAGCTTGGCCAAGCAATCCGGTCATCTTGATTCAGTTGGGATCGCAATTCCGCTACTTAGCACATATATGGAAATTCCTGCACATATACTTGCTCATGTAGCAAAGCTTGATGTGAGTATTTCTATCAAAAATAAAGTTAAATCATGGAATAAAATTAAGGATTTTGAATTACCAAATCGGAGCTTTGCCACAAAGGTTTCTGATATGTTAGAATTCATTTACTTGGACTATAAAACTAGATATAAATTTCCATTATTACATTATGTAATTAAGTTACCATTTGAACTTGTAAACTATATTTTAAATCGTTGGTTTTAAACCTATTGTGTATATTTAACTAGTGCATTCAGTGATGCGATTAAACAAATATATTTTTTGGAGATTTTATGTGGGAATTATCTTTATCGTTTATTGTTTCGTTGATAATGATCAAGGTCATTATTTATACTAGTGACATTCATGCTCAAGTAACATTAGATCATGATCTGGATGGCGTACAAAAAATGCATGA
>JACCDZ011465828.1_pt1 | contig 20190 bp, 16 predicted proteins | sample 7449551 | NCBI WGS metagenome assembly JACCDZ01 (sample SAMN15323452, study PRJNA562643) | freshwater metagenome | isolation source: river surface water | place: USA:Blue River Watershed | collected 2017-08-18
ACCATGCCCACGACCTCACCAGCGGCCTGCAGTTCGGCCACGATTTTCAGCTTGTCCTCGGGTAGCAGGTTTCCGCGTGCGTCCGTGATACCAACCTGCGCAGCAATCGTCGCTGCAGTCTGCTGGTTGTCTCCGCTCAGCATCAAGGTCCTTATGCTCATGGCACTTAGCTCCTTGATCGCCTGCACACTGGATTTCCGAATGGCATCTGCCACGGCCAACACCGCCAGCGGCTCGGTCGTGGTTGCCAGAACTACCGCTGTCTTTCCTTCAGCCTCCAGGCGAAACAGCCGCTCCTCGACCGCCGGGCTGCACACCACGAGTTCTTCGATCAGGCGGTGATTGCCAAGGTAATAGCGCTGGCCGTCAATTACGCCGGTGACGCCCCGTCCTGTCAGGGACTCAAACTCTGTTACCACCGAAGGCGAAACGCCCAGCCCAGTCGCATGAGCAACAATCGCGGCAGCCACCGGATGAGTCGAGTGGATATCCAGGCTCATCGCCAGTTGCAAGAGCTCGGGCAGCGGGCGGTGGTTCAAGGGCAGTAGATCCGTGACGACGGGCCGGCCCTCGGTCAGGGTGCCGGTCTTGTCGAGCGCCACCAGCGTCAGCTTGTGCCCTCCCTCCAGGTACACCCCGCCCTTGACGAGGATGCCCTGCTGCGCCGCCGCCGCGAGGGCGCTGACTACTGTCACCGGCGTAGAGATCACCAGGGCGCAAGGACAGGCAATTACCAGCAACACCAGACCGCGATACAGCCAGGTCTCAAAGGGAAGTCCCATGAACACCGACGGCACGAGCACAACGAACAATGCCATGAGCACTACGGCCGGGGTGTAATAACGGGCAAACTCGTCCACAAAACGCTGGGTGGGCGCCCGTTGTGCCTGTGCTTCCTGCACCGTCTCGATGATTTTCGCCAGCGTGGTATGCGAGTAGTCCGCGCTGACCTTCACCTCAATGACGCCATGCTCGTTGATCGTGCCGGCGAACACGGCATCCCCGACCTGCTTCTCCACTGGCAGGCTTTCGCCCGTGATGGGTGCCTGGTTCACCGTACTGCGACCGGCCACCACCTCACCATCCAGTGGCACGCGCTCGCCTGGTAGTACTTGCACGATCTGTCCCGTCGAGACCGTGCGGGCCTCTACCAACTGCCATTGCCCGGCACTCGTTTGCAGTCGGGCCGTTTCCGGCGCCATGGCCATCAGTTTCTGGATGGCTCCGCGCGCTTTTTCCAGCGAGTAGGACTCGATCAACTCGGCGACGGCAAAGAGCACTGTCACCATCGCGGCTTCTGGCCACTGACCGATCACAACGGCGCCCGCTACGGCAATCGACATCAGGAAATTGATGTTCAGCGTGAAGGTCTTGAGTGCGAACCAGCCTTTGCGCAAGGTATCCACACCACCCAGTGCAATCGCTAGCAGAGCGAGTGCAACGACTGGCCATGCCGACTCTGCCATGCCGGCAAATACCAACCCCTCGGCCAGAAGGGCAAGTACCCCGGCAAAGCCCACACGCCACCAGGTTATCCGGGAGCGCTCCTCCGGCGGCTCACCCACAGTCACGAGCCCCCCTTCAATGGTGGCGGGCACCGCCTGCATGCCGATTTCCTGCAGGACTGACTGCACGGCAGACACACTTAGAGCTGTTGTCACCGTGAGCTTGCGCTCCATCAAGTTGAACTGCAGGGCTTCGATGTCGCTCCTTCCCTCCAGATGCTTGCGAATCAGCTTCTCTTCCGTCGGGCAATCCATGTTGCTGATGCTGAACACCAATCGCGCCTCACTTTGTGCGGGTGTCGGTGTCGGCTTCGGCACCGGCGATTCCTCTTTGCAGCAAGCGCCGCATTTCTGGTCATTGGCCATGGGGTTTTCCTCCTTCAGGAAGGTCATCAGATTCATCCGGCGTGGCAAAGCGTCGATACAGGGCCGGCAATACCAACAGCGTGAGGAAAGTGCTCGTGATGAGTCCGCCGATGACAACCGTGGCCAGCGGCTTCTGCACCTCGGCACCTGTGCCCATGGCCAGCGCCATGGGCACAAAACCAAGCGAAGCTACCAATGCCGTCATCAGCACCGGCCGCAGACGCGACAGCGAACCCTCAATGACCGCCTGCTCCATGGCCATCCCGTTATCACGCAGTTGGTTGATACGGCTCACCATCACGAGCCCGTTCAGCACGGCTACGCCCGAGAGCGCAATAAAACCAACCGCAGCCGTGATGGAGAAGGGCATGCCGCGCAGCCAAAGGGCGATGATGCCGCCGGTGAGGCCAAGCGGGACGGCGCTAAACACGATCCACGCCTGGCGGGCTGAGCCCAGGGCGGAAAAGAGCAGCAGGAAAATCAGTGCAAAGCAGCCTGGAACTACGAGCAGTAACCGCTGCTTGGCCTGCTGCAGGTTCTCATACTGACCTCCCCAGGTCAGCCAATAGCCAGCCGGCAGCTTTACATTGGTGGTGATCTGCTTCTGGGCCTCTTCCACAAACGAGCCCAGGTCGCGACCCCGCACATTCGCTTGCACCACGACACGGCGCTTGCCGTCCTCTCGACTGATCTGGTTCAAGCCCTCCTTGATATCGAGTTGTGCCACGGCGCCCAAGGTCACAAAGCCTTGCGCACCGGGCAGGACGATGGGCAGCGCCCGCAGACTGTCCAGGTCTGTGCGCAGATCTTCGGGCAGCCTGACCACCACACTGAAGCGACGGTCGCCCTCGAAAACCTCACCCGCTTCCTGTCCGCCAATGGCGGCGGCGACAGTTTCCTGTGCCATGGACATGGGAATGCCATAGCGGGACAGGGCATCGCGATCAAAAACAATATCCAGCAGTGCCTGTCCTTCCACCTGCTCCACTTTGACCTCACTCGCGCCGTTGATGGCACGCAATGCGGCTGCAATCTGGTTGGCCGTGGTTTGCAGCGTGCCGAAGTCATCGCCAAAGAGTTTGATGGCGACATCGCCACGCACGCCGGAGAGCAGCTCGTTAAAGCGCATCTGGATGGGCTGGGTGAACTCGTAGTTGTTGCCCGGCACGAGCCCCGCCTGCTTCTGTATTTTTTCGATCAGCTCAACCTTGGGCAGGTCAGGGTCCGGCCACTCTTCACGCGGTTTGAAAATAATGAAGGTGTCCGACACGCTGGGCGGCATCGGGTCTGCCGCCATCTCCGCTGTACCGGTCTTGTCGAAAATGTAAGCCACCTCCGGCAGCTGACTCACGGCCTGCTCGACCCGTTGCTGCATTTCCGTGGACTGCTTGATGCCCGTGCTGGGAATACGCATGGCATGCATCGCGATGTCCTTTTCATCCAGCGTTGGAATGAACTCCTGCCCCAGACGAGTGAAGATCAACAGACTGAGCAGGAACAAGCCCACGGCACCGCCGATAACCGCCACTTGCCTGGTCAGAGCCTTGTGCAACAGTGGCGCGTAAATCTCGCGGCTTTTGCTGATGATCCTGTTGTCATGCTCAACGACCGAGCCCTTGAAGAAGATGCCCACCAATGCCGGCACCAGTGTCAGTGACAGCACAAACGCTGCCACCAACGCCATGATGACGGTCGCAGCCATGGGGTGGAACATTTTTCCTTCTACGCCTTCCAGCGCGAGGATGGGCAGGTACACGGTGATGATGATGGCTTGTCCGAAGACCGAGGGTTGCACCATTTCCCGGCTGGCATGCAGGACCTCAGAGAGACGCTCGCCCAGTTCCAGCGGCCGGCCCAGGTGCTGCTGGCGATGGGCCAGCCGGCTGAGACAGTTCTCCACGATGATGACGGCGCCATCCACGATGAGGCCGAAATCCAGCGCGCCCAGACTCATCAGGTTGCCGCTGATACCGGCTTTGACCATGCCAGTACTCATGAGTAGCACGGTGAGCGGAATCACTGCCGCTGTGATCAGCGCGGCACGGATATTCCCCAGCAGCACAAAGAGCACGATAACCACGAGCACCGCACCTTCGCTGAGGTTCTTCACCACGGTAGAGACCGTGGCATTCACCAGCTTGCTGCGGTTCAGTACCGTCTGCGCCTCGATGTCCGGGGGCAGGCTGCGCCGTACCTCTGTCATTTTTTCATCGACGCCAATAGCGACCGTGCGCGAGTTCTCGCCGATACGCATGAGCGCCGTACCGACCACAACCTCATGCCCGTTCTCGGTGGCGGAGCCTGTGCGCAACTCTTCCCCAATATCGACCTGTGCAATATCGCGCACATAGACGGGGGTGCCGTTACGGGTGACCACGACGGCTGACGCAATATCCTGCACGGATTTCAGGCGCCCATCGGCGCGCACGAGATAAGCCTCGCCACGCTGTTCGATAAAGCCCGCGCCCCGGCTCTGGTTGGCCTGCTCAAGGGCTTCGGCCAGGTCGTTGATGCCAAGGCCGTAGGCACGCAGTTTCAGGGGGTCGGGCTGCACGTGGTACTGCTTCTCGAAGCCGCCGATGGCATCGACGCCAGCCACGCCGGGCAGGCCCTTGATCTGCGGCCGGATGATCCAGTCCTGTACCGTGCGCAGATACGCCAGTTGCGCAACCTCAGTGCGCAGCACCTCGCCCTCTGGTGTCAGATAACTACCATCGGCTTGCCAGCCAGGCTCGCCATCCTTGATCGTTGCACCTTTGCCACCCGGATGGGCAAAGCGCACGGCCCACATATAGACCTCGCCCAAACCCGTCGAGATCGCGCCCATGCGCGGCGCGGCGCCCGCTGGCAAGGTTTCTTTCACCTCGCTGAGGCGTTCCGTGACCTGGTTGCGGGCAAAGTAGATGTCCACGTCATCTCGAAAAATCGCGGTGACCTGCGAGAACCCGTTTCGGGTCAGTGAGCGCGTGGATTCCAGCCCCGGCACGCCTGCCAGTGCGCTCTCGATGGGAAAGGTCACCTGTTTTTCCATGTCCTCGGGTGAGAGGCCGGGTAACTCGGTATTAATCTGTACCTGATTGTTGGTGATGTCCGGCACCGCATCGATGGGCAACTGCTTCAGGGAATAAATACCCCAAGCGGCGGCCAGTGCCACCAGCATAACGATGAGGTAACGGTGTTTAAGGGAAAACCCCAGAAGGCGCTCAAGCATGAGACACCTCCGCAATCTGCACACGGAACTTAATGTTCATGTTCGGCCTCGCCTTTCTGAAGCTCGGCCTTGAGCACAAAGCTGCCGGTGGCGGCAAAGCGCTCTCCAGTCTTGAGGCCTGTCAGCACTTCGACATGCCCTGCCGAGCGACGACCCAATGCCACTTCGCGTGGTTCCAGCCCGTCTGCATCGGCTACAAACACAACGGTTTTGCCTTCAAGCGTTTGCAGCGCGCCTTCAGGGATACTCAGCACCTGGCCTTGCTGGCCGGTAACAAGCTCCGTGGTGACAAACATGCCGGGACGCCACTGACCTTGGGCGTTATCGAGCGCTACCCGCACCGACCCCGTTCGGCTTTCTGCGGAAAGTTCCGGTTGCACAAAGAGCACCTTGCCCTCGCCGCTGACTACCCCCGCTTTGTCTTTCACCACCACGCGCTGTCCACGTTTGATAGCGGCCAATTCGCTGACAGGTACTGACAGATCAATCCAGAGCGACGAAAGATCCGCCAGTCGGAATAGAGGCTTGTCATCACTAAGGGCCTCTCCCACCGTGAGGGTGCGCTCCAGGACGCTGCCGGTAATGGGGGCGCGCAGGGAATAACGAGCCAGGGCACTGTTGCCCTTGAGGGATTTGGCATCGCCTTCACTGACACCCAGCGCGAGCAACTTCTGCAGTGTACTGCGCTCTTCAATACGGGCTTCCGCCAGATCCTTTCTGGCTTGAAGGTAGTCCTGCTCGGCACTGATCTTTTTCTGCCAGAGTGTTTCCTCGCGGGTAAACGTAGACTCGGCCAGAGCAAGGCGTTCGCGTGCCGCTAGAAAATTGGCATTGGCCTCGGCCAGTTCCTGGCTTTCGATCACCGCCAGCACGGCGCCGGCATTGACTCGTTCACCAGCTTGCGCCCGGACCTCGCGCACAATTCCGCTAATGGGTGACAACACCCGGGCCTCGCGGTCGGCATTCAGCACTAGCTGTCCTGGTAAGCGCAGTACAGCGGCCAAGGGTGCCTGCGTGGCTGTTTGCAGGGTGATGCCGCTGGCCTTGAGCTGCGCATCGGTGAGTTTAACGGCATGTGTTTCACCGCCATGCGCCTCTTCGCCTTCTCCATGCTCATGCCCCTCTTCGGCGTTTTCCGCCTCTCCCTCCTTGTGTTCATGGCCAGGCTCTTCAGCGTGCTCTTCATGGGCATGCGCAGCTTCAGGCGATGAAGCCGACTCACTGTGTGGCCAGAACCATTGCATCAATATCACGAGCACTGCACCGGCAAGGGCTGCGGCAAAGTAACGCCAGTAAGCGAGTATCTTCATGGTGTATCCCCGGAAACGGTAACGTCACGGCCCAGCAGACGATCCAGTGCGGCCTGTGACTGAAAATAGGAAAGGAGAGAGTCGAGATAGGCGTTGCGCGCATCGATCAGGGCGCGCTGCGTGTCGAGCAGTTCCAGTAGCCCGAATTTGCCGGCACGGTAGCCTTCCTGGGTCGCGGCGGCTGCCTCTTCGGCAGTCCCCAGTACGCCGTCCTGCAATGCCATGGCTTCGGCATAGGCGGCCTCCAGCTGCTGCCGCTGGTTGATGATCTCCGCGTCCACCTGCAGCTTTTCTGCAGCAAACGTCGCTTCGGCCGCATTGAGATCCGCATGCGCGGCACGACGTTCACCTTGATTGCGATTGAAGAGGGGCAAGGGTAGCGACACACCCGCCAGAAGGCTCTGATCCTGAGTCACGGCCTCCCGCTTCGTGCCCACGCGTAACGTGATATCCGGTACGGTACCTGCCCGACTAGCCTGGACGCCGGCACGGGCATGCTCAACTTCCAGTGTCAGCCGGCTCAGTTCGGGGCTATTACTCGTGTCCTCCGGGGGAAGCGCCAAGGTGACGGGTAGCGGTGGCAAAGGTGCAATATCGCCGGCCACTGACTCACCGCCCCATAAGACGGATAGCCGAGTACGGGCCTGCACGACCTCGCGTTCGGCCAGTCGCGCACGACGCTCGGCAGCATTCAGGACCACCTGCGTGCGAGCACCCTCGATGGGCGATACCTTGCCTGCCTCAATCCGGGACTGAACGGCCTGATGAACCTGTCGTGCCAAGCCTTCGGTCTCACGAGCCAGCCGTAACCGCTCCTGCACGACCTGCAGGCTATGGAAGGCAACCCGGGTATCGCGGATGACCTCCAGCCGTCGCACCCGTGCGGCCAGCTCAGCCTCACGGGTACCGTTGCGGGCGATGGCGACACGACTAGAGCGTTTACCGCCAAGCTCCAGGCGCTGACTCAGCTCCATGGTGGTGGTGGCGTCCCCGGCACTCAGGCCAGTGTCGCCACTGAAGTCCTCCAGCAGCACGCCAACCTCGGGGTTGGGCAGGACGCCAGCCTGTTGCTGACGGCCACGCGCCGCTTCGGCTTGCTGGCCGGCGGCCAGTAGAGTGGGATTTTGTTGTAAGGCTTTGTTCAGGGCATCGCTTAAGGTCAGTTCCTCAGCGGCCTGTGCACTGCCGGCCAACATGAGGCCGAGCAGCAGGAGTTTCTTAATAAAACGACAAGACATGACGCTCTCCACGCAAGACAAATCGGCAGGCAAGAGCCCACCACACTGGTCAACGGCATGGATTGCTCAAATGAGCAGAACGGTAGTACGACGAAGCGCTGGCGCGCTGGTGGAAATCGGCGGTCCGGTGGCGACTGGCTGAGCAAGGCTCAGCTCTTGCGGCACCTCCAGCAGATAGAGCAGTGCCGGGAGAAAGGCCAGTGGCTGCAGGTCAGCGTGAGCCAGTGGATTGGCCGGAACCGAATCATGGGACTCATGACTGTCGGCCTTGAGGTCCATACAGGGCGTGCCGGAGGCTTGTTCTAAGTTGGCGCTGGCACAGGGCTCGCCTACAACTTCCAGCACTACTTTGCCGTTCGGCTCGAAGCAGAGGACATCGGCCATGGCCTCACACATCCCGAATGTCCAATGAAGCAGCAGGACCACTACCAGAGGCAGTGACCAGCGACGACGTTGGGTTCGCGTGAAATGGGGCATGGTAGTCTGGCAACCAAAAGGTGCTGTGAGCTTAGCACGCCCCGTGGCAGATGAGAATTGCTCTCATCAGTGCATGACTACCCCTCCCGCGCTTACAGTGATTTAAGACTGGTGGGCTTTTGAGTAGCCCAGGACAGCTAGTCCTCGTGCGGGGTGGCACAGAACTCACGGTGCGATTCAAAGACACGCCGAGTGCTCAAGTCGAATGCAACTGACTGATCAAGCTGATGCAATTCCGCACCCAGCAATCCGTTTTACGAGACTGTCGAAGGGGGGGGGCAATTTTTAACGGAAATCAACCGCGTCGAGAGTCGGGATTGGCGATATCCTGGGCGCAATGAGCAAGGGGGCGCTGTATGAAAAATAGCCATTTAATGCGATGGCCGGTCAGCCGGTGTAGGTTCATTCAGAGCCGAGGAGTTTGCGAAGGGAGTGATGGCGATTCAGAAAATTGAATCGGTAGGGAGAGGATTACGGTTCAGAAAATTGAACCCCTGGAGGCCGCATCGCGATTCAGGTTCTTGAACGCCGGGATACTTGATTGGGGAAATCTAAGTTACCCTAGGATTCAGTTTTTCGAATCCGATTTATCGGCGCCGATTCAAAATCTTGAACGCGCTAACCCCTCGAAAATTAAAGATTTTGAACCGGGGGTGTGCCATTTTTTGGGATCTGGCGGCATTTAAGGCGTCCTTAATTGTCGCGGCGTCTTCCGCGGCCTTCTTTTTAACTTGTTGACTTTTATGGTTTTTTGTAGTTGAATGTTCATTCAGGTTGATTGGTGTGGCACTTACGGAGCTGCCTACGAACGGTGGTCGGGGGTTCGAATCCCTCCCAGCGCACCATATAAATGAAAAGCCGATCGGTGACCTAGTTGCTGATCGGCTTTTTGTTATCTGCAGAAAATATTTTTCGGGCACGGCTTTAAAACAAAAGTATTTCCTTTTCTCTGTCCGGGTGCCTGTGGACTGCTGCTCCGGTCGCAGATGTCATGGCGTTCATTCTGATTTGGCCTGCTAGCTCTGGTCAGTATTGCTGCTTGGTGAGGAACTAACATGTCGGCCCAGGAATTGATTGAAAGTGCTGAGTCGGCGGCGTCAGTGTCGCGGCAGAGCTTCCGGCAGCGCGACGATGAGATTTATCAGGCCTTTGAGGCGATCAAGCACAGGCATCAAGCCGATATGGGGCAAAAGGACGTCGACTATATTCGCAAGATTCGCCGTTACTCGCGCATTTTTGAGGTCCTGGGGCGTTCGGCGGTCATGCTGTTGCCGGGGCCGTTGGCCTTGCTGGGTGTGCCGCTGGTGTTCCTGCATCGTAATCTGGAGGCCATCGAGATTGGCCATAATGTCCTGCATGGGCAGTATGACAGCTTGCCAGAAGTGCCCGAGTTTCATTCGCACAACTTCAAATGGAAGGCTCCTATTGATGAGGCGGGTTGGCGGCAAGAACATAATGCCACTCATCATGTTTATACAAACGTCTTCGAGAAAGACCCCGACCTGAGTCACGGCTTTTTGCGTACCAATGCGCAGGTGCCCCATACAAAATGGCATTATTTCCAGGTGCCATTCTATTTGTTGCTGGCATATCCGACCATTTTGTATTTTTTCAATAATCAGAATCTGGGTCGTAGTGATACGTTCAGGGCAGAAAAGTTCCCTCTCGGCAATAAAGGCTATGCCACCTTCAAGAATCCGGAACACCTTTCTGATGCGCAAATTGACAAGCGGATCAGGCTGTCGGTGCTTCGTGTGCTGGTGAAGGAGTATGGCGTGTTTCCGCTGTTGGCGTTGCTCAGCGGACTGGGCTTCTGGAAGGTGTTTCTCTGTAATGCCCTGGCGGACCTTCTGAATAACTACTGGATAGCCCTGACGATACAGGCAACGCATTTTACCGAACCACTGCAGCCGGATGATGCGATCAATAACAGGTCGAACTGGTACATCTCGCAGCTGGACTCCAGTGTGAACTTCAAGGGCACCCGTTTGCAGTCCGTCTTCTGGGGGCATTTGAACTATCAGATTGAGCATCACTTGTATCCGGACATTCCATCGCATCGCTATCCGGATATTGCCAGGGAAGTACAGGCGGTTTGCCGCCAGTACAACCTGCCTTACAAGGTCAATGCCAGTTGGGGGCAGGCAATCCGCAAATACCTGACGCTGTTCTGGCGCTTCTCGTTCAAGGATGCCAGGCATCCGTTTCCGACGCAGGCCTATCTGGAGCGCGAATGATGGGACGAGTATTGGGGCAATTGGCGTTGTTGGCAGAGGTATGGGCATTAAAGGCGTTTGGTCGGGAGTGGTTGCACTACATCACCAGCAACACCATGAATGCCGTTACTACGCGTCTGGCCCCCTTTTTCTGGACCTATGAGTGCCAGGCAAGGGTTATTGGCGTGCGTCATGAAACGCATGATGCGATTACCATCGAACTATTACCGAATCAGCATTTTTCTCAAGCCAGGGCAGGGCAATATATAGAGCTTGAGGTGGTAATCAATGGCCAAGTGCATAGCCGTTGCTACTCGCTGTCACGCCTGGGTCGGCATGGCGTGGCTATTACAGTCAAGCGCAAGCAGGGTGGGCTGGTTTCTTCCTGGCTGTTTGATCATGCACGGCGTGGCATGGTTTTTTCTGTTTCCCGACCGCAGGGGAGTTTTGTTTATCAAGGCCAGCAGAAATTGTTGATGATCAGTGCCGGTTCCGGCATTACGCCATGTTATGCGCTGGCTAACGAAATTCTGGCCGAGGCACCATCCGCCGATGTTGCGATGATTGCCCAGTTCAAGACTGACGCGGATGTGATTTTTTCTTCCGGGTTGCAGCGGCTGGCGCAATTGTGCCGGGTGGAGATTGCATTAAGCCAGTCAGCAGGCACCGTGAAGCAGGATGTTATTGCTTGTCTGGAGCAGTCTCCGGAATTGCTTGGGCGAGATATCTATTTGTGTGGTCCGGCTGGCTTTATGGATAAGGTTGTCGGGTATCTGACGAGTAAAAACTATAACCTGGCACGATTACAGGTTGAGCGTTTCAACTTTGATGGCTATGCCCTGGCGGGTGAGCAGTCCCTCTCCGAGATTTACTTTCAGGCGCATAACGCGACTGTGCACATGACCGAGGCGGATCGCGGTAAAACCCTGCTGGAAATTGCCGAGGCACATGGCATTGAACTGGAGCATGGTTGCCGTGCCGGAATGTGTGGTTCATGCAAATGTCATCTGGTGCACGGTGAGGTGAGCGGCAATCAGCTGGGTATCGCCGTTTATCCATGCACTGCTTATCCGGCATCTACCAAACTGGTCATTGGCTAGGGACTGCGCCGGCCTGGTATTTTGGGGTGTTTCCTGCGGTGGTTCGATTTGAGCTTGTCCTCCCCTTCATGCGGTCTCTGCGAAGAGACTGTCGCGTGCCGTTTCGATGACGGCTGCCGTGACGGGATGGGTGAGTCGCCGCTCAGCCGTGATGGCCCAGAACTGCTCGCGCAACTCATCGGTACGACCTAACTCCCGCACGTCCAGTTGTTGGCAGAGTTCGCCAGAAATTGCGGCGGGCACCGGGAAGACGCCTGCACCGGCCTGACCGAATGCTTTCATCAGTGCTCCGTCCTCAAACTCTCCCGCAACTTGCGGGTGTACGCCCGCATCGGTCAGCCAGCGCAACAGTGGTCCGCGCAGGGCGCTGTCCATACCCGGGAGCAATAGTGCCGCTCCCTTCAATATCTGCGGGAAGCCTTCCTGCTTGCACGGCAGCGTCTGGAGCAGGGCAGGGCTGGCCAGAAAGGCTACGCCGCTGGAGCCCAGTTCATGCGAGTAGCATTTTACCTCGAGTCCCGGCGGGTGCGGTGCATCAGCAATCACCAGATCCAGCTCGTGAATCGCGAGTTCGGCCAGCAGGCGAGGCAACTTGTCCTCGCGGCAGACCAGGCGCACCGGTTCGGCCAGGGTCAGCACGGGCGCGAGCAGCTGGTAGATCACTGACTTGGGAACGACATCAGCGATGCCGACACGAAACAGTGTGCGCCGCTCCCCCGCCCCGGCCCCTGGGCGCTGGCGTAAGACATTCTCGAGTTCGCCAGTGGCGCGGAAGATGTCCTCGGCATAGCTGAGGGCGAGGCGACCGGTCTCGGTCAGCACCAGGCGCCGGCCTTGGCGCTCGAACAACGGCACACCTAGCGTGTCCTCGAGCTTGCTGATCTGCCCGGACAGGGTCTGCGGCGTGAGATGCACTTGTTCACTGGCGCGGTGAAGGCCGCCAGCACGGGCCACGGCCCAGAAGCATCGGAGCTGATTGAGGTTGAGCATGGCCATGTGTTCGATAATTACGAAGTTAATTAGCATTAAAATCGAATTTATCGAACAATGGAATGCCCCCAGCATAGCGCCTGTCTAATCCGTAAGAACAAGCATCGCTGCCAACATGGTGGGCCAGTGAGACGAGGCTGAAATTGCGATGACCGGATACAGGAAGTTGAGGGGGATAGTCTGGAAATGAATGAAATGACGCAACAAGTGATGGTGGGTGAGCCCTGGATGTGGGGAGGCTTCATCACGTTTGTAATCGTGATGCTATTGCTGGACCTGTTTGTTTTTGGTGGCGGCAAGTCGCACAAGGTTAGCGTAAAGGAGGCGGCCCTGTGGTCGTTGCTCTGGGTGACGATGGCACTGGTATTCAACGGTCTGCTCTACTGGTATCTGAGGGATGCCTTCGGTCATGTGGTTGCGGAGCAGAAGGCGCTGGAGTTTCTGACCGGCTATGTGATCGAGAAGTCGCTTTCAATTGACAACGTCTTTGTCTTTTTGCTGATTTTCAGTGCCTTCAGTGTGCCGGCCGAGTACCAGCGTCGCGTGCTCTTGTACGGGGTGCTGGGTGCCATCGTGATGCGTGCCGTCATGATTCTTGCTGGCGCCTGGGTGGTCCGTGAGTTTGCATGGGTGCTGTACATCTTCGGCGCCTTTCTGGTCATTACCGGTATTCGCATGCTGCAGGCGGCTGATGAAACGCCGGATCTTGAGCAGAACCCCTTGTTGCGCTTTGCCCGTCGTCACCTCAGGCTGACCTCTGGCTATCGGGGTGAGAGGTTCTGGGTGGTGGAAAACGGCGTTCGCGTCTTCACTCCGCTTTTCCTTGTGTTGCTGATGATCGAGGCCTCGGATTTGGTGTTTGCGGTGGACTCCATTCCGGCAATCTTCGCCATCACCACCGATCCCTTCATTGTATTTACCTCCAACATCTTCGCCATCATGGGCCTGCGTGCCCTGTATTTCTTGCTGGCGGACATGGCGAGCAGGTTTCACTTGCTGAAGTATGGCCTGGCCATGGTGTTGACCTTTATTGGCACCAAGATGCTGATTGCCCCTTGGTATCACATGCCCGTGGAGATCTCCCTGGCCATTGTATTGACCACAATTTTCGCGAGTGTTGCTGCCAGCCTGCTTGGTGTACGCAAGGACGGCGGAACGGCGACATGACAAGAGGAGCGCTGCGGAGTAAGCGCGATATGCTCATGGAGAGTTCACATATCGCGAATGGTTATTGCAAGCGTGATTCTGGAAACAGTTGGTGCATTTGCGAGGACTGACAATTTTGAAACTTGGAGAATGTCAATCTTGTGCGATACCTGACAAAGTGAAAAGCTAGGCAAAGCGTGATGCGATTGGCGTTGCTTGTGTGAGCACGAATATTGAAATTGTCAATTTGAAGTGCTTGTTTTTTAGCCAATCCATGGCGGTATCTGATTCAGGGTAGAATTACAGGGAGATGCTGATATGTCAGCCATTACTTACAGCCTGAGTACCATGAATATGGCGGTGGCCAATCCAGTTGGTAAGTCTTTTGTACTGGGTTTGCCAGACAGGCAAGGGAATTACTGCATCGGCTTTGCAGGCATGGTCTGGAAAATCCCCTCGGGCGCTTACCAGCCGGGGGACAGGGTCCGGGTAATGGACTTTGATGAGCAGCGGCTTCAGGTTGAACGCATCATCAACTGAGGCGCGGATGTGTTGCGTTGGACTGCTGCGCAGTCCAACGCAATGTTCTACACGCCGGACGTTTCCAGGACGGATTTGACGCCAGTTATCCCAGCCAGACAGCTGTCGAGGTCAAAATTGGCCGGGGAGGTTGCCGGTTGATCCAGTATGCAAACGTCGGCAATGTCATGGATGTTCAACTGAAAGGGCAGTTTTCCCTTTTCTTCGATCCCGACAAGATGAACCCCCTCGCGTGAAAACAGCAGCCCCTGCGGGTGAACGACAGGAAGCATGGGTTGGCTGGCGCTATGCCGCATGATGGAGATGGCACTGTTATTCAGTAGTGCTTCTTGCAGCAGGCCAAGGTGCTTGCTGGCAGCCTCTGCATTTTTACCCTCCTTGATGCTTGGCTTGATACGGATTTTTCCTAGCCAGGAGGCATATTCCCGGTTGTGTGCCTGCTTCAGCGCATTATCTGCGCGACTGAACAAAGGCTGCAGGTCGTCGAGCAGTGCGCTTGGCAAGATGCAGTCGAGGCAGTTTTCCATCAGTTTGATCGCTGCGGCAGTCCTGCCGTTCATCCAGCGCACTTCAATGGTTGGTGCCCGCTCACTGGTTTCCCAGGTGGGGTTCCGGCTGCGGTCGCGGCGAACCTGGTGTATGCGGCCCTCCTGTGCGAGCTGCTCGAGATCACGCTCGATAGTGCGTGGGGAGACACCGGGAAACCGGGCCTTGAGGTCCATGGAGTTGAGAGACAGATCCTGCAGTATCCGGATGATGTGAGTGAGTCTTTCTTGTCTGTCCATACTTCAAAAAATAATGATGTTTATAAGTCGTTCTTAAGTCACATGCTGACGACAGCTTGTGTCGCTAACGTATTGATTTTTTTGCTTAAAATCCACTTGTTTGGGGTGTAAACCGTTTGTCATGAAGAAATGGGCGCTTGTCAGGCTGCCATGGCCATTTGCCCGCCGCTGAGCATTTGCAGTGGAGGCTATGGGCAGTCGCGGATGACACCGGTATCCTTGCGCGCTTCAATGTGACTGGTCTGAGCCATGCCGACGTCCAAATCCACGATTGCCTTCCAGGGCCGCAAGGCGGCCCGGGAGGGTAGCGAACAGCGGCGCCTTGCCATCCTGCATGCGGCATTGCGCATCGTTGCACGGGAGGGGGTGCGTGGCGTGAGGCATCGGGCTGTGGCGACCGAGGCTGGAGTGCCCCTTTCTGCGACGACCTACTATTTCAAGGATATCCACGATCTTCTGGCGGATGCATTTACCTTGTACGCCAAAGAGTCGATGGAGGGGTTTATCGACCCGTTCTGGAGCCGTGCCAACCTCTGGCTCAGTGCTTATCCGGAGAAGGTGCGTCAGCACCCGGATCAGCTGGAGGAGGTGCTGGAGCACCTGGCGGCGATGGGGGCGGATTATGTTGTCATGCGCGTCAGTACATTGCGTGACAACATCATCATGGATCATGCGTTCCGTTATGCGGCCATGACAGATGCGCGCATGCATGCGCTGGCCATTCAGCATGACCAGCGATTGCTGGGGAACTTTATACGGCTGCTCCAGTATCTGGGTGCCAATGAGGTTGAGCTGGCTGCACGCTCATTGATTGGCACGGTAAGGCGGCTGGAGTATGAGGGCATGCTCAGCGCTGTCGGGGAGTTCACTCACGAAAGGGTCAGGCATGCCATGCACCATCAGCTAAGAGCGATGTTGTTGATATGAGTGAAAGTTTGCAGCGAGTGAGGCTGGAGTCAGGGTGGAAGCATGCTCTGGCCAATGAATTCCTGGCCCCGTACATGCATGAGTTACGCGGCTTTCTGGATGCTGAAAAAAAAGCGGGCAAGGAGGTTTATCCTCCGGGTCCGGAAATGTTTGGTGCCTTCAACACCACGCCGCTGTCAAAGGTGAAGGTGGTGATTCTGGGGCAGGACCCGTATCACGGACCGCACCAGGCCCATGGCCTGTGTTTTTCGGTGCGTCGTGGTGTTCAGCCACCACCGTCCCTGATCAATATCTACAAGGAAATCCAGGCGGACCTTGGTATTGCTGCCCCGCGCCATGGTGAGCTTACACACTGGGCCGAGCAGGGTGTTCTGCTGCTGAACAGTGTGCTGTCAGTACAGGCCGGTTTGGCGGCCTCGCATCAGGGACGGGGCTGGGAAACCTTCACTGATGCGGTTATTCGCGTGCTTAATGATGAGCGTGAGCATCTTGTGTTCCTGCTGTGGGGTAATTATGCCCAACGCAAGGGGCGCTTCATTGATACAAAAAAACATCTGGTGCTGAAAGCAGCACACCCGTCGCCGCTTGCTGCCAATCGTGGTGGCTGGTTTGGTTGCCGGCATTTTTCGCAAACCAATCACTATCTTGAGGCGCATGGTCTGGCGCCGATTGACTGGTCTCTGCCTGCCTGAGGTATTTCATGTCTGACGTTCCCGTTGTGTTGCTTGAAGAGCGCGTACTTGGTGATGGTCGATTGCTTGCCCTGGTGACACTTAACAGCGAGCGTTCGCTGAACTCGCTCAGTCTCGACATGATTGAGCTGTTGTTGCCAGCCTTGCAACGTTGGGCAACAGACCCGCGTGTGGTGGCCGTTTTCCTGCAGGGGGCGGGTGAGAAAGCATTTTGTGCCGGTGGAGATGTACGTCGCATCTGCCTTGGTGTGCGTGAAAACGGAATTGAAGACCCGTATGCACAGAAGTTCTTTACGCAAGAGTACAAGCTGGACTATCTGATCCATACCTTTCCGAAGCCTGTGATTGTCTGGGGGCACGGTATTGTCATGGGCGGTGGTATCGGGCTTATGTGCGGCGCCTCGCATCGTGTGGTCACTGAAAGTTCACGTCTGGCCATGCCGGAGATCACGATTGGTCTCTATCCCGATGTGGGCGGGTCGTATTTTCTCTCGCGTCTGCCTGGCCGGCTTGGGCTTTTCCTAGGCATGACCGGTGTGAATATCAATGCAGCGGATGCCTTGTATGCGGGGTTTGCCGATCATGCGGTTGCGGCGGAGCGTCGGCAGGCAGTAATCGACTCGCTGGCCGAGCTGGACTGGGCTCTGGATGATGCAGGGCGTCGGGCCCAGGTTTCCGCTGTGCTGGATGCGGAAGAATGCCCCGGCATGCCGGTATCCGAGTTGCAGCATCGCGTAGCGCAGATCAATGAACGGGCGGCCTCGGATGAGTTGCCAGTCCTTTATGCTGCGCTGACAGCGGCGTCACCTGATGATCCTTGGCTTGATCGTGCTGCCCGTACGCTGGCCAAGGGGTCGCCAACGTCAGCGGCACTGATTTTCCGGCAATGGCAGCGTGGCCGAACCATGACGCTGGCCGAAGTGTTCCGGGAAGAGCTGATCATTTCTACGCAGTGCGCACGTCATCCGGACTTTATTGAGGGTGTCCGTGCCCTGCTCGTGGACAAGGACAATGCACCCGGCTGGCAGCCCGCGACGCTGGCCGAGATCACGGAAAGCTGGATTGACGGCCATTATGTCTCGCCATGGCAGGGCGAGCATCCTCTGGCAGATTTGCGTTAAACCTACTCTTCCTTTGCTGTGTCCAGTGTATAGGGCAGGTCCAGCACCGTGAGTGCCGGACCGTTTTGCCCGAGGGCCAGTTGACCGGCTGCAATGGCTGCGTTTTTCACAATTGCGAGCAGCTCACTCTGGTTGTCGCCGCTACTGGCGGCGTTGACCACACTGCCAACGAGCTGTTCTCCCGCATAAATACCGCTGCCTGCCTCAATTGTTCCGGTGGCGGCTGACAGTCTGTACAGGCGTTGCTTTAGTTTGCCGCGGAAATACAGGCGGGCAACGACTTCCTGCCCGGTGTAGCAGCCTTTGTTGTAGCTGACGCCCGATACGGCGGGATAGTTCAGTTCCTGTGGCTGGAACTGGTCGCGGGTTGTTGCTGACACACTGGCAAGACCGGCGCGGATGTCGGCAAGGAGCCAGTCAGCCTCGGTGGCAATGACCGCCGGGGCTGCCAGCAGTGCATCCAGAGCCTTTTGCGCTTGCTCCTGCGGAATGATCAGGAGGTAGCGGTCAGTGTCAGGTAATGCCGCAATGATGATGCCGTCCGGGTTGGTGACCGTGCGTCCCTGGGCGGGCAGCTCAGTCGACAGTATTGCCAGTGCGCTCGCGGCATCAGGCCCGCGCAGGCCGAGCAGCAGCGGTGTGGCATCTGCTATCAGAGTCACTTTCGAAAAAATACTGAATTTTTTCAGGTGGGCGTGGGCGTCCGTGAGCTGATCCTGTGGCAGGACCAGATGCACGGCGCCAGCCGCCGGGATCGCGCGATAGGTAAAAAGTGCACGACCTTTCAGTGAGCAGATGGCGCCGGGCAGAATCTGACCGTTTTCCACTTCCCGGAAATCCGTGGTGCACTGGCCCTGCAGGAACTTGCAGGTATCCGGGCCTGTGACTTGCAGGCTGGCCAGACCAGGCAGTGGAGTCAGTACCAGGCTGGCGTTGGCGGCAGCATGGGCAGCAGGGGAGTGGGAGGCAAGCAGGGCAGACCAGGCGGCAGACATGGCAGGAGTCCAGGGTGCGGTTATGGCGAGGAGGTCAACGCAATAGTGTCATGGCGACGTTATAGGGGCATTCGCCAAAAAAACAAGCGTATAATTTGCCCGCCCCCGCATCCCGGGGGATTACTGGAGGATGCCATGACACACGAGCTCACCGATCATGAACGCCGCGTAGTGTGGAACTGCCGTCGGGGACTGAAAGAGCTGGATGTGTTCCTGGGTCCGTTCATGGAAGAACACTACCGGGGTCTCAATGATCACGACAAGGCAATCTTTGAGCGTCTGCTCGCCTGTGAAGACATTGACATGTTTCACTGGTTCATGGGGGATGAGCCCGTCCCTGATGCCGAACTGGAGCGAATGATTGAACTCATCCGCCTCCGTGTGGCGCCCAATCCTTGAGCCGCGCCCTTCCCGTATCAAGCGCAGTCTTCTGATTCTTTTCTATTTTCTGGCACTGGTGTCATTGTTGCAGGCGGTATTGCCTCTGCATTGGTTGCTGGCGGCTTTTGCGGTATGGCTTGTGCTGCTGGGGCTGGAGTTTTCCAGCTGGCGCCATGATCCCCGTATCGTTCTTCTTCATGAGCGAACGGGAGACTGGTGGCTGGCTGATTGCGCTGGCAGCACTGCACGTATGCGCCTCATGAGGGCCATGGTCTGGCGTTATCTGGTGGTGCTGGATTTTCGCGCGCTGGAAAGGGCCGGGCCACGTCGCTGCCGGGTGGTGCTCTTTGCGGACAGCGTTGCAGCTGATGATTTCCGGCGCCTGCGCGTACGGTTGTTGCAGGGGCCGCCTCCCGGCAAGCAACTGCGTGAGTAAGATATTGTCTTCTTTGCTCTCAGCGCATTGATTTGCTGAGGGAGCCCAACAGACCCCGTAACAGCTGGCGTCCGATACTGCGCCCCATTTCCGAACTGGCCGCCCGCACCGCACTTTTTGCTGCCGTTTCCCATACAGTATCAGGCTCTTTTGCTGCAGTGCGCGATGCTGTTTTTGCTGCTTTTTCCAAGGCAGCGGTCTCAGCCTTTTCCTGTGCTGCGGTTGCCTGCTGTTGTGTCCGCTGGCTCAGCATTTCATGGGCAGACTCGCGATCAAGTGTTTCCTGATACGTGCTGCGAAACGGTGAGCGCTGCATGATGGCTGCACGCTCTTCCGGTGTAATGGCTCCCATGCGCGACCGGGGCGGGCGGATTTTGGCGCGCTCGACGGGCGAGGGGATGCCGCCTTCGATCAGCGTGGATATCAGCGCCTCACCTACGCCCATTTCAGTAATGGTGGTGGCGACATCCAGTCCCGGTTTGGCCCGGAACGTTTCGGCCGCAGCCTTGACGGCTTTCTGGTCTCGCGGGGTAAACGCACGCAAGGCATGCTGAACGCGATTGCCCAGCTGGCCCAGCACGGTATCCGGCAGGTCCAGTGGATTCTGCGTAACGAAATAAATGCCGACGCCCTTGGAGCGGATCAGGCGAACAACCTGTTCGACCTTTTCGAGCAGCCCCTTTGGTGCATCATTGAACAGCAGATGTGCCTCGTCAAAGAAGAACACCAGGCGTGGCAGCTCGGCATCGCCACG
>JACCDZ010035035.1_pt1 | contig 20189 bp, 22 predicted proteins | sample 7449551 | NCBI WGS metagenome assembly JACCDZ01 (sample SAMN15323452, study PRJNA562643) | freshwater metagenome | isolation source: river surface water | place: USA:Blue River Watershed | collected 2017-08-18
GTTTATATACACACGACTTATAATTATATTATCAGCATCCCGTTTGTCAGCGTGAAACTCTGCAATGATGTCACCATGTACATTTTTTTCGATATAGATAATGTTAAATCCAGATCTTTTCGAAACATTATTATACTTATACTCGTAATAACTTTTGGATCGATCCAATTGATTTTTACTAATTAGATCGATATTCTTTTTTGTTATCATTCTAGATTCACCAAAAATAGTTCGTTGTACATTCTTGACACAATCCAAAGATAATACCTCATTGATATCATTTACCGCGTGCGGAATGTATTTTTTTATATCTAAAAATGGTTCAGAAACAACCTGAAATTTTAAATCCATTAAAAAAAGTGTGATTTTGTATATTTTAAAAAATAATAATCACAAATAATGGACGCGCGAATGAAAGATATGGACGCAATTTAGTGATAAAAAAAATTACAAGTAAAAATATCCAAGTAAACTACATTCACTTACTCCTCGTTCAATACATTATAATGATTGACCGAATCACCAAAATCTGACATTTCACCTTTATAAAGCATTTCGATTAACATTCTACGCAATTCAAGCGGCATGGTTTCTAAAATACCTACATGTATTTTTTGGTACAATATACATGTACAAATTGCCACACGATTATGAAACCAATAATCTATTCGTAGTAGACTTTTATGATTTGTATGTCTATCCACAAGCCTTATGAAACTAGGTAAATGTTCAATATTTGTATCGAATATTTTCCGATACATTTCTGCATGCGTATAACTTCCACCAGTATTTTTTGTAAAATCTAGAACAAACGTTCGAGAACGAATATCTAGTTGAGGATAAACAAACTGAATCAATTGTTCATTGTTTATGTACACACTACGTATGATCACCTTCGCTTCATTGCACCATTTCGAAGTATCAAATTTTACAATAATGTCATCATGTACATTTTTTATAATATATACAATTTGAAATTGCCTTTGGTGTGTATGTATATCAAACCCATTATATTTGTAATAACTTTCGGATTCATTTAATCGGTCTTTATGAATGAACGATAGATCTGCTTTGGTTATCATTCTAGATTCACCAAAAATAGTTTGTTGTACTTTCTTGACACAATCCAAAGATAATAACATGTTGATTTCATTTACTGCAAAATCAATGTGTTTCTCTTTATCATCTAAAAAATATTCAGAAACAATCTGAAATTTTAAAGCCATTAAAAAAAGTGTGATTTCGTATATTTTAAAAAATTATAATCACAAATAATGGACGCGCGAATGAAATATATGGACGCGATTTGGAACATGCGTCATAAAAGCATTGTGACAACATTGTTTAATTTACGCAATTCTGCCATCTTGTTTCATACACTTACCATTGATCCTGGATTATCTGAATACAAGAGTGTATTGGAGATCGCTAGACAACAGTATTATATTCCAAATGTGCGAAAAATATTGGACAATTTCATCATGTTTGGATATAGTCCATATGAAATCCAGCGGAGTCGAATCGACGGCGTCACTGTGATTTATTTTATTGTTCCAGATTGGGGAACGTGGCATGTCGTGACTCAAGCCGGTAAAAATGGCACAACAAAACTAGTGATTAAAGACAATAACGATCCTGAGCATGAGTATCGCACAGCTAGAACTGCATTGTACAATGGTCCATTACATAGTAAACCGGATTATATACATAGCGAGTGTGGTGAATTAATCCACTTGTATTTGGAATTAGAGGAAAAAAAGGCAATTACCAAGCTATTAAATAACCGGTATATAAACTCGAAACCCATTTTGGAAAAGCAATTTATGAAGGATCATACACCCAACCCAGACGAACAATTCGAAAAAGAAATGTTGCTGGAAATAAATCCGTTTGGATACCATGGAAGTAAATACGAAACGGAATTTAAAGAAACCGAAACGGCCCAATTTATTCCTGCAAATTACACTGCGAGTCGGTACCAATTCAAATATGAAAAACTATTTGATATTGCACAAGAGGAAATGCACTTTATTAAATTTGCTTCCTTGTCATTGAACGAATCGCTAGATCATATTTACTCGTCACATGGTGGCGGGTACTCGGCATATAAAAACGCGGCAGTAGTCGATAAACAAATTAGTGAAAAGACAATGAAGATTATGATGATGATTGAGGATCTTGTAAATACAATCAAGTACATTTGGAATGAAATGTACAATGTGGAAAATCCAAATATTAGCATTTCGCATGGAACTCAAATGGATTTTGAGCGTATATTTAAACTAATGGAAGCAGAAGTATTAAGTAAAGAACAAGGCAAATCTATTATATCGGATATGATGGGAATATTATAAATAATGAAACAAATCTGTAAATACTCGAGTCCAAACTTGTTTTTTAAACTCACTACTTTCTTCTTGATGTGTCGCATTTATCAATTGATACGCTTCCTTCATGGCATTTACAGTGTCACCAGATTGGTACTTGATAACAAGTTCTTGTCGTTTGATTGGATCGGGGATTTTCTTAAAAAAGCGCGGGTAATTGTTATTCATGTTTTAAAAAAGTCTATAATTTTGTGATCCACCCGATGTTGAAACGGACCTTTAAAAATATTTGCCAATTCCCGCTTGTTTTTGTAAATAATGTGAACGCGCTCTTTAAATCTGGAAATGGCCGTGTACACAATCTTGAGCTGCTCCTCTGCTCTCCATGGAGACAAGATAATAATTCCTGGCACATCAAACTCATTTCCTTGTGACTGATGCACATTAATACATCTGGAACAAGTAAAATAGGTTTCCCCATATTTACATTGAAATCCATTATCGTACTCGACACCGCGTTTTGTAATAATACCCATTGTCCCATTAGCAACTTGCAACTTGCCAGTCTTTTTTTGGTAATGATTTCTAGTACATTGAACCCGATCACCAATTCGAAACTGTCGGAATGGCGCGCTTAACTTTGGCGCACTTGTATCCACTGTCGCATCAATCAATCGCTGGCACTCGGCCTTTGTAAATGCAATCATTTGTGCGTTTCCACCTAGACTTGAATAAATATCCAATGCACATTTAACTGGATTTGTATCCTCATGTAAAATAAACGAGTCTTCATCCGCAATGGGAATAAAATTCATTGTGCCCATCATAGCCAGGTTTTTACAAAGCGCCTTGTGCACATGCAACTGTCTCAAGTTTTCAGTCAAGTGTACCCTTGGTATTTTTTCAATCTGACAGAGCGTAGTCAAGATGGAAACCGCGTTCACACATGGCAATTGATTGATATCACCTACAAATAGCAATTTTTTTGGCAATAATACTTGTAATACATTAAATGCGTCTTCAATGCTCACCATACTTGACTCGTCTACAATAAACGACCAATTTTTAAACTGCTCGATTAAATTTGGACTGGATGTGGCTCTTGCAAGGGTACATATTTGCGCAGATAACCCGGTATCGGCATCAATCACATGGACAAGTCTGTCCACAGCATTTCCAGTAGAAGCAAGTAAACATGTTTTTTCAGGTTCTATTAAAAATAAGTGTTTAATTAAAGATGTTTTACCGCATCCTGGACCGCCAGTTAATATACCAATTGTAAAATCTGGACTTGTCCATTTCGTAATCATTTCAGAATGTAAACGGGGCATGGACTGGAATGTGGACATGATCACTAAATTTAATTTGTGAAAAATCCATTTCGATTTCTAACAATGCTGTCCGCCCTGGGTTAAACGACGCACCAAATTTTGCAATCTGTCGAGTATTTCCAGACGCCGAAGTAAGAATATTGTCATTTCCTAGCACATGTCCAAAAAACCATTTCTGAGATTGGTACATTAAATCCGTATTGGGTATTTTCACTGGATCAAATTCATTACTAAATAACCCATATCCATACATGACATAATTGGGAATATACACAGTGTTGATTTGTATACCACTTGGAGATGGAATAACCTGTGTAAGTAGTTTAGGAACCCATCTTAATTCAATATACACTCTGGCATTTTTACCAGTATCAGAATGCTTTTCAACTTCATCCGGTCGTAACATTTGAGTTCCCTTGTGCTGAACGACAAGGTATCTCAAGCCAACTGATCGATATCTATCCGCCAACTGACTATCATCCACTGAACCATCCTTCATGTGATCGGTTACATTGTCTCCAAAGGGTTTCCATTTCCCCACAACTTTATTCAACCAGTCTTGATTTGAAAATACCGCATAGCTCTTTCCAGGGTACATGGTGAGATTCTCTGGATTGGTGTATGGTAATTTTGATGCAATATACGCATTTACATCTTCTTGATTTGCACCATACACTCGATAATCATTAGCCTTTTTTCCAGCAGCGGTTTCATTTCTTATAAAAACTACTTGGTATTGTGTAATATTGTTATGATGTGACATACATCCTACATCAGGGTGTTGTTCAATGGCAATTGTAGTGGATAAATTCGTGGGCGCGGATGAATTCATTCCTTAAAAAAATTTGTGAATGTAAAATAATTGGAATCATCCATAAATATTTTTTTACCGAAAAAATTTAATGAGCCAATTCAATATTTTCGAAATGGATAAAAGACAACGCATGGCCGATTCAGACAATGAATCAGATGATAACCCACCAGCAGCAAATAATCCTCCTAGTTCGTTTGAGCCTATTACATTAACCGAATTAGCCGATACACAAAAGGTAATTCCCATGACATCGTCACAAGAAGAATCCTGTTGGGGTTGTGATTATGGATTTACACGTCCTAAATCCAAGGGATGTGATCCCATTCTAAGACAATTATGGGAAGTTTGGGAAGAGACTGCAGATTTCCCAATTCACGTGAGATGTGAAGAAATTTCTAAAAAGTTTGAAGAGTTATACATTGAGCCCATGCTCAAGAAGGGTAAAATTCCCCTTGTAGAACCTTGGATGCCAGAAAAAGTACAATATCACATGGTCAATTGCTTACGATTAGAGGATATCAAACACATTAAATCACTTCAGTACATTGAGACAATCGAAGAGACGCTTTCCAAGATCATTTTCCAAAAAGATGAGAGTCAAAATATAATATTAAATACAAAAGAATTGGACGCATTTCACAAAAATCTCCGACATAAATTAGAGATTTTAAAGATTTTGAAAAAGGAATGAACCATGAAAGCGTCATTGTAGGTATACTTTGTATATATTTATTGATTTCAATTGTAACCTCTCTTCCTGGATTATATACACCTCAATTCATCTCCAACGTGCTCCAATTAGACGCAATCGTGCTTGGAATGTATTATCGATGGGACCGTATTTTCATTTTGTTGTTGTGCGCTTTACTAAGTGTATTACATTTGTTAGATATTATCGTAAATTCATTATACCTGTCACAGCCAATATACAATGGGACAATTACCTACATGGGTATCTCTATCACCACTAATTTTTCCATGCAGTATGGCTTTGTCATTCATTATGTAGTGTGTATTCTCATGGTCGTCCTATTTACAATATTACTAGTGAAGAAAATACGAGGAATATACCAAATCGTACCCATGCATCCAATACAATACCTCACTGACTCGGTCATGTTCTTGTACATTTACTGCACGATATTTCTATGGTACTACCCGCCACATCTTCAATTGTATCCAAATCCGCACATTGTTACGCTATATGTCATTACTAGTTATATCCCGACAATTAAAAACAAGACAGTTGGGATATACATTGCATTTGCATTAGCAAGCGAAGTTGTATATTTAACGTGCATGTTTTATCTTGAACCAAGATGGCTAGAGTATAGTTTTTATGAAAATTCGAGTATATTCAACACCGTGCAGTATCGACATGTGCAGCCCATTTCGCGGTTTCTAAATTTCGCAATCCATGTGTTAGATTTAATTATATTTTGTACCGTGTTAATCGTAGCAAGTGTATGGATTCTTGTAGAGGTTAAAATATGAAAAGGGGATTATTACCAGGAACAAGTGTATGGAGGACTGTTAAAATATGAAAAGAACATGTTAACATTTATAAGACTGATTACTACCTGTAAAAAAATTAAACAGGCTTCTTTCTAGACTTGTTAAACTCTTCAGTGGTCTTTCTAATCAATTCTGCATCCATTACTGGCTGTGCCTGTGCATATGACTCCACCTCACGAAGACGTTTTGTCAACCCACTCAGACCTCCAGCCTCTGGAATATCACGTTTTTTTGAAACAACAGCAACCTCGTTCATTAATCCAGCATGTCCATTTACCTTGGTTGCTAATTCAGCTGCCTTGGCTTTTTCAGCTTCATATTTTTCAGCGATTTTAGCAAAGTTTCCAGTCACACTGGCACAAATTTCAACATTCCTTGAAAATTGGGTAATATCATTTACATTAGCAGATGCCATGTTAAAAAATTCTTCAAATGACGCTTTATCTTCATCACTTAATAATCCATCAGCATGCCACTTGTCAAACTTGCTTTGCATGGATGCCATCTTTTGTTTATCACCTGACAGTGCCAACATCTTGTACTTTTCAACTTCCTTATTCTTTTCTTCCAACACTTGAGCCATTTTTGCTAATTCAGCATCCTTTTCCTTCTGAATTAGAGCAGCTGCATCTACAGTATTTGTATCGGCTTTGACAAAATTAGTGTCAAATGTATTTTTAGGGACTTCATATTCGGTGGCGGGTTTTGGTTCTTGCATTTTAATTTGTGATTTTTTTTCCAATCCAGATTTCAAAGTATTAATTCCATTTTTGCTAATATTTAATTTTTCAGAATTTCCGTGCGCTAATATCCAGGTTGTACCCATTCCAGGTGTAGATACAATTGAAATTTCATTTATATTAAATCCACCATGTCTCTCTGCAAGCTTTTCATCAAATAATTCAGGACCAATATTCAATGACAACCCCATCACCTCCCCCTGATCTAACTTTTGTAGAATTTTCTCACCAACACCTTCATAAATCTCCATATCACATATCAATTCGCCATTTGGCCCATTTAAATGCGACTTGAATTTACCAATTACTGGACCTGATTTATCATGCTCAAAACGCACCGGCAAATTTTTACATTTTTCGATAATTTGAGGGTACTCGCTCTTTTTTAAATACGGTCCTTTATATGACTCGTCATGAACAAGCTCGGGGTGAAAAATTCCGGAAATGTATCCAACAACACGTGACATTTTATTATTTTGTGGCTTTTATTTCTAGTATAAAAAAATTATGCAATATTTGCTTGTGGAAATACTTCCAATCCATACATTCTCACACGCTTGGTTTTAGGCGCTTCATACTCGTGATGTGATTTATTTGCAAGTTTCATTTCCGGAATACCCATGTAATGACTTGGCATACCGTTCAAGTATAATACAAGGGGAAATTTCACATTGTTCATGTGTAACCTTAAATCCATTGGAGCCTGGGGGAACTCGAAATACTCATTCCAATGCTTGAACCCAACAAAATAATTATCCGGTGTATTATCTCTAAATACATTCTCTAATGAAAGTGATAACATTCGCTCTCTTGGTCTAAATGACGCTGGTTGCATCATAATATAAATTGATCCGACACTATTTACAGTCTCAATATCATACTGAGATGTTCGTAACGCTTGAAAATCAGCAGGCCTAATAATTTTAGAACTCTTTCCACCTTCATATCCAGCATAAATTTGATTCGCAATACGAGCAATTTGCTGTGGTCGCTCCACTACACCCGCAATCCACTGAGTATAAGTAAATGTTGTACTCTGATTCACTCCATTTGGATCCGTTTCGAAATTTCCCTGACTGATATATGTCTTTCCAAGATTGTTTTTAATCACCATGTACAAACTTTGCATGTACTGGGTATCAAATGGATTAATACCTACAAAAGATAATCTCGTAGCCACCATTACGACACTAGTGGCAAGTCTTGTAATACGATTAACATTGTTATTTGCATCAACGACAGTATTTGGTACATTATTAAAAATGAGAGCAGCAGTATCTACTTCCTCATGAAAAATAACACTCGCAAATGCTAATTGTTCAGGAGATGCGTGTACTCTTTCTAATGCCTCCATATATCCCATTGCTTTAATCGCGGCAATAGTTACATGTGCATCAGTTAATTCTGGGTGTGCCTCATCCAGACCCGGGTACAAGGCAGCCGCATTTGCAGCTACCGCCGCTAACGCATCCTCTACACTAGCGGCAGCCCGAGCAGCATTAGGTACTAAATTCTTCTGTAAAGCATTTAAAAACTTGATTACATTCAACATGGGATCGGTGAAAAATAAATCACCTCCTTGCACTTCAAAAAAGTCACTCAGACCATGTTGTAAAATGGTACGCATTCGCATTAATACAAATTGGTCTTCATCTGTATCGTAAATATTTCCAACTGGGGTATTTAAATCAACTCCAATACCTGGATCCGCCCCAAAATGGTGATATGAGCCCAATCTAACTTGGGATGCAGTAAGGTCAAATAATCGTTGTTTAAACATGTTTTCCATACTAGGAGTAATTCTCAACTCGACACCAGCAATCTGATGAACTCTTGGCTGGGTTCTCAATGTAAGTGGACCAGCATCACCAGCCTTGTCATACTGATATTGAAGTGTAGATCGAGTATTAAAAAATCCATCAAAACCATCAGGACCGATTAATAAATCTGGATCCACTGAATTGGCTTGAAACAATTTGTTTCGATAAATTCCAGCCAAGTTATCTAACCCAGTTGCACTACGGTATCCATAAGCAAATTCATCACGATAAGCATCATTGAATTCTAAAAAGTCTCGAACACTACTAGCGCTAACCATCATGGCATATTCATCTCCTCGACTCTCTGCAAATACAGATTGGAGTGCAGCATAAGTAATCATGTCAATGACCAGGCCACCTAATCGAAGAAAATCCTCTTGGAGGTATCGTTGTCCCTCAACAGTCATGAGTGCGTCATGTTCCACCTTGATACTCTTACCAAAACGATGTCCGTGAACTTCTCGAGAACTCACTTCTCTCTGGAGTGTAGTAGAGTGACCCAAGTTTGGTACATATGGCATGGTTGTTTCAAGGTAACGAATGGTATTTACTTGCCATCGTCTCTTGTCAGTATATACAACTGGAAGCATTTCCTGAACCCATGTAAACTGAGTACTAATCGTGCTTAGAATAACAGGCTCGGCTTTATCAAGCAATGATGGTATAGATGTGTATGATAACATGCTACTAGGATATGTTCCTGAATCATTGCGTGTTTCAAACACACTCTTGAACAAATCTGCAAACAATGCACTTGTATCATCACCAGTGTTCATGACATCCGATAACAATAAGGTGCCTTGTTTGTTTGCAAAAATATTGGGGTTAAAAGCAGCTACCCGAGGAACTGTCAATCCTCCTGGAATTTGGTTTTGGATCATTTTTTTTGTGAATGACTAGAAAAATTGTGATTTTAAACTATATAAATCTGAAAAAAAAATATATTTAATTTTACAACTGGTAGAGTATTCACAATTACACTATACTAGTCAGGATATATTTACCCATTTAAAAAAATGAGCGACCAAACACGAGTGAACCAAGAAAAATATACCAAGCTTCAAATTGAACTTGCTAGCAGATTAATTCGTGATCCCGTGAATATCAAATTATCAGATAAACAAGAACAAGCGTTACAACAACTAGAAGATATTGTATACATGATCGATCCAATGAATACAAAAATTTTAAAAAATATAAAACTATTTATGGAATTGTAATTCAGATTTTTTTATTCAAAATAACATGAAATCATCCACTCCAAATTTTACTCTCGTGCCTCTTGTACAGCGAGGTAATTATTTTGCACCGGTGAAAAACAAGCCAAGTATATCCACATTAAAGGAATGGGAAAAAAAATACACTAGAATGGATAAAGAGAATCGAAACCATTTGTTCATGGGGATATTGTTTAAAATGACTAGTGATATTGTATATTTTGCAAAGCAAATTCACCAAGAAAATTCAGATAGACTCATCAAGGCGGTAAAGTCGGAAACAAATTATAGCAGCGATGAAGAAGAAGAAGAAGAAGAAGAAGAAAAGAAACCTTTTAACTGGGCAGACTTGTCCGATCAGATGGACAAGTTAATAAAGAAACGTCAGACAACCACTGAATTTAAAGAGTTTTTTATCAAGCAAGATGCCGACATGTGGTATTTTTATATACTTGTCATTAAAAAAGCAATAGAAGTGGATGTAGATAATAATATTCAGGTATATATATCGCTCATGGAAACACCAGATTTTGTCATGGCCATGCTTCTTTGCTCTTGTATCAAAAAATTGACTTTTAAGGTACATTTATTTGAAAACCTTCCAAAATTATTAGCGACGCTAAAAACCATGCTAGTAAACAGTATTGAAATGTACATTACAAGACAGATAAATCTATTTAAAGACGGTCAAATTACATTTGATCAATTGAAACGGTTATTTACACACGATGAGGTGATTACTAAAATCCCAGAAATAAACCAGACTGCTGAATTGTATTATAAACTGGTGCGGTATGCAGAGCACTTTGATTTGTCAAGTACCCATGTCACAAAAGCAAAAATACAGGGTGTGATTTCAAATTTAAAAATGTAACGTTGCTTCACAATTTTTTTTACCATGCAATTGTCTCCTTTAAAACTACACGTGTACTTTCCCACTCTAGATTACGAAAATGATGAAGGTAAGTTTGAAACCTACCAAGACTATATTAAAACAAAAGTATATAGTCTATTTGATAGCAATAACCCACAAATCACTCGAGAGTATATCGTGGATGTGCTCGAGCTTAAAAATGACATTGGTGAAACTACTGAATTGAGATTTAATCTGATGGAAATGGAAGACAGACCTACAACTCTTCCACATGTCACACCAGAAGAACGTGTCAAGTTGGATACCATTGCGAAAAACATTTTCCGAGAAATCATTGGACAGGAGCGTCAAAATAAGTTACAAGTGGCACTTGTAAAGAGTAAACGGGAGATTCAAGAAGAAACCGAGATTATCAGTACAATTCCTATTGGAGATAATGTCGAAAAGTATAGAGAACCTACCAAGGACAAGATGCCAGAAACCATGAAGGAGCAGGATTTATACATTACCAACAAAATTGTCCAAGAGGCTACTAGATTATCCCAATCTGGTGGAGTGCGAACGGTTCTTGATGATAATACACCAGATGACGTGTTTTTGAAATTCACCGATTTGTTTACCCAGTTTATGATCCGTGCTGCGGGTGCAATTAACGTGAATATTCGAAACTTGTATTTGAAAATTCCCTATGATATTGACATGAACCCATACAAGGATAATAAAAAGCCACCTGAGGATACACTTCAATTATATCTCCGATGTTGTCGGCCATTTGTAAAGTATGGTATTGATGAGCTAACAAAAACCTTGTATGTATTTTCCGAAAAGAATAACCTAAAACGCTTGACAAGTTGGGACATTATATACAATGTGAATCCAGAAACGGATTTTTATCATACCTGCTCTAAATTGTGCGGTCATTTCTTTTTAGAATCCATCTTGTTACGCGTGGATCCCAATTTCAACAATATCGAGTTTAATCAAAATGGGATGATTCCAACCACCAAGCTACTACGGTACGCTCGTAAAACAGATTTAATGATGGTCGCTAAAGAGGTATTAGCATATTATATAAGGTATAATGCAGAAAATCAAGTACCGCCAACAATTTTATCAAACAGCTTTTTCTTGTAACTGATTTTCTCAAGTAATGGATCATCATATGATCCAGTTAATGCACAGTAAGTAATATGAATAGGATGGATCGTACCCTTTCGATGCACACGATCCTCGGTTTGTTCAAGTAAAAATGGGACGTAATACATTTCTGCAAAAATGACTCGACTCGGTCCAGGTACAATGGTATACCCAGTGCCACCAGCTTGTATAGTACAAATACATATTCTAGTTGGCGAGTCTGGATCTCGAATCGGATTAAATGCGTCCGATCTAGATAATGGGGATGTGTTTTCGCCAGTTACCAATATACAATTTATCCCCGCTTCGGTAAGTGCGGTAAACAAGGCTTCGGCATTACAAATGTGCCAGCACCAAATCATGAATTTGGCCTCGGGATGTTCTTCAGTACATTCTTTAATAATCCATGGGACAATAATTAGAATTTTGACTTTACCTGTTAATCGCCAATATTCACTTGTAAGTGTCTCGACTTGTCTTGATAATTGTTTCTTTTTTAATCCAGTTGCATTCGATAACTTTTTAATTAAATCTAGCCATTTGTCTTTACACTCTAATAATTCAGGTGTAGATCCAGTAAATCGTTGAATACTTCTTGTTTTAGGCGGTAAATCTGGCATCACCTCGCTTTTTAATGATCGTATCATGTATTTACTTAGGATTGTATTTAACTGCTCGATATTTTTAGCACCCTTTTCTTCCCATGCACCCCATGAGTTATACTTTCCATCACAAAACTCTTTGGTGAATTTGCGTCTGCTATGAAACTCGACTGGATCAATCATAAATAACAAATTATACAATTCACTAGGTCGATTCATCATAGGTGTGCCAGTTAATAATGCTACTCGTGGGATAGTAGCAATGATAGGTACAATCTTTTGTACACATTTTGCATCTGCGCCTTTTAAAGAATGTGCCTCATCTAAAACAACTATATCATATTGGCGTTCGAGAACTTGATAGGCGTATTTCGACCGCGTTAAAATTGTATATGATGTAATCCATACTTTAGGAATGTGTTTCGGCGGCTTTTTTTTACTCGGTTTTTTAGGTTTATCGTCATCCACTTTTGGTTTCTTTACCATGTGTCGTACATCGTCCGGCATTTGCATCTTGTCGGGTTTCCATATCTCGATACTTGTATCTTGAAAACACGCTTTGTAGTCGCGTAACCAATCGCTCATTTTATTAGATTGGACAATGATGAGAGCGGCAGTAATGTCTGGACACGATTCAATGTAATAGATTCCAACGGCGGTTTTTCCACAACCCATTTCCATCGCGATGATTTTACGTTTTTCCAATACCAATCTATCGATTGCATCTAACTGATGCGGCATTAACTCCATTCTTAAAATTGATTTGTGGAAAAAAATAAAAAAATTATAAAAATTATATAGATTCCACGAAAATTTACAATCACAAAATTTTTAGTCTGTAAAAATTAGAATGAGCTCTAGATTTAGAACAAGATATGCAAGACGTGGTAATAAAGACGATACTGAAGAATTGTTAGAACCTGGTGATGATTGGGCACAGGATACAAATGAAGCCATTGCAGAAAGGAATAGTTCTGCAAAATGTTTGGGATTACCTATTCTTCAATGGGACACGCTTATTTTAGGTATCATGACCATGTTTTCATTTGCATTCGGAATCTGTGTTTGGGCAAATTGGATTCCAAATGCACCTATTATGACTACCGTGTTACATTTTACATACCAGGCGTCAATTGTAACAATTCCATCAAACACCTCACTCCCTACAAACGTAACCATTGTTACTTTAGGTCACACTTACGATCATGACCTTGACATGTACATGGATTTACTTACTGGTATTGTATTTGCATGTTTTGCATTTGGAACACTTGTGACAACTTGCTATGCTTGTAAGGTAGATAAAACCTTGTGTGGAGATTATGCTGGAGCTGAAACTGTGGTTCGACCGGTTGTTGAAGTTGTTGATGGTGTCGAAAAAACAGTTGAAAAAACAACTGAAATGTTAATGCTTCCAAGCGGAAAACATCCTTGGGTGTACAATCACTACATTGCATTTGTCACTGATTTATTTTACGGAGCAATTGGATGGAGTACTTTGTTTTACATTGTTGGATACCGTCAATACATGAATTTATTAGGAACAGTGTTTATCTCACTTGCTATTGCAGCAGTCAATTTCATGATTTCATTGTACAATCAAGCATTGTTACGATCTGGTGTAGTCAGATTATCATTAGATAATACCTTTTCACTTGGTGCAATTGGCTTGATCATTACTATTTTTGTTATGGTTTTCTGGTACACTACTGATATCATGAATCAATATTACTTGGCAAATGCAAAACATTACGAAACTACATTCAAAAATGCTACTCATATTTTGTATGTAATTTTGGTTGTCAATTTGGCATTCAATTGCACTGTGAGTATTGTCCACTTGCTTCTTGCTTTATGGTTCAGGAAAGATTTTCTTAGCGGCGATAAACCTCTTGGATATGTTGTCACCAAGGTGATTGTGGATGCATTTAAACATATTGCCAACTACAGCAGTATTGTTGCATTTGTTCTTTATATCCGATGGAATTTTCATACGTATATTTAAATTGGTTTTTGAATCACAAAATAATGTTGTTTTTTGTACCGCTTCTTATCTCCCTTGTTTCTAGCACATGCACACTTCGAAACGGCACGGTAATTACTTCGGCTGGACCTGGAGATAAATGTATCGAGTGTAAATTACTCGGGTACTCACTTGGTAACGGTACTTGTTCTGTGGATGTCGCGTATGAACCGCAATCTATAAACAGTATTGTCCGAACATGCCAAGTAGGCGAGTGTAAAGTATTGGGAGTGTGTAAAGAAGTATTACCAGGTGTATTGTGTGACGAGTGTAATAAACTAGGCTGGTTGGATGTCCAAGATTTGAAATGCAATTGTTACAGTCCGGATTTAAATCCATATCAAGGCTGTTTACAAGGCACGGATATATACTGGAGCGCTGTAGAAGTGACAGAGATATTTGACAGTTGGGAATGTATTCCTCATCAGGATCATGTTCGCGGATGTTTTAAATTGACAAGTGTTCCCGGGTACAAGTACGGCTTGACAGAGTACCCACCGGTACCATCGCTTTGTTGTTCCGCAGTGTACGGACCCGAGCCTGGACAGTTACTTACATCGAATTTAGAAGCATGTAATTCATACGGCGGAGCGGATCCTAATGGCGAACCGCAAATATGGCAAGTATGTTCTGGCCACGGAACTTGGGACAAGACAACGTACACTTGTACATGTGCGTCTAATTGGCAAGCAAGTGAGATTGGAAAGAATATTTACAATGAGACGGCATATTCGTGTAATATCTGTGCAGAAGGTTGGGGACAATTTGGAGGTGATGTGTGTGGCGCGCCGTATACACCTCATGTATTTACTGGATACCCTAGTATTTGTGGTGGGGTTGGTGAGTATAGTGCCGAGGGATGTAATTGTTATTCCAACAATACAATTGGATATTGGACAAATTCTCAGATTACAAGAGAATCACATCGGTTACTTGGAAATGGTACAATGGTGAAAGAAAATGTGACATTGGACACGTGCGGTAAATGTCAATTTCCATATATCGGTCCTACTTGTTTAGAATTTCCATTCTGTCTTCAGAGTTGCCCAACTATAGATATTCCAATCCTAGCAAATTATACCTTGATAAATGCAACCATTCCCGCTGAGCAACCATGTCCTGATAATCCAATACGAAATGCATTGTATACTTGTCAGTACAATAATTGCACCATGTATTATCGAACAAGAAGAGGTAACTGGGAATTTTATACAAACAAAACAACAAATGATACAATGGTAAAGCGCGCCGGCACGTTTTATATACCCTGTTGACGCTGTTTCCATTCCTTGTGTTTTTGTACAATTAAAATAAATCCAAACCCTACAAATGCTGCAACTACTAACAACGCCCACAATCCAGGATTTACTAAAAGCTGTGACGTACCACCACTTGAACCCGCATTGGATAATGACGTGGTTTCAAAAGTCAAATCTAATAATTCGTCAGTTTCAGGCGAAGATGTTGGTGAAGTACTAGGCATACTTGTTGTTGGACTCGCAGTTGGGATTGCTAGGGTTGGCTCTTGAGATGGTTCTCGAGTAGGCACACTTGGACTAGCTGTAGGCGAAGTGCTTGGTTGGTTGGATGTGGGTTGGAATGTAGGAATAATCGTAATCGGATGGGTACTTGGTCGAGAACTCGGTTGACTTGTAACAACTGGTGAATCGGTCGTTTCATCAAATACAAACTCGTAAGGGTATTTGAGTGAAGGTCGACATCGGACTAGCTTAATAAATAAACCTCGATGTATATATGAAGCCTCTCCATCACACTCTTCGCGTTTCCGATCACAGTTTAACACCATGAAACAAAGAGGTGGCAATTTTGTAGGATCTGTTGAAAAAACATCATCTAAATGAATACGAATTGCATTAGATGCAAGGCCTACAAATTTTTGGACGTTTATAATAGACAAGTATGCATTTGGATTGGTAAATGCGACAATTTCACCGGTTGGTAAAGATCTCCATTTGATTCGTTGGTACTCCTTGTCAGCTAAATAAGATCTGGTAATATTTTTAACCTGAGCAAGTAATCCAAGAGACACTACAGATACATTTCCTGGCGACACTCCAAGAGCCAATTCGTCTGTAAATCGAATCTCGAAAATCCGTGCTTGGATAACACACCACAATACAAGGAATAATTTCCACATGAATTTGTGAAAAATCTAGAATTCGAATGTACGATTTACAAAATAAATTGTATAAACGACATAAATTCATCGGTAAATATAGCCGATTTTGCTACTAGAATTAATTTTTTGTACAGCGTATATTCCCAATATACACCATTTATTTTCCTGTAAATGTACACTTTCCCAATATTCTCGTTCATTTTTTTTGTGATTTTTTTTCTACTCACAAAAAAATTGGGGAATGATCGTGGTTCAATTAAAACCATTTGATCAAACCGCACAGGAATTATTTACATATTGTAATATTCCTCGCGAGTACCCATCCACAACTGGACGCGCAATTTCTAAAATCCGATCCGATATTGCCATGTTCATTAAAGACCCGTCGTTTCATTTTGTATTGAGTATATACCATCACAATGAGCGATTAAGCAATGCTAAAAAGCTAAATGAGGTATTTAGCGATTTAACTAGCGTTTGTTTATATTTAAGATTTACGTCCGTGTCCCATCCAGCCTTTTATCCAATTTGTATTGAATTTGATTCGGATGTACATTTACAACCCGAATACATGCTCGCGTATAAATCTCGTACAATGAGAGATGTATATGTATTTGTGCGTAATCTAGTGCATTTGGAAGCTCACAAGGCCATTTTTATTTTTGTTCAGAAGGATTCGGATTATTACATTGTAAACATGATGGATACTATTGACAGAATCCATTACTCGCATTCCAAATCAAATTTAGATGTATTGAAATTGCGTGTCAAGTTTGAAAACACATTTGGATAATTTTTTTATTTTTTTTTAAAAAACTAGATGATTTCCATATTGTCTGCACTGATAACCAATGGATAATCAGCATTACTATACTCGCTCGGGACCATGGTATGACAACAGTACATTCGCTCTTTAAACTTGAACACGGTATTATTCGCAACTTGTTTTACATAAAGGTACCGGCCAATGGAAATCCATGGAATGTCTTTAGTGATGACGTATAATTGACATGGGGTCTTTGCCAATTTTTTTGTAAATTCGCCATTGTCATTATATACAACTACAAATGCGCCTCTATCAATATGATCTTGTTTAGATTTATCTAGCTGTTTATAAAATTCGTGGAATGCACAATTACAATTCATATTTTATGATTTTAACAACAAGTGTTTGTTTTTAATTAAAATATCCTTTTCTTGTTCAGGTGTTAACGTTACTGGTGTGGCACTTAATAACGGCGCGTTTAATTCCACATTGAAATCATTGTTCTTGACTTTATACGCAAGATCCTTTGTTACAAACGTCACGAGCTCGCTCATATTTAAATAGTGTGCCACTTTGATTATCTTGTAAAAGACAATACGTGTGGAATACTCCTTGTACCATGGATGAAGCTCTAGAAACCATTTCTTTACATCATCTCCATTTAACAAACACGGATTCACTTGGTACTCTTGTAAAAATTCAATTGCTTGTTTAAACACTTCTTTATCTACATGTTCAAGAGGAATGGTTGGGATTTCAGATTCGTCGTCTTCGAGCATTTCACAAATTACCCGACTGTAATTGGCAATATCTCTAGAAATTTCTAGTGTTGTTCCATCTTGAAATGTAGCTCGAATCATTTAATTGTGATTTTTTTTATCTGATAACACTGTCCACCACTAGTTATTTACAAGTTAAAAGAAAGTGAAAAAGAAAGTGCAAAAGAAAGTATACCCAACCAAGAAAGGTATACTGTTTAGAGTTTTACAACAAGGATGCAAATTCCCCAATAGACTTGCAAAAAGGACATTGATAGTATGAAATAGTTCGCATTTTGCTGTAACATACAATGCACATATGATGAGGACAAATAATTTTCACGAATCGATTACATTGTTCCGCGCAAATATCACACTCCATTGTTTGTTGTTCATCTTGAGTTGGAAGTATTTCAATCCTTGACAGGTCAAAAATTGAATTTTGTCGAAAGATGGTTTTTCTACGTTCATTGAATTTGTGATATATCATTGTAATGATAACATTGAAATTGTTCGCAAAAGTTTCAAGCACAGCCCTTTTACTCTCAGCTTCACTGGTTTCTTCTGGAGTGTAGTATTCATTGAGATCTTTGTATTTAGTATCTAAATATTCCTTGAATTTAATTAAATTCTCCCTCGCCGCATTGACATCGTTTAATCCTTTGCTATATAAAAAAATATACCGAGCGGAATTTTCAAAAATATCAACAAATAGCGCTCGAGATCGAATACATACGAAACATTTTTCGATTTGGCAATTATTGAAATGATCCTTTGCTCGTGTACTCTCTTCTGTAACAATATGAGGATTTTTAAAAGCATCATTAACTGCATCATAAAGCTTTAAATTTGCTTTATCGTCTGGATGAATTCCAAATTGATAATTCGGTGATTGGATCATATATAAATTAAGATCAACATATTTTCCATTCCCGCTAATTTGATCATTTTCCTCTTCCTCTTCCTGATCCTCTTCATCTTCCTCATCCTCTTCCTGATCCTCTTCATCTTCCTCATCCTCTTCCTCTTCTTCACCTTCTACGTGCATCGTTTCCGAAGGCTGGTTATCACCCACCGGAGTAGTTTCATGATGATTCGTTTTAATATCATGCTCATAACAAATCGTTAACAAGTCGGTAGTAAAAACATCCATTTTAACTCTTTAAAATGGAATTTTAAATCCGCAAAAAAAGTGTGATGAGTTTTCATGGAAAAGTTTTTACAGAAAAAAAATATCACCTATAAACTCTACCACCTAGTTATGCATCAGGTACAAATGATAACAGTATACCATTGAGGATACTTTGTTGCCATCTATCATGAAATTCACTTTCCAATTCCTCACCGAATTTTACTTGGCCTTGGTAACTCGATTCAGTATGGTCCGAAATATAAAACAATCCTTGTATAATAATACGTTGGAAAGTATTGGGATCTTTAAAATATGCTAGCAGTAAAGCATATAACAATCTGTGAAATTTGTAACTCACTCGATGCTCTATATCTATCGGATCCTCCATATTCAAATATTGATATATTGCAACTTTTGGTAGAGTTATCACCTTGCTAAAAAAATATTCTCTAGCAAACTTGTATAAACACACATACAAATGATCAAACAAGAGAGCATTTGGTGAGTTATCGATAATTAATGAATGGATCTCTTTAATGAGAAACAGTATCGTCTGTTCTGTATTTTTTCGGTGTAAATCGCTCATGAGTACACGTGTTAAAAACTATAAAATTGTGATTGGTTTTTAGCCAATCGTTTTTTTTTATTTTATCAAGTAAAAAACAAAAATACAAGGTGGGATAATATCGATCATTCACAAAATATTCATGTTCGCGACTTTACTTGTAGCTATAGGTATATCTACAGGTAATCTCGGATTTATTAGTTTGAATGAGGATCATTGTTCCGACATTCCAGAGTGCCTTTCATCTCGTATATTTGTTCATCGAGATGAAAAACATTTAGAAGATCTTTGGCAGGATCTTGGAGTTGGTATTGATACCGAGATTCGGGTACAATTGAACGATTCCTTATCAAGGCCACTTGTTGCGTCAAATTGGACCGATTTAAGATCTAATTTACACTTGCTTCCACGCCAAGCATGGATTGGTA
>JACCDZ010088835.1_pt1 | contig 20186 bp, 19 predicted proteins | sample 7449551 | NCBI WGS metagenome assembly JACCDZ01 (sample SAMN15323452, study PRJNA562643) | freshwater metagenome | isolation source: river surface water | place: USA:Blue River Watershed | collected 2017-08-18
TCAATCCAGCTTGAGTACCTTGGCCAGCAATATTTTCGGGCCTTTCATCTTCTTCACGATGATCCGCAGGCCTTCAGCTTCAAGGACTTCCTCTTCCTCGGGCACCCGGTTGAGTGCTTCGTAGATCAGCCCGGCCAGGGTGTCGGCTTCGACGTGGTCGAGGTCGATGCCGAGCAGGCGCTCGACCTTGAACAGCGGGGTGTCGCCGCGCACCAGCAGCTTGCCCGGCTGGTAGGCGAGGATGCCGCGCTCGGCCTTGTGGTGTTCGTCCTGAATGTCGCCGACCAGCGCTTCCAGCACGTCCTCCATGCTCAAAAAACCGATCACTTTATGGTCGGCTTCCTCGACCAGCGCAAAGTGCGAGCCACCCTGACGGAACTGTTCAAGCAGGCTGGACAGCGGCATGTGCCGGGAAACCCGCTCGATCGGGTGCAGCAGGTCGGTCAGGCGGAATGCCGAGGGCAGCATTTCCAGCAGCGACAGTTGCAGCAGCAGGTCCTTGATGTGCAGCACGCCGGTGAACTCGCCGGTGCTTTCGTCGAGCACCGGATAGCGGCTGAATTTGTGCCGGCGGAAGATACTGAACACTTCATGCAGTGGCGCGTTGTGGGGCAAATAGACCAGGTCCTCGCGCGAGTTGGCCCAGTCAGCCACTTCCAGTTCGCCCAGCTCCACCGCCGAGGCCAGCACGCGCATGCCCTGATCGCTGGGGTCGGTGGCGCGGCTGGAGTGCAGGATCAGCTTGAGTTCGTCACGGTTGTAGTGGTGCTCGTGGTGTGGCCCAGGTTCGCCCTGACCGGCAATGCGCAGAATCGCATTGGCACTGGCGTTGAGCAGATAGATGGCCGGGTACATCAACCAGTAGAAGACGTACAGCGGAGCTGCCGTCCACAGCGAGAGCAGTTCCGGCTTGCGAATGGCCCAGGACTTGGGAGCCAGTTCACCGACCACGATGTGCAGGTAGGAAATGATGAAGAAGGCGCTGAAAAAGGCCATGCCGTGCTGCAGCTTGGGCGAATCCACCCCCAGCCAGGCGAACACGGGTTGCAGCAGGTGCGAAAAGGCCGGTTCGCCGACCCAGCCCAGACCCAGCGAGGCCAGGGTGATACCCAGCTGGCAGGCTGACAGATAGGCATCCAGCTGGCCGTGCACGGTGCGCAGGATATGTCCGCGCCAGCCGTGCTGGCCGGCGATCGCTTCGACGCGGGTGCCGCGCAGTTTGACCATGGCGAACTCTGCGGCGACGAAGAAACCGTTGAGCAGCACCAGCAGCAGGGCAAAAATAACCAGACCGAAATCGGCAAAGTAACTGGCAACGCTAAGGCTGGGAGAAGGGTCCATGGGTAGTCGGCGTGGCTAAAGAAGGCAAACAAGGTTGCCGCTGCGGCGTTGTGATTGCAAGTTCTCTGGGATGCTCGTGATCAGGCGTCGACCAGCGCGGAAGGTTTGAAGTGGCAGGTGAACGTGCTGCCCTTGCCCGGCTGGCTCTGGATCTGCAGGCGCCCGCCATGGCGCATCAGCACATGCTTGACGATCGCCAGCCCCAGGCCGGTGCCGCCGGTGCTGCTGGCGCGACTGGAATCCACCCGGTAGAAGCGCTCGGACAAGCGCGGCAAGTGGCGTGGCTCAATGCCGATACCGCTATCCTCGACCGACAAGTGGCCGCCCTGAGTGTCGGTCCACCAGCGCACGTTGATGGTGCCTTCTGCCGGAGTGTACTTGACGGCGTTGAACACCAGATTGGAGAACGCGCTGTGCAGCTCGGCCTCGCTGCCTTTTAAGCCGGCGTCAGGGCTCACATCCAGACTGATCTGGTGTTTTCCCGAAGACAGTGCGCGGGCGTCGTTGAGGATCAGTTGCAGCAATGGCGCCAGCGCCACCGGTTGCTCATCCGAAGGAAACTCGCTGCATTCCAGGCGCGCCAGCAGCAACAGATCGTTGAGCAGGTTCTGCATGCGATGGGCCTGACCGTGCATCTGCTGCATGGCGCGCAACCAGCGCGGACTGAGCTGATCGGCATGGTCGAGCAGGGTTTCCAGATAGCCGACGATCACCGTCAGCGGTGTGCGCAGTTCATGCGACACATTGCTGACAAAGTCCTTGCGCATCTGATCGAGCTGATGAATGCGCGTGACATCGCGCACCACGATCAGATGGTCATGGTTGCCGTAGAGCGTGATCTGGAACTGCAAATGCAGCTGATCGTTGATCGGCGAGACCAGTTCGAGCGGTTCACGGAAATCGCCCTGACGGAAGTAGTCGGCAAAGTCGGGGTGGCGCACCAGGTTGGTAATCGGCTGCCCGGTGTCCTGTGCGGTTTTCAACCCCAGCAGCGATTCAGTGGCCGGGTTCCACCACTCCAGGCAGCCACGGTTGTCCAGCATGATCACCGCATCGCTGAGGGCCGCGGTTGAATTCTGTACCCGCTCGATAACCGCTTGCAGCCGTCCGCGGGCGCGCTGATTGCGTCGCTGCAAGTGGTAAATGCTGTCAAAAATCTCACCCAGCAGCCCGCTGCTTTCCGGTGGCGGCGTGTCCTGTGCCTGTGGATCATGCAGCCAGCGATGCAGGTTCAGCAGCTCACGCAGTATCCAGACCAGATAGACACCCAGTCCGGCCGCTACCGCCCAGCCGTATTGTCCGCTGAGCCAGCCCACCGGCAGAGTAACGGCCAGTATCAGCAACAGCCGGCGAACCAGCGCTGCGCGCCATTTTTGCTGCACGCTCATTCAGTGTCCCAAACAGGGTGGGGGCTGCCATTGACCGGCATGGCTGGAGACTCGTTCAGGATCTGGTGGAGAAACGATAGCCGGTTCCGCGCACCGTCTGCACCAGATTTTCGTAGGTGTTGCCCAGTGCGATACGCAGCCGGCGGATGTGCACATCAACGGTGCGTTCTTCAACATACACATTGCCGCCCCAGACCTGATCCAGCAGCTGGCCACGGGTGTAGGCACGCTCCTGATGGGTCATGAAGAACTGCAGCAAGCGGTACTCGGTGGGCCCCATCTCGGCGGGCTGGCCGTCGATGGTCACCCGGTGGCTGACCGGGTCGAGTTGCAGCCCGCTGATTTCCAGCAATGACTCGGCGTCGGCCGGACCGGCGCGACGCAGCACCGCCTTGAGTCGGGCGACCAGCTCGCGCGGCGAGAAGGGCTTGGTGATGTAGTCGTCAGCGCCGACTTCCAAGCCCTGAATCTTGTTGTCTTCCTCGCCTTTGGCCGTGAGCATGATGATCGGGATATCCGCGGTCAGTTCGTCGCGCTTGAGGCGGCGCGCCAGTTCGATGCCGGTACTGCCCGGCAGCATCCAGTCGAGCAGCAGCAGGTCGGGCTTGCGGTCGACGATGACCGCCAGGGCTTCCTGACTGTTACCGGCCTCGAGACACTCGTAGCCTGCCATTTCCAGGGCCACCGCGATCATTTCACGGATCGGCGCTTCGTCGTCAACGATAAGAATAGTTCTGCCAGTCATGCGTAGTCCCGCAATTACATGGATTAGAAGATGATGGCATTAGATAACTAAATTATTGCAGAGATGTGACAGCGGACTTTGATTACACGCGCAGGGCAAAGTCGGCCACGATACCGACAAAGATCGCCAGCCCGGCCCAGTGGTTGTGCAGGAACGCCTGGAAGCAGGCTTGCGGCTCGCGGCGGCGGGTGTGGCGGAATTCCCAGACAAAGCAGGCGGCGGCGACCAGCAGGCCGAGGTGGTAGTACAGCCCCAGTTCGAAGCGCTGGCCGGCCAGTAGCAGGCAGCCAAGAGCCAGTCCCTGCAGGATGGCGATGATCGCGCGGTCGGCATCACCGAAGAGGATGGCGGTGGATTTCACCCCGATCTTCAGGTCGTCGGCGCGGTCGGTCATCGCGTAGTAGGTGTCGTAAGCCACGGTCCACAGCAGATTGGCGCAGTACAGCAGCCACAACCCGGCGGGCAGGCTGGTGGTTTCGGCCATGAACGCCATCGGCATGCCCCATGAAAAGGCGGCGCCCAGTATCACTTGCGGGTAATAGGTGTAGCGCTTCATGAACGGATAACAGGCCGCCAGCGCCAGTCCGCCGAACGAAAGCCAGACTGTCTGGGCATTGGTCAGCAGTACCAGCGCGAAACTTGCGCTGCACAGGCCGGCGAACAGCTGCAAGGCTTCGCGGCTGCTGATGCGCCCGCTGGCCAGCGGGCGTTGCCGGGTGCGCGCGACATGGCCGTCGATCTTGCGGTCAGCGAAGTCGTTGATCACGCAGCCGGCCGAGCGCATCAGGATCACCCCGGTGACGAAGATCAGCACATTGCTCAGGCTGGGCTGGCCCTGGCCGGCAATCCACAGCGCCCACAGCGTGGGCCACAGCAGCAGGTAGATACCGATTGGCTTGTCCAGCCGCATCAGCGCAATGAAGTCGCCGGCACGCGGGTGCAGGCGGTTCAGTGAGCGCAGGAAGTGCTGGTACATGGGCGGTCTCCGGTCTTTTGGCGGCAGAGTATAGGGTGTCCTACAGCTCTCCAGCTGCTTGCCAGAGTTCTGGCAGGAACACTTCGGCGACCAGAACCGCCAGCTCGCCGCGGCGAAAGCACGAGCGGCGTGCCCACAGTTGTTCGTGGCGGACGCTGTCCGGCAGCCAGGCGGCCGGGTAGCGGCTGACCTGCAGTTCCCCGCGCAGGAAGGCGCGGTCGCTGAACAGCAGCTCACCCAGTGAACGGCTGCCAAGCTGGTCGAGCGCAAGGCCGGAGCCTTCCAGTGCGCTGCGGGCAGCCACGCTGCGGGCGAACACCCAGGTCTGGTCATTGCCGCGCAGGAATACCTCGCGCACCCAGCCCTGGGCTTTGGCGGGTACGCCAAGAGCGCTGGTTTCGTCCTGCCGCAGGCTTTGCCAGCCTTCCTGCAGCGGGATGACGCTGAACCTGTGGTTGCTCAGCGTGGCCAGCCGGCGGGTCAGCGAGTCCTGATCGAACAGCCAGTCACGTTGCAGGGCGGCCGGCGCAGGATGAAGTTGGGCAGCGGTCAGCCAGTGAGGCGGATGGGCAAGTACGGTGTGCGGCACGGCGGCGGGCTTGATGGCGGAACAGATGGCGAGCTTAACATGGCCGTTTGTCCGATACGGCACTTGCATGCTGTCGGGATGACCAGTAAAACGCTCACTCCGTGCGCTTATGCAAATAGATGTTGTTGAGGGTTTTACCGATGAAAAAGTGGCAATGCGTGGTCTGTGGTCTGGTTTACGACGAAAGCGAGGGCTGGCCGGATGATGGCATCGCCCCGGGAACCCGCTGGGAAGACGTGCCCGCTGACTGGCTGTGCCCGGACTGTGGTGTTGGCAAGGCCGATTTCGAGATGATCGGTATCAACTGAGTTTCTGCCTGTTTTGGAGCATCTGATGAGCGCACCTCTGGTGATCGTGGGTACCGGCCTGGCGGGCTACAACCTGGCCCGCGAGTGGCGCAAGCTCGACAGCAGCACGCCGCTGCTGTTGATCACCAGCGATGACGGCCGCTCCTATTCCAAGCCGATGCTGTCCACCGGCTTTGGCAAGCAAAAAGACGCCGACGGATTGACCATGGCACAGCCGGGCGCGATGGCCGAGCAGCTGAATGCCGAGGTGCGTACCCATACCCGCGTCACCGCTATCGATCCGGAACACAAGCGTCTTTGGATCGGCGAAGAGGCGGTGGAGTATCGCGATCTGGTGCTGGCCTGGGGCGCGGAACCGATTCGTGTACCGGTTGAAGGGGATGCCCAGGCGCTGATCCTGGCGGTCAATGATCTGCAGGACTACGCGCGATTCTGCGCGGCGGCTGCCGGGAAAAAGCGCGTACTGGTGCTCGGCGCCGGTCTGATCGGTTGCGAATTTGCCAACGATCTGACCGCCGGTGGCTATCAGGTCGAGCTGGTCGCGCCTTGCGAGCAGGTGATGCCCGGTCTGCTGCCGGTCGAGGCGGCTCGTGCCGTGCAGGCCGGGCTGGAAAGTCTGGGTGTGCGCTTTCATCTGGGACCGGTACTCAAGCGTCTTGAGCATACGGGCGACGCGTTGCTGGCGGAGTTGTCGGACGGCACCCGGGTGTCGTGTGATCTGGTGCTCTCGGCTGTTGGCCTGCGCTCGCGCACCGCGCTGGCGGAACAGGCCGGGCTGGCCTGTGCGCGCGGGATCAGTGTTGACCGTCTGCTGCAAAGCTCGCACGCCAATATCTACGCGCTCGGCGACTGTGCCGAGGTCGATGGCCTCAATCTGCTCTACGTGCTACCGCTGATGACCGGTGCACGGGCACTGGCGCAAACCCTGGCGGGGAATCCGACGCGGGTCAGTTACGGACCAATGCCGGTCACGGTGAAGACCCCGGTCTGTCCGCTGGTGGTGTCGCCGCCACCGCGGGGCTGTTCGGGAAGCTGGCTGGCTGAAGGGTCTGGCAGTGATCTCAAGGTGCTGTATCGGGATGCTGAAGGTCGGCTGCTCGGTTATGCACTGACGGGCGCAGCCGTGCAGGAAAAGCTCGCCCTGAACAAAGAGCTGCCGGCGTTATTGCTCTGATTAGCCGAAAATTTGTCGGGTAAGTCATGAATTTGGCCGGATAAACCCGCCTGCAGACTGGCGCGGGGCCAGATGCCGTGCCATTCTGCGTGGGGTCTGGCACATTCGTACCGATGTGCCTTGCTGGTTGCCGTTCGGATTGAGCGGCACGTAACAATAATAAAATTGCTCGAGGCATTTATGCGCAAACCCGAACTTGCTGCCGCTATCGCTGACAAGGCCGACCTCACCAAGGATCAGGCCAATCGCGTTCTCAATGTTGTCCTGGATGAAATCACCAACGCACTGAACCGCAAGGACAGTGTCACTCTGGTCGGTTTCGGCACCTTTATTCAGCGTCACCGCGGCGCCCGTACTGGCAAGAATCCGCAAACCGGTGAGGCCGTCAAGATCAAGGCCAGCAACACCGTGGCGTTCAAGCCCGGCAAGTCGCTCAAAGACGCGGTCAATTGAGACCTGCCCCCGGAGTCGACCGGACTCCGGGGATATCTCCTCCCGCCTTATCCTCTCCAGCCGTTACAATCCGCGCCTCCCTGTCTTGAGGCTGTATCAATGAAGTTCCGCTTTCTGCTCTGGCTGCTGGGTCTGCTGATGGCGTTCGCCAGTTGGCGCAATCCGGCGTTTCGCCAGCATTTGTCCGACAAGGACCTGACCTTCGAACTCTTTACTCTGGACGACAAGGTCGCCCGGCATTTTGTGGTCAAAGACCAGCGCGTCAGCAGCCGCTCGGGGCGCGCCAGCGAAGCGGCGTTCGGCCTCGCCTTCAAGGATGCGGCCAGCGCGCTGGCCACCCTCACGGCGGCCAACAAGCAACTGGCCTTCATGCAGGGTATCCAGAGCCGGGAACTTCAGGTCAAAGGCAATCCGCTGCTGCTGATCTGGTTTCAGGGGCTGATCAAGCAGCTGTTTGCGGGCAAATCCGCAACCTCGGCCAAGGCACCGTAAGCCGTGCCGATGCGGCTGGTCGCCGGGCGGCCAATTGGCTAGTCTGGGCAGACCGCTCACCCCTGAGTTCTGACCATGCGAATTTTCCTGCTGCTCGCCGCCCTGCTGCTGACCAGTCTGCTCCAGGCCGCTGAGCCGCCAACCTCGCAGGCCCTCCAGCGGGCCTTTGATCTGGCCGGCCTGCGGTTGCTCTGCGAGCAGAGCGGGCCACTGCTGATGCAAGGGCTGCAGACTGAGGATGAGCAACTGCAGCGCCTGTTCAATGCGGATCTGATGTGCGCGCAACTGGCCGGGCGGGTCGCTTCCAGCGTGGACGCGCAGCAGGTACAACAAGCCATCAGTCTGCTGGAAAGCCCGCTGGCCAAACGCTTTGTGGATGCTGAGCTGGCGGTTGGCACCGAAGGCGATGCGGGTCTGAAGGCTTACCGCGAACAGTTGTCGAGCCGCCCGCCTCTGCCGGCGCGACTGGAGCTGGTGCGTCGTTTGGATGCTGCGGCCTATTCCACCGAGCTGTCGGCCCTGCTGCGTTATGAAATTGGCAAAACGCAGGCATGGATGGCGCTCAAGGCCCGTGGGGCGAATCCCGACGAGCAGGCGTTAAGCGAGCTGACCGCGGCGCAGCTCGACCTGCTGCGCCAGTCCAGTGGCCGGTCAATTGAGTCGTTCATGCTTTACGCCTACCGGCAGATTCCCAGCGAAGAATTACAGGCCTATGCCGAGCTGTATGAGCAAGTGCCGTTGAAGAATCTGCTGGCGGCCAGTGCCGAAGCCTTGCCGCACGTGTTTGCCTCGCGCCGCGCCACGCTGGAGTAGCCTCAGTGCGGGTGATTGAACTGGACCGTCATTTCCCGTAAGGCCGCTTCGGCCTGCAGAACCTTGTCGATGGCCTCTTCGGCCTTCTCGCGGCTGATGCCCAGCCGCTCCAGCAAAGGCTGCGGCAGATCGCCCAGCGGTTCACTGCCGATGCCGCGACTGGCCATCAGGTGCAGCGACAGGCACAGCAGGTTGGCATACATCGCGTGCGGGCCGGCATAGTCCGGGTCATTCTGGAAACGCAGGGCGGTCGCCAGCTCTTCCGGCATATCCCAGAAGCGCATCAGCCAGCTGCCGATCTGTTCACGGGTAATGCCCAGCAGATGCTGTTCGACATAGCCGTGGTTGAGGTGCGGGTTGACCTCGATATGCCGGCAGATCAGCGAGAAATGCGGCGGGAATACATGGGCCAGCACCAGATAGCCGAAGTTGTGCAGCAAACCGCCCAGATAACTCAGGCCGGTTTCCGGACGCTGCGCGCGCGGAATGGCGCGGGTCAGTCCTTCAATCACCGCAGCGCTGTAGATCGCCTGCTGCCAATAGGGCGTGGCTTGCTGCGGATGATCCTTGGGCAGCTTCAGGGTCTTGCCCAGTGCCAGTCCCAGCGCCAGATTGATCACCAGATCAAAGCCCAGTACGCGGACGATGGCGTCTTCCACCGAGCGGATCTTGCCGGGGGCGGCGTAGTAAGGCGAAGCGGCCCAGCTGACCACCTGCGCCGCCAGCGCCGGATCGGTCTCCACCACGCCGGTGATGTCGTCTACCGTGGCGTCCGGATCCACCCGTAGCTTGATGATTTTCTGCGCAGTTTCCGGCAGCGGCGGAATTTCAATGGTTTCTTCCAGGCGCTTCTGGATGCGCCGTGCGGTGAAGGTCTCCACGGCCTTGCTGATTTCGGCGCGGTCATCATCCGGGCGCTTGAGATTCAGCGTTATGTTCGCCAGCGGCACAGCGAAACGGGCGGCACTGGCCTTGCCCAGCATGCTCTTGTACGACTCGCTGCTGATGTTGAGCAGAACCCCCGGCTGACCGGACTCGACCAGCAGACTGTCCTGCTGCAGCAGGCGCTCGTCGTAGATGCACGGTGAGCTGGTCAGTGGCGGCAGACCGGGCAAACAGCCGAGCTGGTGCTTGTCGAGCATGCGTTGCAGGCGTTCGGGCTTGACGGCCACCAGTTGGCGCCCGGTCAGTTCGGCCAGATGGTTGAGATCGAGCAGCTGATCCTGGGTAAACAGCACCAGCATCGCGCCGACGGCGTCTTCCAGCAGGGTGGCCTGCAGGCGCTGGGAGGAAGGCAGCTCAGCGCTGTCGGCGAGCACTTCGGCCCTGACCCCCAGTTTGTCGAGCAACTGCAGGATGATCGTCGGGGCATGCGGGGTGGATTCGGGGGCTGGCGCAGCGTCAATCATGGTCGTGTTCCGGAAGAAGCAATGCGTTGAGTATAACCAGAGCTCGGGCTGGAATAGGTGTTACCTGTGTAGCGTTGAGGAGAGGTTTATCACACTTGGCCATATTGTTGGCCGTGCCGCAACCAGCGCTCCAGTAACGGGCTGACATGCTGCGGCCACCGTTCCAGCAAGGTCTGTGCGGCATCGCGCACGGCGGGCAGCAGATCGGCATCGCGCAGCAGATCGGCGACCTTGAATTGCAGCAGGCCGGTCTGGCGGGTGCCGAGCATTTCACCCGGGCCGCGCAGTTCAAGATCCTTCTCGGCAATCACAAAACCATCGGTGGTTTCGCGCATGATCGCCAGGCGCTCACGGCCCAGTTGTGACAGCGGTGCCTGATACAGCAGCACGCAATGGCTGACTGCGCTGCCCCGCCCTACCCGGCCGCGTAGCTGGTGCAACTGCGCCAGTCCGAGCCGCTCGGGATTCTCGATGATCATCAGGCTGGCATTGGGCACGTCGACGCCGACCTCGATCACCGTGGTAGCCACCAGCAGCTGCAAACGACCCTGTTTGAATTCGTCCATCACGGCGGCTTTTTCCGCTGGCTTCATGCGCCCGTGGATCAGGCCGACGCGCACTTCCGGCAGGGCCGCCGACAGTTCGCTGAAACTGGTTTCGGCGGCCTGACAGGTCAGCTCTTCGGATTCTTCGATCAGCGTGCACACCCAGTACACCTGCCGCCCTTCGCGGCAGGCGGCGCGCACCCGCTCGACCACTTCAAGGCGCCGGTTCTCGCCGATCACCAGGGTATTCACCGGCGTGCGGCCGGGCGGCAGTTCGTCGAGGATCGAGGTGTCCAGATCGGCGTAGGCGCTCATGGCCAGGGTGCGCGGGATCGGGGTGGCAGTCATGATCAGCTGGTGTGGGCAGAGGCGGCCGTCGATACCCTTCTGTCGCAGCGCCAGACGTTGCTGCACGCCGAAACGGTGCTGCTCGTCGATGATCGCCAGCGCCAGGCGCTGGAACTGCACCTCGTCCTGAAACAGCGCATGGGTGCCGACCACCATCGGCGTGCCGCTGGCGATCTGCGCCAGTGCGGCGGCCCGGGCTTTGCCCTTGAGCTTGCCGGCCAGCCAGGCGACCTCAATGCCCAGCGGTGCCAGCCATTTGCTGAAAGTCAGGAAGTGCTGCTCGGCGAGGATCTCGGTCGGCGCCATCAACGCCACCTGATAACCGGCTTCCAGCGCCTGCAAGGCGGCCAGTGCGGCAACCACGGTCTTGCCGGCACCCACGTCGCCCTGCACCAGGCGCAGCATCGGTTCGTGCTGGCTGAGGTCATAGGCTATTTCTGCACCGACCCGCTGCTGCGCGCCGGTCGGCTGAAAGCCGAGGTTCTGCAGGAACCGCTGCGGCAGCATGCGCGCCACCGGCAGGGCTGGTGCGTGCTGTGAGCGCACCGACTGGCGCAACCGCTGCAGTGACAGTTGATGGGTGAGCAGTTCTTCAAACGCCAGCCGCCGTTGCGCCCAGTGCTGGCCCTCGGCGAGCTGCTCCAGATCGGCGCCAGCCGGCGGCCGATGCAGGTAGCGAATGGCCTCATCCAGTGGGCCGAGCTGATATTCGCGGGCCAGTTCGGCCGGCAGCCAGTCCGGCAGGCTGTGTGGCCCGAGTCGCGCCAGCGCCTGCTGGCTGAGTTGGCGCAAGCGCTGCTGGGTCAGGCCTTCGGTGGTCGGGTAGATCGGTGTCAGTGTCTGCTCGACCGGGGCGCCTTCGCTGGCGCTGAGCGCGCGGTATTCCGGGTGGTAGATTTCCAGCCCGGAGGCGCCGGGACGTGCTTCGCCATAGCAGCGCAGGGACGTGCCGCGCTTGAGTCCGTCACGCTGCGCCTGACTGAAGTGATAAAAGCGCAGACTCAGGGTGCCGCTGCCATCCTGCAGGCGCACCAGCAGACTGCGGCGGCGGCCCATGACGATATCGGCGCCGGCCACCACGCCCTCGATCACTGCATCCTGACCCGGGCGCAGGGCGCCGATCGGCGTCACCCGGGTGCGGTCCTGATAGCGCAGCGGCAGGTGGAAAAGGATGTCCTGCAGGTTTTCCAGGCCGACGCGGGCAAACTTTTCCGCCAGCGCGGCGCCCACACCTTTGAGCGCGGTCAGCGGGACCTGTGACAGTTCGGTCATCGGTCAATTAACAGGAATGTTGGCAGACTTGCTGACCGAGCACAGGCGGATGGAGTCGGCCAGCATCTCGATTGCCTTGGGCCGCGGAAAGCTGGCGCGCCAGGCAATCGCCACGCTGCGAAACGGCACCGGCGCGCTGAGCGGGCGAATGGCCAGAATGCCCGGCGCGTAGTGATGGCTGTCGACCGCCGAGAGCGGTAATACGGATATTCCCAGCCCGGAGGCCACCATGTGCCGAATGGTTTCCAGCGAGCTGGATTCGACGGCGGTATGCAGATGCCCGGCGCCGCCTTTGCCGGTCGCCGGGCAGGCTTCCAGTACCTGATCGCGGAAACAGTGGCCTTCGCCGAGTAACAGCAGGCTTTTGTCATTCAGCAGGGCAGCATCGATGCTGGGTTTTGCCGTCCACGGATGACTGGCCGGCATCACCACGCAGAACGGTTCATCGTAGAGCGTCAGGGTCAGTACATCAGCTTCCTGAAATGGCAGCGCGATGATGATCGCGTCCAGTTCGCCGTTGCGCAGTTTGTCGCGCAGCACGTGGGTGAAGTTCTCTTCGATGTACAGCGGCATGTTGGGCGAGACCTTGTGCAACTGCGGGATCAGGTGCGGGAACAGGTACGGGCCGATGGTGTAGATGGCGCCCACCTTGAGTGGCGCGGCCAGCTGGTTCTTGCCGGCTTGTGCCAGTTCGCGGATGCCCTGGGCCTGCTCCAGCACCCGTTGCGCCTGCGCGACGATGCTTTCACCGACCGGTGTCAGGCGCACGGCGCTCTTGCTGCGCTCGAAGATCATCACGCCCAGCTCGTCCTCGAGCTTCTTGACTCCCACCGACAGGGTCGGCTGGCTGACATGGCAGCGTTCGGCGGCGTGGCCGAAGTGTTGTTCCTGGGCGAGGGTGACGATGTAGCGCAGTTCGGTGAGGGTCATAGCGAATATCCATCAGAGAAGCCTGAAGCATAGTCGCAACTATTCAGCCAACCAAGCGCTGCGTGTTTATCGCTTGTCCAGTGTGTAACTGACCGGGGCGATCACCTCTACCCGGCCATCCTCCAACAGCTCTTGCGGCGGGGCAGGCAGGGGCTGGGCGCGGCGGATCATCTGCAGGGTGGCGCGATCCAGCGACGGGCTGCCCGACAGCTTAACCAGTGCAAAGCTTTCGACCTGCCCCGCGCCGTCTATGACCAGCCGCAGTGAGTTCAAGCCGTGTGCCCCGCGCCGCCGAGCATCGTCCGGATAGCGCTTGTAGCGCGCCAGATGGTTGAGCAGGCGGTTTTGCCAGTTAGCCTCGGCGGTTTTCGACGATGACTGTGCCGGCGCGGCGGCTGCGGCAACCACTGTTTGGCTGGGGCTGACGGGTTCGGGCGGGACCTTGGCGACCGGCTCGGCAGGGGCGATGTGCGGTTTGTTCAGCGGTTTGGTCTGGGGTTTGGCGGTGCTTGCCAGCGGTTTTGCCTTGGCGGGCGGTTGCGCCACGGGTTTTGCCGCGGGCGGCTGCACGGCGGGCTTGGGGGCTGGAGTCACTTGCGGTTGCGGTGCCAACTCAATCAGCAGCGCGGCGGGTTGCTCCGTGACCGGCACGGGTTGTGGCCAGTGCCGTACCCCCAGCGCGAACAGCAGATGCGAGGCGATGACCAGTAACAGCGCGATTATCCAGCGCGGGCGGGCGCCCGGATCAGGGTTCATGGTTGCCCGCTGGCCTCCAGTCCGACCAGACCGATTTTCAGGTAGCCCGCCTGTCGCAGGTTATTCATCAGCGCCATCAGCTCGGCATAGGCGACGTCCTGATCGGCGCGCAGGAAAACGGTGGTCTCCTTGTTGTTTTGGGTCTGCTGGTCGAGCAACGGAGCGAGTTGTTCCTGCTGGATCGGCTGGTTGCCAAGGAACAGCTGACCATTTTCGCGCAGACTCAGGTACAGCGGCTGATCCGGGCGCGGCTGCGGTGTGGCGTTAGCCTCCGGCAGCTCGATCTTGATGTCCACGGTGGACAGTGGCGCCGCGACCATGAAGATGATCAGCAACACCAGCATCACATCGATGAACGGCGTCATGTTGATTTCGTGGGTTTCCTGCAGCTCGTCGCCGCCATCGTGCAGGTGCAGACTCATGCGCCCTGGACCCTTGGCACTATGTGCAGTTTGTCGGCTGCCGGCGCTTGATCCAGATCGCGACTGACCAGCAGCAGGACCTGCGCAGCGGCATCGGTGAGTTGCGCCTTGTAGCTGCCGATGGCGCGGGCAAACAGGTTGTAGATCACCACGGCAGGAATGGCGGCGACCAATCCCATGGCGGTGGCGAGCAAGGCTTCGGCAATGCCTGGCGCGACGATTGCCAGATTGGTGGTTTGTGTTTTGGCGATGCCGATGAAGCTGTTCATGATGCCCCACACGGTGCCAAACAGTCCGACGAAGGGTGCGGTGGCGCCGATAGTAGCCAGCACGCCGGTGCCCTTGCTCATCTGCCGGCCGCTGGCAGCCACCAGACGTTCCAGGCGGAAACTGACGCGCTCCTTGGTGCCTGCGGGGTCCCGCGCTGTAGCGGACAACTGCAATTCTTCGCGGGCATCGAGCAGCAGCTGGCCGGCTGGCGAATCCGGCGGCACGTTGCGCTGCGCTTCCCCAAGGTCTTTCGCCTGGCGTAATGCCTGCAAGCCCCGCCCCAGCTGCCGGCGTGCGGCGAACAGCTCCAGGCTCTTGGCCAGCCAGATGGTCCAGGTGATCACCGAGGCCAGCAGCAGGCCGAGCATGACGCTCTGTACGACGATGTCGGCCTGTTGGTACATGCCCCAGGGCGACATGTCCGCTTCCGGAAGGTTGGTACTGGCCTGATCTGCCGGGGGCAGAGCCTGTGCCGCGGAGGCTGCGGGTGTACCCGGTACGTTGCTGGCGGGTTCTGTTGCGTGAGCCAGCGGCGTGATGGACAGCAGCAGACAGAGCAGCGCCGCTGCGTACCGGGCCGGCCGGCAGTTTGGGCCGAATCGGTGCGCGGGCGAAATCAGAAAAGACCAGAAAAGCATAGGGCAAACCTGTGGAAGTCACGGTGGCAAGGGGCTGCAGAGCTTGAGGCCGCGGCTAAAGGCGAGTCAAGGCAGCGGCAAGGCGGGCGACGTTATTGATAATAAATCTTATTAAAGTTGACGTCGCACGCCGGTGATAACAATAATAGTTCTCATTAATATTCGCAAGCGACGGCATATTGCCGCTGACTTCGGCCTGGCTGGACGGTCGGCTGAAAGTCTTGTCGCGTTTTCAGGGGGTGTCTGTGCAGTCAAATAGCAAGGGTAGGGCTTTATTGGTGGTGTCGCTGTTGCTGGGGGCGCCGGCGCACGCGGCTGAGCTGGAAGCCGGTCAGCCGGTTGAATTGCAGCCATTGTTGGTGCAAGACAGTTTGGACACTGAGGAGCAGCAAGACAGTTACAAGGCCACCAGCGACAGCACGGCCACCAAACTGGACCTGACCCCGCGCGAAACCCCGCAATCGATGTCCACGCTGACCCGCGCTCAGATGGATGACTTCCGCTTGACCAGCGTGACCCAGGCGCTGGCAAACGTCACCGGGATCAACGTGGAGCGGGTGGAAACGGATCGAACCTATTTCACCTCGCGCGGCTTCGATATCGACAACTTTCAGTTCGATGGCGTCGGCTTGCCGTTTGTCTACGGAAATATGGCGGGCGATCTGGATACCGCGCTGTTTGAGCGGATCGAGGTGTTGCGCGGTGCCAACGGCTTGATGTCCGGGATCGGCAATCCGTCGGCGACGGTCAACTTTATCCGCAAGCGTCCGACGGCAGAAACCCAGGCCCGCATCGACGCTACGGTGGGCTCCTGGGACATGCGCCGGGTTGACGCGGATGTTTCCGGTGCCCTGACCGAGTCCGGCAATGTGCGTGGGCGGATGGTTTACGCCAATGAGAACAAAAATTCTTATCTGGATCGTTACTCGCGGGAAAAGAACGTGTTTCTCGGGGTCGTCGAGATGGATCTGAGTGACAGCACGTTGTTCACCCTGGGGCATTCACTGCAAAAAACCGATGCCAACAGCCCGATGTGGGGAGCGTTGCCACTGGCTTACAGCAACGGAGTGGCGACCGATTTCTCGCGTTCCACCAGCACCTCGTCCGACTGGGCCTATTGGAATAACCAGGAAAACCGCACCTTTGCCGAATTGGTTCAGGAGCTGGGAAGTGGCTGGCAGGCCAAGGCAACCCTGACGCACACCGAGCAAAAGGGTGATGGCGATCTGTTCTACATGTACGGTGCTCCCGCGCAAGACACCGGTCTGGGTCTGTTTAGCTATCCACTGCGCTTCGACAACGAAAACACCCAGGATGCCGCCGATCTCTACGCGTCGGGTCCGTTCAGCCTGGCCGGGCGTGAGCATGAATTGGTAGTGGGTGGTAACTGGTCGAAATCCGTGCAAAAAGAGCTGTCGCTGTATGGCGAGACGCTCGGTACGGCATTGCCACCGCTGCAGGAATGGACTGGCAACTATCCGCTCCCGCTGTTTAATGCGGCCAGCGCCACTGCCGATTTCACGGATCGGCAGAAGAGTGCCTACAGTGTGGCGCGCTTCAGTTTGGCTGACAGCCTCAAGCTGATTAGCGGCGCGCGGGTGATGAATGTTGAAAGCGAGGGCCAGAGCTACGGCGAGAGCAAGTCGACCGAGTACAACGGCAAAGTGGTGCCCTATGCCGGTCTGGTCTATGACGTGTCTGCAGACTACTCGCTGTATGCCAGTTACACCGAGATCTTCAACCCGCAAACCAAAACCGATCAGCAAGGCAGTCGCCTCGATGCGCTGGAAGGCGAGAACTACGAGGTCGGTATCAAGGGCGAACTCATGGACGATCGCCTGGATGTCAGTCTGGCGATATTCGAGACCAAGCAGGACAACCTGCCGGAAGTCGCCGGTATAAGCGGCGGCACAACCTATTACCGGGCCTTGCAGGGCATCGAAAGCCAGGGTTGGGAAATGGAGATGTCCGGTGAGCTGTTCAAGGGCCTGCAGGCCAACGCCGGTTATACCTTTGTCGATATCACCGACAGTGCGGGCCAGCATGTGCGCCCCTATACGCCCAAACATCTGGTACGCAGTTCGGCAAGCTACCGCATTCCGCAACTTGAGCAACTCAAGGTCGGGGCCAGCTGGAACTGGCAAAGCGAGGTACATAACGGCGTGGCAGAGCAGGTTGCTTATGGCCTGATCAACCTGATGGCCGGCTATGAGATTGATCCGAACTGGAGTGTGGCGGCCAATCTGAACAACCTGACCGATGAGAAGTACCTGACCAGTTTGTACTGGGATCAGGCCTATTACGGCGCGCCGCGCAATGCCAGCCTGAGCGTCAGCTGGAACTACTAAAGCAGCCGTGGCCCTGCAAGCCGCGGGGCCTGTGGTTTTTCTGGAGAGGTGGTTTCGATGCGCGCAACACTGGTTGTTCTGCACCGCTGGTTCGGTTTGTTCATTGCCCTGTTTCTGCTGGTCGCGGGGCTTACCGGGGCGCTGATTGCCTGGGATCACGAATTGGATGAATGGTTGAATCCACATCTGTTCAAGGCTTCCTCGAGCGGACCGGTTCAGCATCCACTGGCCCTGGCCAATCAGCTGGAGGCTGGCGATCCGCGTATCCGCGTGAGTTATCTGCCGCTGCATCAGGAACCCGGTCACAGCCTCGGGCTGCAGGTGCAGCCGCGCCCGGACGCTCATGGCAAATGGCCGGAGCTGGAGTTCGATCAGTTGGCGCTCGATCCGGTCAGTGGTGCCGTGTTGGGCCAGCGCCTGTGGGGTGCCATTTCGCTGAGCCGGGAAAACCTCATGCCGTTCCTCTACAAGCTGCATTACAGCCTGCACATTCCCGATGGCTTTGGCCTGCCGCTGGGCATGCTGTTGTTCGGGCTGATCTCGATTGTCTGGGTGGTCGACAGTGTCATTGCGTTGTGGATTGCATTCCCCACCTGGCGCAGCTGGCGCAAGTCGCTGGCATTCCGCTGGCGGCAGGGTGGTTACAAGCTCAACTTCGATTTGCACCGTTCCGGCGGGGTCTGGTTGTGGGGGTTGTTGTTGCTGATGGCCGTTACCTCGGTGTCGATGAACTTGCAGTTCCAGGTCATGCGGCCACTGGTCAATCTGTTTTCCACCCTCTCCCCGAGCCCTTTCGAACAGCGCACACCATTATTGTTGGAGCAGACGCCGGAACCCGGGCTGACGCGCGAACAGGCGATTGCACTGGCCCAGACGGAAATGCACTCGCGCGGCGTCGCGGTACCGCCCGGCGGTATCTTTTATTCGGCCGAATTCGCCCTCTATGGTGTCAGCTTCTTCGCGCCCGGTGACGAGCATGGCGATGGTGGTCTGGGCAATCCGTGGGTCACCCTGGACGCGGCTGATGGCCGCATTCTCTCTGCGGATATTCCGGGTCAGGGCAGTGCCGGCGACCTGTTCATGCAGGCACAGTTTCCCTTGCACTCGGGGCGTATCCTCGGCCTCCCGGGGCGGATCCTGGTGTCGCTGCTCGGCGTGCTGGTCGCGATGCTGTCGCTCACAGGCGTGATTATCTGGCTGCGCAAACGCGCCGGCCGGCGCTTGATGGCAGCGCGTACCGTGCGTGTTACGGCCGCGCCCGCCGGCTAAGGCGCACCTGAAAGCCGGCGAAAAGGCAGCTTAAGGCGCAGGGATTTCGATGAGCGGCGGGTGTTTGTAAAACGCACACCCCCTGCTTGGCCCACAAGGCAGTGCGGGGTAGGCTGCGCACTTTGTCCATGGAGAAGGTTTATGGCCATGTCGCCGTCGTTGCTGATTGCCGGTTGTGGGGATGTCGGTGGTCGGCTGGCCAGTCGCCTGATCAGCCAAGGCTGGCAGGTGCACGGACTGCGCCGCAGCATTTCGGCCTTGCCGCAAGGCGTGTTGCCGGTGGCTGGTGATCTAGCTCAATCACAGTGCCCGGCGGATTGGCCGGAGGGCCCGCTGGATTATCTGGTGTATTGCGCGGCGGCCAATGAAAGCACCGAAGCCGGTTATCGCGCCGCCTATATCGAAGGCTTGCGCCATGTGCTGGGCTGGCTGCGTGAGCATGGGCAAATGCCACGCCGGGTGTTGTTTGTTTCCAGCACCAGCGTGTATGGCCAGCAGGGCGGTGAATGGGTTGACGAGTCGTCACCGGTCGAACCTGAAGGCTATTCCGGGCGCATCCTGCTGGAAGCCGAGCAATTGCTGCTGACCAGCGAATGGCCGGCCAGTGTGGTGCGGCTAAGCGGTATCTATGGCCCCGGGCGGGCCTGGCTGCTCAATCAGGTGCGTCAGGGGTGTCGGGTGGCGACAGAGCCACCACTCTACGGCAACCGTATTCATGCCGATGACGCTGCCGGCCTGCTGGCCTTTGTGCTGCAGGCCGATCAGCGCGGCCAGGCGCTGGAGCCGCTGTACATCGGTGTCGATGACTGCCCTGCGCCCCTGCATGAGGTGGTGGCCTGGCTGCGTGATTATCTGGGCGTAACCGATTGGTCGGCCGAGACCAGCATTCGTCGCGCCGGCAGCAAGCGTTGCCGCAACAGCCGCGCCCGGGCGCTGGGTTGGGTGCCGCGCTACGCGGATTATCGGCAGGGGTATGCGGCGATTCTGGCAACCGATTAGCCGGCCGTTGCCGCTTACTGGCGCTCCAGCAGCCAGTGCAGCTCGCCGGGATACAGATCCGGCATTTCATCGGGCTGGGCGCGATTGAGAGCGGCGAAAATCTGCAGCTTTTCCCCTTCAAGGCGGAAAATCCACGGTCTGCCTTCCGGGCCCAGTTGCAGCCAAAGGCTGTCATGTTCACCGCTCATGGCGGCGCAGTCACCGGCCAGGCACAGGGCAAAACGCTCGCTGGCAGGCAGACCTTCGATGCGCCCGTCGGCATGGAACAGCACCAGCCCGCCTTGGCCTGAGCCCTGCTGGATTTTCCAGGTTCCACCGAGAAAGGCCTGATACAGGCTGTGTTCAAAACGGCTGCCGACCGGGCTTTCTGTCAGGGTTGTCGGCTGCGCTTTGACGAATTGCTGCTCTGGCCAGGTCGCGCCCGCTTCCTGGATCAGCGCATTGTCACGCAACGCCAGGAGTTCTTGGGTTTCGCCATAGAAGCTGACTGACCAGCGCTGCGCCTGTTCGCCACTGAGCGTGCCCTCTTCCAGCTCGAAGCCATTGCTGAAGGTGGCGGTCTTTCGGGCGGTGTCGATCTGCCATTCCAGATTCGGTCCATAGGTCAGCAACGCTTCGCGCAGCCGGCCGGTTTCCACCGCCGCCTCAATGGCGGCCTGATTGATCCAGACGCCGCCGGGGTCTTTGATCTGGCTGGCGCA
>JACCDZ011618162.1_pt1 | contig 20185 bp, 18 predicted proteins | sample 7449551 | NCBI WGS metagenome assembly JACCDZ01 (sample SAMN15323452, study PRJNA562643) | freshwater metagenome | isolation source: river surface water | place: USA:Blue River Watershed | collected 2017-08-18
CACCACGACGGGCATGTCGCCACCGCCGATAGGACCGATCCAGAAATAACCCAGCACCAGCGCGCAAGCCGTCATGGCATAGAAGTAGTTCATGCTTTCCGTGGCGAAATAGGCGCCGCCAAAACCCAGCATGCCGATCGCCAGAATGATCTGTACCGGCTTTACCCAGCCACCCTTGAGCGACTTGGCCCACTTCTTCGCCGCCAGCTTGCCATAGGCAAACACGGAAGCGGTGAAGGTGATGGCACCGACGAAGCAACCGACAAAAAGCTCGAAGCGGTGAATCGCATCATGCGAGGAGGAATGATTCAGCACGGCCGCGATGGCAATCAGCACGGCGGAGAGACCCACCAGCGAATGCATCAGAGCCACCGTTTCCGGCATCTGCGTCATCGGCACGGTCTTGGCGCGGTAGATGCCGATAACGGCACCCAGCACCATGGCAGCGAGGATCAGGCCGTAAGCCGGCTTGAGCTCGAAACCATTACCGCCCTTGAGACTGGCAATGAGCACGAAGGTGGCAGCCACAGCGAGCGCCATGCCTATCATGCCGTAGCGGTTGCCCATGATGGCCGAGGCCGGCGAGGACAGGCCACGCAGGGCGAGAATGAAGAGGACGGCACCAACGAGATAGGCCCAGTCCGCGTATTGCGCGAGGTTTTCCATCTATCGGCTCCTTACTTCTTCTTTTTCTTGAACATGTCCAACATGCGTCCGGTGACGGCAAAGCCACCGAAGATGTTGATGCATGCAAGAAACACGGCAACAGCACCAAGCACGGTGGTTGCGTTGATTTCGCCATTGAAATACACCGTCTGCAGCATGGCGCCGACGACGATGATGCCGGACAGGGCATTGGTCACCGCCATCAGCGGTGTGTGCAGGGCGGGGGTCACGCTCCACACCACGTAGTAACCCACGAAAATCGCGAGCACGAACACGGTGAAGACGTTGACAAAGGGCACGGTGGACGCGTGCTCGGCAACAGTGACCACCTGCTCGGTGATCTGGACGACAGTCTCGTTCATCGCTATCGCTCCTTAAGGCTTCTTGTACAGCACTTGGCCTGCGTCGACGATGAGCGTCGGCTTGACCATTTCGTCCTCGCGATTGAGCTTCAGGCTCTGCGAGTCCTTGTCGTGCTGGGGCTGGAGGAAGTTGAGGATGTTGCGGGCATAAAGCGCGGAGGCTTCGGTGGCCACGGTGGCCGGAATATTGCCGATACCGACAATCTTCACGCCATTTTCCGTCACAACGATCTCGTCAAGCCTGGAACCTTCGACGTTACCGCCGCTTGATACCGCCATATCAACAATGACAGCACCCGCCTTCATCTTGGCAACGGTTTCGGCCTTGATCAGCACCGGTGCCTTGCGGCCCGGAATCTGCGCCGTAGTGATGACGATATTGGCCGCAGACACAGCCTTGTCGACGATCACGGCCTGATCACGCACGTATTCCGGCGACGGTGTCCAGGCATAACCGCCCGTACCCAGCGCCTTGGCTTTTTCTTCATCGGACATGGGCACGTCCAGCCATTTGCCGCCCAGCGATTCCACCTGCTCTTTGGCAGCCGGACGCATGTCGGACGCTTCCACCACAGCGCCGAGACGCTTGGCGGTGGCAATGGCCTGCAGACCCGCCACACCCACACCGAGAATCACGGTACGGGCCGGTTTGATGGTGCCGGCAGCCGTCATCATCATGGGGAACATGCCGGAGTATTCGTTGGCCGCAATCAGCACGGCCTTGTAACCGGCAAGCGACGCCTGCGACGACAGGATGTCGGAGCTCTGCGCACGCGTGATGCGCGGAATCAGTTCCAGCGCGACACAGGTCAGCCCCTTGGCGGCATAGGCATCCAGGTGCGGGTTGAGATGCGGCGCAAACGCAGCAAGCACGATGGCGCCTTGCTTGTAGTTCGCTACTTCATCGGCGGTCGGCGCAGCCACCTTGAACACGACATCGGCGTCTTTCACCGTGTCGGCCGCCGTGGCGGCAATGGTGGCACCGGCTTCTTCATAGGCCTTGTCAGTGCAGCTGGCGGCAAGACCCGCTCCGCTCTGCACGACCAGCTTGTAACCCAGCGCTGCGAATTTTTTCACCGTTTCCGGTGTCGCGGCTACGCGCGTTTCGCCCGCCAGGATTTCGGCTGGAATCCCGATTTGCATGGTCAACCCTCACCTTGGCTGTTCGGTAATTAAGGAGACATCCTGACGACAAGTTCTCTGAACCTGCCCGGACACGGCTGCGCGCAGGACGCGCAAAGGCCGGCGATTGTAATGCAGCCCTCCGGGCAATGTGAGTACCCATCGGTCAAATTCGCTTATTTTTTCAAGCCGGGCACTGATTTGTCGCGCCGGGTTAATGCCCTTGTCCGACAAGAGCGCAAGTCGCCGTCATTACTGGCAATTTTCCATGGGGCATGCACAGCGGAGCCGGTGCTTCGCGCTACCATTGACGCATCTTGTGACATTTCTCCAGCCGGCCCGCCTCGCTCCCTGACATCCCCATCATGACTTCGCGCCAGACCCTGACCGGCATCCTGCTGGTGCTGCTTTCCGCCGTGCTGTTTTCCACCAAGTCCATCTTCGTGAAGCTGGCTTATCAGGAAGCCGTGGACCCCGTCACCCTGCTCACCTATCGCATGCTGCTCGCGCTGCCCTTCTTTCTCGCCATGGCCTGGCTGGCGGAAAGGCACGAAGCTCCCTTCACCCTGCATCGCAGCGACTGGCTAAAGCTTTTTGCCCTGGGCTTTGGCGGTTATTACATGGCCTCCCTGCTGGACTTCATGGGCTTGCAATACATCAGCGCCGGCCTGGAGCGCCTGGTGCTGTTTCTCTATCCCACCATCACCGTGCTGATTACGGTGTTCGTGCTGAAACGCCCGGCCTCGCGCATGACCTGGCTGGCGGTAGCCATCTGCTATGCCGGCATGGCCTTAGTGGTCTGGCAGGATGTGCAGCAGCCCTCGTCCCGTCTGGGCCTGGGCATGCTGCTGGTCTTTGGCAGCGCCATCACTTACGCGATTTATCTCGTCGGCTCGGGCGAAATGATTGCGCGCATAGGCGCCAACCGTTTTACCGGCATCGTGCTCAGCATTTCCTGCTTCTGCTGCCTCCTGCATTTCCTGATTGCCAATCCGCTCTCGGCCCTGCTGGTGAGCCCGCGCATTTTCGGTATCGGCCTCATTCTGGCCATCGTCTGCACCGTATTGCCTGCCACCCTGCTCACCAATGGCATACGCCGCATCGGCGCCAGCCGGGCCGCACTCATTGGTGCAGTCGGCCCGGTATCCACGCTCTATCTCGGCTATGCCGTGCTGGGCGAAACCCTGAGCTGGCTGCAAGGACTGGGCACCGCCCTGGTCCTGGGCGGCGTGCTGCTGGTCAGCCTGAAGAAAGCCGCGTCGTAATGACGCAAAACCCCATGTGAAACAAGACGGCCAGCGCAGTAGCATGCTCGCCATTCATTGACCAAGGAGTCTCATCATGTCGCTTCGCTTTGACGGACGTATCGCCATTATCACGGGCGCCGGCGGCGGCCTCGGTCGGCAACATGCGCTGCTGCTGGGCCGGTTGGGGGCCAAAGTCGTGGTGAATGACCTGGGTGGCGGCATGCGGGGTGATGACGGCAAGGGTCATCGCGCCGCCGATGCGGTCGTGGACGAAATCCGTGCCGCCGGTGGCGAGGCCGTAGCTAATTACGACTCCGTGGAAAACGGCGAGGCCATTGTGAAAACCGCACTGGATGCTTTCGGCAGCGTGGACATCGTCATCAACAATGCCGGCATCCTGCGCGATGTCAGCTTTGCCAAGATGAGCACTGCCGACTGGGATCTTGTGCACAAGGTGCATCTCACCGGCGCCATGCGCGTCACGCACGCCGCCTGGCCTGTCATGCGCGAGAAAGCTTATGGCCGCATCATCATGACCTCCTCTGCGGCCGGCATTTACGGCAATTTCGGCCAGACCAATTACGGTGCGGCCAAACTGGGGCTGCTGGGCTTTGCGAATTGCCTCGCCGAAGAAGGCAAAGCGAAAGGCATACACGTCAACACCATCGCGCCGATTGCCGCTTCACGCATGACGGAAACCATCATGCCGGCGGAGGTACTGGCACGTCTCAAGCCGGAGGCCGTGAGCCCGCTGGTCGCCTGGCTCTGTCATGAACGTTGTGCGGAAACCAAGGGGGTATTCGAAGTAGGCGCCGGCTATATCAGCAAACTGCGCTGGGAACGCACGCTCGGAGCGCGTTTTGGCGAGGACGCGGGCTTCAGCCCGGATGAGGTCGCCGCACGCTGGGGAGAAATCACGGATTTCAGCCAGGGCGAGTATCCCGGCAGCATGCACGATTCCTTCAATGCCATCCTGCAAGGCGGCCGCTAGAGATGTACCCGGCAAAACAGACGAATGACTTACGGCAAAGAAAAGCGGCGCCTGCGGGCAATGTCCTGCCTGCCAGAGCCCGCTAAGATGACGCCCCATGCCTTCGGGCCTCGCGCTTTCAGCAAAATGACCGCAGCACTGGAGCACGGCATGCCTGTCACGTTTTTCACCCTGCTATTGGCTGCGCTGCTCTGCTACCTGCCGACTGGCAGTCATGCCGAAGCTGCCTGGCAAGCGGCCGGCAACAAGAACGGCATACAGGTCTGGAAGCGCCCGGTCGCCGGCTCTCCCTTTGTCGAATTCAGAGCTGAAACCACAGTGAGCTCCACGCTCTCGGCGCTGGTGAATCTTTTTTACGATCTGGATGCCGCACCGCAGTGGCTGGACGGCACACGCCAGGTCAGCGCCGTAAAACGCGATGACCTAAAGCAGGAATACATACTGCTGCTGGAAATCGATATGCCGTGGCCCTTGCAGGACAGGGACGCCGTTATTTCCGGGCACTGGCGGCAAGATCCGCAGAGCCTGGTGGTGGCCATGCGTGGCCACAGTGTGGACGGCATAGTCCCGGTCAACCCGGCCTTCATACGCAACAGCATCCGTTCGGACTGGACATTCATTCCGCTAGGAAATGGCCGGGTGAAGATCATCATGAGCGGTCACATAGACCCGGGTGGCAATCTGCCGGACTGGGCGGTGAACATGCTCATCCAGCAATCACCGCTGCGAACACTGAGCAATCTCAAACGCATCATTGCCGATCCGAAACGGCAGACGGAAAGGCATGTCGGCGTGATCGAACGAGCCCGTGACTCCCGTCCGAATTGAGCAGGCAAGGCCTCTTGCCTGACAAAATATCCTGGCCAGTCCCGGCACTTTTTATACATACCCGCCCTTCAGGCATGAGCCGGCATGATGGCCACCTCGGCCCGCCATCCTGCGCCGCCAGTTTTAAAGCGAGGCCAACGCCAGAGAGAACTGACCCGGTCATCGCCAAGCCCATCAATCTGGAACCATAGTGCTTGATTTAGCCAAAACAGAAGGGCATGGTTGGCCGACAACAAGAAATGCTGGGAGATAGCCCATGAAAACCCTGACCACCTGGCTCGACGAATACAGCGAATCGCACCAGAACCCGGTAAACAAGAACATTCACTGGATTTGTGTGCCCATCATCTATTTCTGTGTCTTCGGCATGCTCTATGCGCTGCACCCTTGGGCTGCCTATGGCGCCCTGCTTGTTGCGCTCGCCTTTTATATCCCGCTGTCTCTCTCGCTGGCCGCCGGCATGCTGGTGCTCAGCATTGCCATGCTCGCCCTGATCAGGGTGATACCCAACATACTCTGGGTATCTGCGGCCCTGTTCGTGGCAGCCTGGATAGGCCAGTTTTACGGCCACAAGGTGGAAGGCAAGAAGCCCTCTTTCTTCAAGGATCTGCAGTTCCTGCTGGTCGGCCCCATCTGGCTGCTGAATTTTGTGTACCAGCGTCTGGGTATCAAAACCTGATATTCCGGCCGGAGGCCGGACTGCAAAAGTTCCCTGTTATTGCGCACACAAGCGGTGAAAACAAAAAGGCGATGGTGGTAACCATCGCCTTTTTGTTTTTCAGAGCGGGTTTAAGCCAGCCCGTTTTCTCGGCTTTTTATCTTTTTACTCATCCTTGAGCGCACACTCGAAGCTGGACGGATTGTGTTTGCAGCGCACTTTCTTCAGCAGGGCCATCATGCGCGGATCATAAGCGCCCTCCGCCGTGAGCTGCAGACGCGCTTCACGCATCATGCGGAAATACTTTTCCTTGTCGGCCTCGCTGAGATCCATCCAGTAGCGCTGCGGAATATCTTTCTCTACGGAATCAATGAGCGCATAGGCCTGATCCAGATAACCGATGGCAAAGTTGCGGATTTTCTGCAGCTTGTCATCCAGATCCGGCACTTCCTTGAGGAATTTCTCGCGACGGAAAACGATGGAGCCGGAAATCATGGCCAGCGGCAAACGGTAGATGCCGCCCTTGTCACCCAGGCCACGATAAAGTTCCAGCGGACGGAACACGATGGCCGGTGCCGCAATGATGTCCACCTGGCCGTTATTGAATTTGCCGGAGAAATTCGAGAGATCCGAGGCTACCGGTTGGGCGCCCAGTTGTTGCACCAGGCGCGCCTGCGACTTGTCAAAGTCGAGCACGGCCACTTTCTTGCCCGCGGCTTTTTCTATGGAGTCTATGCTGCGGTCATTCACCATGACGTAAACCGCGCCGATGGGAATGATGCCGCCTATCTGGTAAGGCCCGTCAATGAGCATGGGCGCCACCTTGGTACTGGTGTAGATCACGCGTACCGCCGTCTTTACCTGGTCATAATTCTGTAGCGCACCCACAGAGTCAAAACTGCCGATGAACTTGTTGAACTGCTTGGCGCGGAAAGTGGAGAGCGCGACGGCATCACACTGCTCGGCCTTGAAGTCTTCTGCCGCAACGCGTTCGTCGGTATAGGCACGAATATCCAGAAAGACGTTCCAGCGTCGCGCCTGCAAAACCAGATCCTTGGCGTATTGCGCCCCGGGGCCGTTAGCGCCCACCGGATCAAAAATGCAGACGCGGATGTGCAGCGGCTTTTCCAGCGGACCGATGCCGGTGGCTTTCTGGAATTCTTCCGCCGTGGGCAAGACCACACTGACGCCGTTCAGCGTCGCATTGGTACCGGCCTGAGCCGGCAAGGCAGCAGACAGCGCCATGCCCAGCAGCAAGGGAGAGAACAGGGATTTCAGGGAGGTATTCATTATTGTTTTCCTCGGCAGCCAATCGCACGCACCGATGCTAGTGAAACTCGAAGCTACCGGCTTGGCCCCGGCGACAGCAAGCACTGTCCGGCGGGCGAAGGCGGAGAATGCGCCAACATCATGAGCGCAGCAAGACCGGAGCTCAAAACAGCCAGTTCAGTAAAAAAGTGATTTATAGCGATAACTACCTGACTTCGCTTTGATACCGTCATTCCTGCGCAAGCGGGAATCTCTGGAACATTGCACGGACCTCAAACCCGGAGATTCCCGCTTGCGCGGGAATGACGGGCTGAAAATGGGCCAAGGGAGTCATATAAATCCCATAAAAAAGGCAGCCTGAGGACTGCCTTTTCATGACCGGACATCGCAAACCGTGATCAGCTTTCCGGACGCATATGCGGAAAGAGGATGACATCACGGATGCTGGGCGCATTCGCAAAAAGCATGACCAGACGATCTATGCCTATGCCCTGCCCTGCGGTGGGCGGCAAGCCGTATTCCAGGGCACGGATATAGTCGGCGTCGTAGTGCATGGCCTCGTCATCGCCCGCATCCTTTTCCTTCACCTGCTGATGAAAGCGTTCGGCCTGGTCTTCCGGATCATTGAGCTCGGAGAAACCGTTGGCAATCTCGCGACCGCCGATAAAGAACTCGAAACGGTCGGTGATGAAGGGATTGTCGTCATTACGGCGCGCCAGCGGCGACACTTCCGCCGGGTATTCGGTGATGAAAGTCGGCTGGCGCAGCTGCGTCTCCACCGTCTCCTCGAAAATGATGGTCTGCAGCTTGCCTATGCCCCAGATGCTTTTGACTTCCATCTTGAGCTTGCTGCGTATGATTTCGCTGGCAGCGGCCACATCCCAGAGCTGCTCGCGGGTGAGCTCAGGATTGTATTTCAGGATGGAATCCACCATGGAAATACGCTCGAACTTGCCACCGAAGTCATAAACCTCGCCCTGGTATTCCACATCGGTCTTGCCGAGCACATCCTGCGCCAGTGTGCGCAGCATGTCTTCGGTGAGATCCATCAGGTCGCGGTAATCCGCATAGGCCATATAGAACTCGATCATGGTGAATTCAGGATTGTGGCGCGCCGACACCCCTTCATTACGGAAGTTGCGGTTGATCTCGAACACACGCTCGAAACCACCTACCACCAGTCGCTTGAGATAAAGCTCCGGCGCAATACGCAGGAAGAGCGGCATGTCGAGCGCATTGTGATGCGTATTGAAAGGCTTGGCCGCCGCGCCACCGGGAATCACATGCATCATGGGGGTTTCCACTTCCATGAAGTCACGACCCAGCATGAAGCGGCGTATACCCTCGATCACTTTGGAGCGGGTCTTGAAAGCACGACGTGTGTCTTCGCTGACGATGAGATCGACATAGCGCTGGCGGTATTTCATTTCCTGATCGGCCATGCCATGGAATTTGTCCGGCAAGGGGCGCAGCGACTTGGTGAGCAGACGCAGCTCTTCCACGTGCAGGGACAGCTCACCGGTCTTGGTCTTGAAGACATAACCACGGGCACCGACGATGTCGCCCATATCCCACTTCTTGAAAGCGGCATAGGTTTCTTCGCCGATGGCTTCCTTGGAGATATAAAGCTGGAAGCGGCCTGACATATCCTGAATCGTGGTGAAACTGGCCTTGCCCATGATGCGCTTGAGCATGATGCGGCCGGCGATGGCGAAATGCTTCTTGTCGGCTTCGAGCGCCTCATTGTCCAGCTCGCCGAACTGCGCCTGCAGATCAGCGACAACAGCATCCCGTTTGAAATCGTTGGGGAAGGCGATTTTTTCATTGGCACGAATCTCGGCCAGCTTATGCTTGCGCTCGGCAATCAGCTTGTTGACGTCAACTTGTACTTCGGGAGTTTGCTGTTCGCTCATTTCTTTTCTCTCTTTGCCCCCTCTCCCCCGCGGGGGAGAGGGCTGGGGTGAGGGCGAAGGAGCCAAGCCCCTCACCCCTACCCTCTCCCCGCAAACGGGGAGAGGGAGTCAGCCATTAAATGATTACAGACCCATCTTCAGCGAGGCCTGGATGAACTCGTCGATATCGCCATCCAGCACGGCGCCGGGATTGGAGTTCTCGATATTGCTGCGCAGGTCTTTCACGCGCGACTGGTCGAGAACATAGGAGCGGATCTGGCTGCCCCAACCCACATCGGACTTGGTTTCTTCCAGCGCCTGCTTGGCGGCATTGCGCTTTTGCATTTCCAGCTCGTAGAGCTTGGCGCGCAAGAGCTTCCAGGCACGATCTCGGTTGGCATGCTGCGAACGCTCATTCTGCACAGCCACCACAGTATTGGTGGGGATGTGCGTCAGGCGCACAGCAGAATCGGTCTTGTTCACGTGCTGGCCACCGGCACCGGAAGAACGGTAAGTGTCTTCGCGCACATCGGCCTTGTTGATTTCGATTTCGATATTGTCGTCGACTTCCGGCGAGACAAAGACGCCTACAAAGGACGTGTGACGACGATTACCGGAGTCAAAGGGAGATTTGCGCACGAGGCGATGCACACCGGTTTCGGTACGCAGCCAGCCGTAAGCGTAAGGGCCTTCAATACGCAGCGTGGTGGACTTGATACCGGCCACATCGCCTTCGGACTCTTCCAGCACTTCGCCCTTGAAGCCGTGGCGGTCTATCCAGCGCAGATACATGCGCTGCAGCATGGACGCCCAATCCTGGGCCTCGGTACCACCGGCACCGGACTGGATATCCAGGAAGGCGTTATTGGCATCCATCTCGCCGGAGAACATGCGACGGAACTCGAGATCGGCCACGGCTTTTTCGAGGCCATCAAGCTCGGCGGTGACATCACCCAGTGTGCCTTCATCGTCTTCTTCGACAGCGAGATCCAGCAGGTCCTTGGCGTCGACAAGGCCAGACTCCAGCTTGTCCAACGTCAGCACCACGCCTTCAAGCTCGGCGCGCTCGCGGCCTATGGCCTGGGCTTTTTCGGGATCATTCCAGAGCGTGGGGTCTTCCAGCTCGCGCATCACCTCTTCGAGGCGTTCTTTCTTCAGGTCGTAGTCAAAGATACCCCCGGAGCGAAGAGGCACGCTCGGCGAGGTCTTTGATGCGGTTCAGATAGGGATTGATTTCCATGGGGCAGGAGCGGTCAGTATCAGGAAAGGCGCGGATTGTAGCGGAAAGGTCTGGCGCCCGGTACCTGTCGGGATCGGGCACAGACAGCTCGCTTGTGCGAAACCGGGCATTGCACCGGCCCGATGGCCTTGGTGGAGAACAGGCTACGGACAGACCATCAGCGCTGGCTGACCAGAAGGCCCGGTGAAGACGTCTCAAGTGAGACTTGTCGCCCCCAGCAGAAGCGGACATGGGCAGCTAGCACTCAGGAGCGGCTTGCCACGGCATCCGGCAGCGGCTCCAGATACTCCACGCGCAGTTGCAAGGAACGCGAGCCCCGGAACTCGTTGATATCCAGCCGGTAGGCCAGCCTCACGCGCCGCGTCTGGTTGGGCCAGACCTCGCGGTCCACATTGAAGGCGATGGCATCGAAGACCCGGTTGGAGGCCGGGTGCGAAATGCTGAGCTTGATGTGTTTTTCCTTGAGCAGGCGCTGGTCCAGGCAAAGGAATTCACCATGAAAAAGAGGTTCGGGGAAGGCTTGGCCCCAAGGGCCGGCTTCGCGCAGTAAATCCGCAAAGCCTTCGGAAAAGCATTCGGGCGGCAACTCGCCATCCGAATGCAGTACCGGTTCCAGATCACGGCGGTCGGCCACGGCCTTGACCGCGTCATTAAAGGCTTCGCGAAAACGCGACAGATGCGAAAGCGGCAAGGACAGGCCGGCCGCCATGGCATGGCCGCCAAAGCGCGTAATCAGGCCGGGATTTTTTGCAGCCACGAGATCCAGCACATCACGGATATGCACACCGGGAATGGAACGCGCTGAACCTTTAAGCTCTGCCGTGGCGGGGTTGCGATCATCGCTGGCCGGCGCAAATGCAATCACCGGCCGGTGGAATTTGTCCTTGATACGCCCCGCCAGAATGCCGATCACGCCCTGATGCCAATGCGCATCAAACAGGCTGAAGGCATAAGGCAGGCTGTCGGCAGAAATCTGCAACTGCTTCAGTGCTGCCAGTGCTTCCTGCTGCATGCCCGCTTCTATCTGACGCCGATCGAGATTGAGGCCGTCCAGCTCGCTGGCGTATTGCGCAGCCAGCTCAGGGGAATCGGTGAGCAGGGTTTCAATGCCATGCGACATGTCATCAAGTCGGCCGGCCGCATTGAGACGCGGCGCCACCTGAAAGCCGAGATCAGTGGCCACAATCTGCTGCGGCTGTTTGCCTGCCACCGCCAACAGCGCCGTAATTCCCGGCACACAGCGACCGGCTCGTATACGTGCCAGCCCCTGATGCACCAGCACACGGTTATTCGCATCCAGCGCCACCACATCGGCCACTGTGCCGAGCGCAACAATATCCAGATAATCTGCCAGCGAGACTTCCGGCAGATTTTTTTCGGCAAACCAGCCGGTATTTTTAAGACGCGTGCGCAAACTGGAGAGCAGATAAAACACCACGCCCACACCCGCCAGATTCTTGCTGGGGAATTCACAGCCGGGTTGATTGGGATTGACGATGGCATCAGCATCAGGAACCGTGGCGCCGGGCAGGTGATGGTCGGTGACCAGCACGCGCATGCCGGCCGCTTTCGCCGCCGCCACACCCTCGATACTGGAAATGCCGTTGTCCACGGTGATGATGAGGTCAGGTGATTTTTCCCGCTGCGCCAGCGCCACGATTTCCGGCGTCAGGCCGTAACCGTATTCAAAACGGTTGGGCACCAGATAATCGACATGGCGCGCGCCGAATCGGCGCAGCACGCGCAAAGCCAGCACGGTACTGGTCGCGCCGTCGGCGTCGAAATCGCCCACCACCAGAATGCGCCAGTCTTCACGCAGCGCTTGCTGCAGCAAATCCAGCGCTGTCTCCATGCCTTTCATGGCGTGGGCAGGCGCGAGGCCTTTAAGCGCCCTCTCCAATTCTGCTGCCGAGCTCACCCCGCGCAATGCATACAAACGCGCCAGCACAGGATGCACTCCGGGCAGAAGCACGGCGTCATCAGGCAGGGTTCGGGGGCGTATGACTTTTTTCATGGCGAGTACAAATACGAGAGAAAAACCATGTAGGCCGGGCTTTAGCCCGACGCAGGCAGAGAAATCAAAACTGTCGTCGGGCTGCGCTAAACCATACCCTTCGGTAAAGCCCGACCTACAAAAACACAAGAAGTCGCGTGGGGAAAGCACCTTCGCGGCTAAAGCCGCGATGCTTCTCACAATTCACGTTTCACCCGATGCCGCTAAGCGGCGAGTCACGTTTCACTCATGCAAAATAAAAAGCCCGCGCAAAGCACGGGCCTTTTTAACACGGCGATATGACTCAGACCATCTGCGAGAGAATGGCCGTCTTCACATCATTCAAGGTGGCATCAATGGTCTTGAGTACGGCATCGGAGCATTGCTTGATGGCGGTATCCGGATCTTTCAGACCGTTGCCGGTGAGCGTGCACACGACTTTCGAGCCTTCGGGAATCTTGCCGTTCTTGATATCGCGGATGGCACCAGCCAGCGATGCAGCAGATGCCGGCTCGCAGAACACGCCCTCGCGCATGGCGAGCAGACGCTGCGCATCGAGGATTTCCTGATCGGAAAGCTCGTCGAACCAGCCGCCGGAATCTTTCTGCAGGGCCCAGGCTTTATCCCAGGACTGCGGATTGCCGATACGGATGGCCGTGGCAACCGTTTCCGGATTGGCCACCGGGCCACCGCGCATGAAAGGCGCAGAGCCGGCCGCCTGATAGCCCACCATTTTCGGGCGGCTGTTGACGATGCCGCGCTCGTGATACTCGCTATAACCCATCCAGTGCGCCGTAATATTGCCGGCATTACCGACAGGCAGGCAGTGGAAGTCCGGCGCAAAGCCCAGTTCTTCGACAATTTCGAAAGCCGCTGTCTTCTGGCCCTGCAGACGATACGGATTGATGGAATTCACGATGGTGACGGGGGCGTGTTCGGCCACCTGCTTCACCAGCTCCATGCCTTCATCGAAATTGCCGCGAATCTGCAGGGTGACGGCGCCATACATCATGGCCTGGGCCAACTTGCCCATGGCGATCTTGCCTTCGGGAATCAGCACGAAAGCGGTGATGCCGGCACGCGCCGCATAAGCCGCGGCCGCCGCAGAAGTATTACCGGTGGAGGCACAGATGATGGCCTTGCTGCCCTCTTCCACGGCTTTGGTCACGGCCATGGTCATGCCACGGTCCTTGAAAGAACCCGTCGGGTTCAGGCCTTCATATTTCACATAAATCTCGACCTGCTTACCGAGCAGCTTGGGAATATTCTGCAGCTTGATCAGCGGCGTATTGCCTTCGCCGAGAGAAATCAGGCGGGTGTCGTCCGAGACCGGCAGGTGGTCGCGGTATTTGTTGATCAGGCCGGTGTAGCGGTTGCCGAAGCTCATGGTCGTTCTCTAAACAAGGTTGAATGAAACCCCCTCTCCCTTTGGGAGAGGGTGGGGGTGAGGGCCGGAACCAGAATGACTGCAGGCCCTCACCCTGCCCTCTCCCAAAGGGAGAGGGGAAAAGCTCTTACGCGTCCAGATTCTCGAGGCGGATACGCACCACCTTGCCGATGATGTCGTCCAGTCCTTCAATCGAGGCAATGGCGGTGTTCATTTCCTTTTCCCTCACCGGCTTGGTAAGCAGGATGACGGGAACGGAGCCCGCTTCATGCGCCGGCTTCTGCAGGATGGCTTCGATGCTGATGCCGCGCTCGGAAAGTATGCGCGTGACATCGGCCAGCACACCGGGACGGTCATTCGCAGTGAGACGCAGATAATACGAGGTCACCACTTCATCCATGGGCAGGATGGGGGTATCGGCAATCGCATTGGGCTGGAAAGCCAGGTGCGGCACGAATTTCGCGCCCTCGGTATTCAGTGCACGCACGACATCGACAATATCCGCCACCACCGCAGAGGCGGTGGGACCAGCACCGGCGCCCGAGCCGTAATACAGCGTCGCGCCTACCGGCTGCGACTGCACCAGCACGGCATTCTTCACACCATTCACATTGGCGATCAGGCGCTCGGCCGGAATCAGCGTAGGATGCACGCGCAATTCGATGCCGTTGCCGGTACGACGTGCCACACCCAGATGCTTGATACGGAAACCCAGTTCTTCGGCATAGGAAACGTCTTCACGCGTCAGACGGGTAATGCCTTCGGTATAAGCTTTCTTGAATTGCAGCGGGATGCCGAATGCCAGCGAAGCCAGAATGGTCAGCTTGTGCGCGGCATCAATACCTTCCACGTCAAAAGTGGGGTCGGCCTCGGCATAACCGAGCTCCTGAGCCTCTTTCAGCACATCATGGAAATCACGGCCCTTCTCGCGCATTTCGGTAAGGATGAAATTGCCGGTGCCGTTGATGATGCCGGCCAGCCATTCGATGCGGTTGGCGGCAAGACCTTCACGCAAGACCTTGATGATGGGCACGCCGCCGGCGACAGCGGCCTCGAAGGCCACATACACACCTTTCTTTTCCGCGGCAGCAAAAATCTCGTTGCCGAATTCAGCGAGCAGCGCCTTGTTGGCAGTAACGACATGCTTGCCGTTATTGATGGCCTGCATGACCACTTCACGTGCCGTGGTGGTGCCGCCAATCACTTCGACCACGATGTCGATTTCCGGATCATTCACCACGGCCATGATGTCGCGGCTGACGCGGGTGTCCTTGAGATCGTATTTGGGGCTATCACGACGGGCGCCAACATGGGCGACACGGATTTCACGGCCGGTACGGCGGGAGATTTCAGCTGCGTTGTCCCGGAGCAGGTTGAAGGCGCCACCGCCCACCGTGCCCAGGCCGACGATACCTACAGAGACCGGTTTCACATCATCACCTGAATGCTAGGAAAAAGAACGACGCCCGACTTGCAACGCTGTGAAGAGGGGTGACGTGCGGCACAGGAGGTGCCGCCTGAGAATCCGGCGCAGGCCGGATCCGGCACAAGCCCGGCCCGGGCATGCACCGGACCAGATGACTCTACTTCCGGCAGCATGGGCGCTGCCGGAAAGGGCTAAAAGAGCGCGCGCAACATTATGGCCGCACCGGGCCTTTGTCAAACCCGCGAGGCCGCAAAAAAACACAGTGAAATCAGCGGATGCCGAGGTCCCGGGCCAGCTCCTCAGCGGGCACATAACCACCCAGCTGCATGCCGTTTGTATCGAAAATGGCCGGGGTGCCGCGTACGCCGAGGTTCTGGCCGAATTCATACCCGGCCGCCACAGGCGATTTGCAGATGGAGGGGGCCGCCGGCAGGACAACGCCGTTCTTGGCCTGGGTCAGCGCCGCCAGACGATCCTTGGCACACCACACGCTGTCCATCTTGGCGGAGTCTTCGGTATTGGGGCCACGGCGCGGGAAGGCGAGGTAGCGCACCTCCACGCCCAGTTTGTTCAAGCGCGGCACCTCCTGATGGAACTTGCGACAGTAACCGCACTCCACATCGGTAAAGACATAGACCGCCGACTTCGCCTTGCCCACAGCGGGATAAACAATCATGTCAGCACGCCCCACCGTGGCCAGCGCCGCCTTGCGCTCGGCCGCCATGCTCTGGTCCTCCACACTGACCAGGGCCTTGCCCTTGATCTCCATGATCTCGCCCTGCACCAGATAGCGGCCATCGGCCGACACCATCACGGTCTCGTAGTTCCTGGCACGGACCTCATAGAGGCCGGGCACCACCGATGGCCTGATGGACTTGATATCGATGTCGGGCACCACGGCCTTCACTTTGGCACGGATGACATCCTCAGGGCCGGCACAGGCCACAGAAGCAAGCAGGGCCAGGGTCAGGGCCAGGCCGGAAAACAGTCGGAATTTCATGAAGAGATCTCGGAGCAGAAACAGGCACGCAGCATAAGGCTTTGCGGACAGGCCGCCGATAGTACATGCGTAAACGGAGCTTGCAGAGGATGAACAGGCACGCCAGCGTCCTAGCCGCGCGGATGATGCCTCGCGTGCAGATCCCTGAGGCGCTGCGTGGCGATATGGGTATAGATCTGTGTGGTGGACAGGTCACTGTGCCCCAACAGCATCTGCACCACACGCAAGTCAGCGCCGTGATTGAGCAGATGCGTGGCAAAGGCATGGCGCAGGGTATGCGGCGACAGATTGCGCTCTATGCCGGCAACCTTGCCCAGCTGCTTGATGCGATGCCAGAACGTCTGGCGCGTCATGAAACCGCCTTCGCGACTGGGAAACAGGGCATCCGTGACATTGCCGGCAATCAATAGCGGGCGCGCTTCGTCCACATATTTCACCAGCCAGTCCATGGCGGTTTCATTCATGGGCACCAGGCGCTCCTTCGAGCCCTTGCCTGTCACCCGCAAAAAACCGCCGCGCAAATTCGGCTGATCCACCCGTAGCTCTACCAGCTCGGAAACACGCAAACCGCAGGCGTAAAGCAGTTCCAGCATGGCGCGATCACGCAAGCCCAGCGGCGTTTCTGTCATCGGTGCTGCCAGTAGCGCCTCCACTTCGGCCTCGGACATGTCCTTGGGCAAAGGCCGGCCCAGCCTGGGTGAGTCCAGATTCAGCGTGGGGTCGGCCGTAATGCGGTTTTGCGAAAGATGAAAACGGTAGAAGCGGCGCAGGGCCGAAAGAAAACGGGCACGCGAGCGCGGATGATTTTTTTCCGCCTCCAGCTGCGCGATGTAAGCCACCACATCAGCATGCTCAAGGGCCAGCAGACTGCGTGTATCGGCCCACTTCGCGAGCTTGTGCAAATCGGAGAGATAGCCGGCAATGGAGTGACGACTCAGCCCCTCAACCACCAGCTTGCTGCGGAACTGGCGCAGCTCTGCCGGCTCCGGCAGGGCATTGTCTTCGGCCTTGGGGCGCCCGCGTGGGCGTTTTATGAGGGTGGTCATGGCCCGGAGCATAAACGGAGAGCCGGGGGTTGTCCCTCATTGCTTACCCACGGCCCCTGTATACGCGCGCTGGGCTTTTGCTTTGGCGCTTGCCCGGGAGTGCGGGGATTGTTGCACCGTCGGGGATTCGGTGAAGTGCTCCGACTGGGCTGCTTCTGTTGTTTATTCCCTAAGGGGATTGCGGCTGCACCGCGCCTCACTTTCTTTGCTGCGCCTAAAGAAAGTAAGCAAAGAAAGGCGCCCCCTGCGGGGAGCCCTGCATCTAATGAAAGCGGTGTCTTTTTCTGACGGCATCCGGGTGGTGCTCGCGCGTTCGCGACTCGCGATTAGTTTCTGTGTCTTTTAATTTTTTCGGGGCGTAGGTGTAGAAGTCCGTAGGGTGGGCAAGCCCTGCTTGCCCACGCGGCCGGTATTTGCTTTCTCTTGACCGGTGATTCCGCATGCAGACCTTCGCCATAAAACCTGTCGCCACAGCGCAGGCGGGAACCCAGTGACTTTACTTTTGCAGGCATAAAAAAAGCGGCCCTAAGGCCGCTTTTTTTGCTCAACCGTACGCCAATTACTTGGCGGCGCGCGGAGCGAGCTTTTCCTTGATACGTGCGGACTTGCCCGAACGATCGCGGAGGTAGTACAGCTTGGCACGACGCACGTCACCACGACGCTTCACTTCAATGCCAGCGACTACCGGGGAGTGAGTCTGGAAAACACGTTCCACACCCACACCATTGGAAATCTTGCGCACTGTGAAAGCCGAGTTGAGGCCGCGGTTCTTGATGGCGATAACTACGCCTTCATAAGCCTGCAGACGCTCACGATCGCCTTCCTTCACCTTGACCTGCACGACAACGGTGTCGCCGGGAGCAAAAGAGGGGACGTTCTGTTTCAGCTGGGACTGTTCAACTGCTTGAACCAGGGGATGCTTGCCGCTCATGGCATTTCTCTCAAGTTATGGTGACAGAGGCTGTGCATCTGCTCGTGCAGAAGCGGCGCATTCCCACCGTTTCACATCAGGTGCACAGGACATCCTGCCCACCCATGGAGATGAAAAAGCCTTACCGGCCTTTTTCATCCTCGCCGCTCTGCGCATGCGCAGCACGGCGGATTTCGTCGAGCATTTTGATCTGCTCTTTATCCAGTGTGGCCTGCCCCAGAAGATCAGGCCGACGCTGTAATGTTCTTTCCAGACTCTGGCGACGGCGCCATTTTTTAATGGCCGCATGATCCCCGGAGAGCAGGACGGCCGGCACTTGCTCGCCCTCGTAAATTTCCGGGCGGGTGTAGTGCGGGCAATCCAGCAAGCCATCGGAGAAGGAGTCTTCTTCTGCCGAGGCATCGCTACCGAGTGCACCCGGCAGCAAACGTGTTACGGCGTCAATCAGCACCATCGCCGGCAATTCGCCACCCGACAGCACATAGTCACCGACTGACCACTCGGCATCGACTTCGCGCTGGATAAAGCGTTCATCAATACCTTCATAACGACCGCAAAGAAGAATCAGGGCCTCTTCCTGCCGCAGCTCCTGCACACCGGCCTGCGTCAAAACGCGGCCTTGTGGCGAGAGATAAATCACTTTCGGCTGCAGGCCTTTTTCTGCCGCTGCCTTCTTTGCTGCGCTAATCGCACGCCGCAAAGGCTCGATCTGCATCACCATGCCGGGGCCGCCGCCATAAGGCCGGTCATCCACCCGGTGATAAGCATCCTCGGTGTAGTCGCGCGGATTCCAGCACGCCACTTCCAGCAGACCGTTTTTAACCGCGCGGCCGGTAATGCCGCTTTCGGTGAGCGCCCGGAACATTTCCGGGAACAGACTGATGATTCCCGTCCACATCCCCGTCTCCTCAGCCACCAAGCGGCACAAGGCCGAAAATTGCTCCTGCATTTTCGGCATTCCCACCATCCATGGTGGTCAAAGCTGCCGCCCGCGAAGGGTGAGCCAGATACGGGCATGTACCGGATCTGGCGTTATTTGCCGGAGCCAGGACAGCGCAGGCAAATCTTAAAAGGCCGGGTCCCAGTCCACCGTGATGACACGGCCGACCAGATCCACATTCTTCACCACCGTTCCGGGCAACCAGGGCACGAGGCGCTCGTTGCGATCCAGACTCTCCGCCGTGCCCTGTACCACCAGCACATCATTGGAGCCGGTTTCCATCAGGCTGTGCACGGCGCCCAGCACCACACCCGACTCCGTTCTCACCTCAAGATCAATGAGATCGGACCAGTAGTAATCGCCTTCTTCCAGCTCGGGCAGCGCGTCTTTGGGCACCCAGATTTCCAGGTTGCGCAAAGCCTCGGCCGCATTGCGATCCGGTGCGAGATCCAGCTGGGCAACCACACCTTTGCCCTGCTCACGCCAGTCCAGCACCTTGACGGGGCGGAAACCTTCACGCGTTTTCAGGAACCAGGGGCGATAGCCAAAGATATTGCTGACAGGATCGGTGAGGGCATGCACCCACACCCAACCCTTGATGCCGTGGGCAGTGGAAACATGCCCCACGGCGATCATGTCCTCCGCCGCAATGGCGGGGGCCGGCTTAGTCATATCAAGCCTTGCCGGCGTCCTTCACCAGCTGGGCAACGCGCTCGGAGGGCTGTGCACCCTGAGACACCCAGTACTGGTAGCGATCGGCGTTCACACGCAGACGCTCTTCCTTGCCGGTAGCAACGGGGTTGAAGAAACCCACGCGCTCGATGAAACGGCCATCACGGGCATTACGGCTGTCAGTCACCACAACCTGGTAGAAAGGACGCTTCTTAGCGCCACCGCGAGCCAAACGAATAGTCACCATGGTTCATTACCTTGAGAAAATCTTGCTTAGGATTCGGCATCGGCAGGCAGGCCGAAACCCGGGCCTACCCCGAAAGGCCGCGAAGTTTACGCGAATTCAGGGGGGGATGAAAGCGTGTTTTCAGGACGGGGGAAGGACAGGTGGCCCGGCCCTCCGCTATCATCCGCGCCCCATTGCCCTGTCCCGGTGCCGGCCCTATGCCCGCCTTTTCAAGCCAGCTTTTCCGGGACTCGCCCCTGCGGCACGCCTCACCCTTGATACGAGGCGC
>JACCDZ011616099.1_pt1 | contig 20179 bp, 27 predicted proteins | sample 7449551 | NCBI WGS metagenome assembly JACCDZ01 (sample SAMN15323452, study PRJNA562643) | freshwater metagenome | isolation source: river surface water | place: USA:Blue River Watershed | collected 2017-08-18
CGGTGGTATATCTAAACTTTTCAATCATTTTAAAAAGAACTACAAATTCGATAATATAACCACATCCACAGATTTTAGATTATTTAATGGTAAAATATATCAAAATTTAGGATTCGAAAAACAAAAAATATCTAAACCTAAAAATTATTGGTATAAAGGATTAACAAGGTATCAAAATATTGGAAATTTTATTAAAAATAACGAAATTTCCAACTTTTTGAAAATTTACGATTGTGGTTATTATTCATGGAAATTGAAAAGATAAAAAAAATGAAAAATAAATTGAAATAATTTTGGAAATTAAAATCGTTTTATATAAATTTGTATCAATAAATAAAAACAAAATAATGGGAAAAGTAAGCAACGAGCAACTAAAAACAATGACACAGACTGAAAGATTTAATCTACTGTCTAAAGTCGAAAAAAAGTACTACAATATCATGAAAGCTAATGCAGGGGTGTTGTATATCACAAGTAAACCAGGTCTTGCAAAATCTTCTATTGCGAGAGAGATTGCGAGAATCATGGGTTATAATTACTTCGATATTCGACTTTCTACGGCAGATGAAACAGATTTTGGTATGCCTAAATTGAAAGACGTTGTTATCAACAACGTTAAGTATGATGTGCATTCAATGACAGTACCTGAATGGGCTATTGAAGCAAACGAACAACCCACAATTATTCACTTTGAAGAATTGAATCGTTGTTCTTTAAATGTTAGAAATGCGTGTTTAGGTGTTTTACTTGAGAGAACAATTGCCACGAAGTTTAAGTTTAACGAAAATGTATTGATGATTGCTTCGGGTAACTTAGGTGAAGAAGATGGTACAGACGTTGAAGAATTCGATGCAGCACTCAACAACCGCCTCGTCCATGTTAAACATGATTTAATTGCACCCGAATGGATTGAACAATATGCTCAATATAACATTCATCCATTAATTGTTGGATTTATTAAAAACCAACCCGAATATTTATACAAAAAAGATGGTAGTGATAACGGTGTGATGCCTAAAGCCTTCGCAACACCTCGTTCTTGGACATTCCTTTCGGAGTATATTTTAGAAACTCTTGGTGATAGAGAGGGACAAATGAGAGGTAATTTTGAAGTTACGGCGGTAAGAGAGTGTGTTAATGAGGTAGGACATTCTTATATTGGTACTTCGGTTTCAAAATTTGTAAAATATTTGAATGAAACTATGAATTTAACAGTTAGAGATATCTTAGAAAGATTCTCAAAAGTTAAGCCGAGAATCGAAGAAGTTAATCGTGATAAAAAATCCGAATTGTTGAATCAACTACAAGAAATTGACTTAGTTAAGTTGAAACCTAATGAAGTTAAGAACTTGATTTCATTCTTAGAAATTATTGATGAAGATGAAAGAGCAGGATTTTTAACATATATTATCGATAAAAAACTTGAGGGTGAAGATGTAATCGAACCTTATAAAACAATTCTACTATCATTCAAGGGAATGATTGAACAAATATCTGATATGTCTTAGTTAAAAAAGCCCTCGGAATGAGGGCTTTTTTTATATATAATTTATGGATTTTGAAAGCGAAGACTATAAAATAGGCGACATCATATATAATATATGGTCTGATAGATTTTTTCTAATAGTTGATTTTTCGTATAAAAATACATCAAAGGTTTATACAATTAAAGATATAATAAATGATAAATTAATGGTTGATATGTGGCTTTATTCTAAAAGGTTATTATGGGATAGAGGGAATTTTAATGGTTATGAAACAGAATATCGATTATCTTCTAAAAATGAGGCGTTGTCTAAATATAGAAAAAATAAAATTAAAAATATTTTAGATAGTGAGTAAATTCTAAGTATGGGAGTTCAAAGAAAACCTTCGCCTTTTAAAAAAGTTTCTAATAAAATATTTAATTTTTTCTGACCTTCATATTTATGTTCGTGTATATTAATAGCGTGGTAATATCCTGTTTTCTCTTTCCAATAAACCTTACCTAAATATTTTGGTTTATCTCCACTATTACCTAAATAATATATTTTATCTACCGAATCTATCCAACATTTATATATTAAAGCTATTTTATTTATTTCAACTTTGTTCATCAGAGTAAATAGTTTTTCAAAATTAAGAAATTGTATCCGAAATTATATCAAATTATACCAAATTTGACTTATTTTATCAGCTAATAAGAAATCTTTATCACTTAAAGCATCTGTATCATGTGTATAAATTTTAATCTCCACTATTCTATTCGAATCCCATTTTATGGATGGGTAGTGATTCATTTCATCCGATAAAATAAGTATTTTAGAGATGAAATATTTTATTTTTTTAAAATATTCAGAATCACGGAAATAAAAGTGACTTTCTAAATATTGATTATTGTTATTGAAAAAAGGATTTTGTAATTTCTTATTAATCTCATAAATGTTATATCCACCTATGGATTTATTAACTTCTCCCATTTTTGCTTGTATGTCCAAATATACATCTTGTTCAAATATTAATAACGAATTTTCTTCACTATCTTTACCAAAACAAAATACTGATTTTGAGGCAAACTTAAATGTATATCCTTTAAAATATTTATCTAATATATTTTGGATAGAATCTATTTTAGTTTCTGTATATTGTTTGTTATTGTTATGATATTCGTAAAACTTTTCTATTTCCATAGACTATATATAAAAAAATATATGTAAAAATATTTCAATATGAAAGAATATAATGAAATTTTAAACCAACTTTTACCTTTTATTGAAAATAATGAGAAGTTCATCGAAGATGAATTATTTAATTTTTTTAAGAAAAATGAAATATTTAGTTATCTTCAAAAAAGATTGATTTCTTTTAAAATCAAAGTAGATAATAATAGTATTTACTTTAATGATGAATTTTTTTTTAATGGCAAAACACATTTTAATACATTTTTATATTACGACATGTATAGAAAAAATTGGACTATTTTCTATGGTAGAATTGATGAAAATAATAAAATTAAGATAAACACATTTTTTAAACGCTTGGTTAGAATATTAAAAATAGAAAATATTAAAAAAATGGTATAAAAACTAAAACTTCTCGTTATTTTTTTGTATATTTGTATAGTTATAATATTATAGAAGTGAAAGAAAAAAAGAAATTGTATGTTTTAATTGCTCCTCAGTGTTCGGGGAAGTCTACATGGGTAAAAGAAAATATTTCACATATTAATGATTTATACGTGGTTTCAACCGATGATATTATAACATCAATGTTTCCCGATTTAACATATGATGAAGCCTTTGATAAAACAAAGGATAAAGAAGTTGATAAGTTGGTCAGAAAGATTATGAGAGATGGTTTTATAAATGCTATTGATAATAACAATAATATTGTTATAGATAGAACAAATATGACGATTAAAAATAGAACATATTTTTTAAACGGAGTTGGGAAAAAATATGAAAAAATTGCGGTTGTATTTAAGTGGGATAAAGAAACTTTCCTAAAAAGGACTGAAATACGTGGTAAAGAAGGTAAGACGATATCACTCGAATTATGGGAAAGTTTTTGTTCTAAATACGAAGAACCGACTTTAGAAGAAGGTTTTGATAAAATTATAAAATTGTAAGATGAAAGTAATTAATATTTTTGGCGGACCTGGGGTTGGTAAAACAACACAGGCTCACGAGTTGTTTGTATATATGAAAAAAAATGGTTATAATGTTGATTTGATACCAGAATATGCAAAAAAGATGGTATATCGAAATAGTATAGATATTTTGAAAAAAGACCAATTATACATATTCAGTAAACAAGTACACGAATATAGAATTCGTGAAAATTCAAATGTAGAATATGTAATATCCGATTCTCCATTATTGTTGAGTATTGTATATAACAACGTGAACATATCAGAATCTTTTCCATATTTTGATGATTTAGTAAAACATGAGTATAATAAGTATGATAATAAGAATTTTTTATTGAAAAGGGAGACGATATATCAAAACATAGGGAGAGCTCATAGCGAGAGTGAAGCGATAGACATTGATAGCGTAGTTAAAAATACTATTAAAGATGTGGACTATTTAGAATTTGGTTTGGATAATTTTATAAAAAATGTTATTAATAATTTGTAGTAAGTAATGAAATTTGATTTTGATTGTATAGTTAAAACTGCTAAAGACAGTGTAGGTAATATTCTTTGGAGAGCGATATATGTTAATAATTATAAAGAATATGAGAACTATGATATAGATTTAAAAAAAGCTCTCAAATATTATGCCCCATCGGGTAAATGGAAAGAGATTACTATCATAGAAGATGATATATATGTTCTTTTAGATGAGCATTTTCCCGAAAAAGATGACTTTTTAGATTTGATGGATTATTCGGAAATTTATATAAACAAGGAAGTATATTTATCCGATGGTAAATTTTTAGTATCTGATTTTTGGGTAGATTATAGACCATCAGATAAATATGAAATATGGTATTGGGAAGAAATAGATAATAAATTCTATGCTGCTAAAATATATCAATATTTAACGGGACATGATGTAATAAAATTTAAAGTTTATGGCTCTGAAGATATTTATGTTTGGGAAGATTGGAATTATCACCAAAGCTTTTTATATCTTAACTTAAATCAACATAAAAATTAAAATAAAAGTGAGGTTTTAATTTTAATATATAGATAAAAATAATCTATAAAAATGGGTTTAAAAAAATTTGAAGATTATGCTAAAGAATTTGGTTTTGGAAATAAATCAGAACCTGCACATTCAGAGCGTTTTTCAAAATTGAAAAACGAAAGAGTCGGTTATAACGATAACACTACTATAAAAAAAATTAAAACGAATAATTCTGTAAAAAAACAAGAAGTTAACGAGTCTTCTTTTTTGGTAGATAGTGATTATAAAGTTAAAGTTGTTGTAGATATACCACAAACACTTGTTAAAGAATATATCGATAAAGTAAAATCTGAAACAGATAAAAACCCATTAGATAATTTTTCAGAGTCTGAAATAGCTGAACAAATAGTTACTTTTATAATCAAGAAAAATCTTATTATCGATAATTTAACGCCCGAATTCACCGTTGGAAGCGAGAGTATTGGTGATAGTGAGAAAAATAAAAATGTCGCAAAATCCGATGCAGAAAATCTTACAGATGATTTGGGTGTGGAAAGTGAAAACGAAGATGGTAGTGATGGTGAAATTGAGTTTAAGGATTTCAATGAAAAAGAGGAGGGTAGTGATACAACTAATAAAGAAATTATTAGTGATGATGAAAAATCCGATGGTGAGATAGAATTTGATGAAAATGGTACTGAAGAAGCTGACTTGGGAGAAGAGCGTGAAGCAGATAAAACAAATAGTGAAGATTCTGATTCTGATTCCGATTCTGATTTTGATGAAATCGAATTTGATGAGGAGAGTGGTGAAACAACGACAAAACCAAAAACAATAGGAGATTTGAAAAAATCCCAAGGTAAAGAGATTGAAAAAAAACATAAAGATGAAACAAAATCTACCACACCAACAGAAGAGGAGGAAGAAATAGAAGATATTTATAAGAAAATAGGATATAATGTCGGATATTATGAAAGTTTGAAAAACGACCTTTATAAAAAAATATAAACTAAACTATGAGCGAGAACAATAATAAATCATTATTCGGAGATAAAAAATTACCCGATTATGAAAATACAGGAGATACATTATCACAAAGCCAAACCTTTAATAATAAAAATTATGTTAAAAAATGGCATATGTATTGGGATACATTATCAACCGATATAAACGTTTCTAATAATTGGAAATTGGGAGATAAGGTAGAAATTGTTTCGGATAACAAAGAGTATGCTTGGAAAAAAGGTGTTATATGTTTAGGTTTTAGCAAAAATCCTGAAATGTTATGTGTTAAATTTAAAGATGGTAGTAAAGCATTCGTTGATAAAATGTATGTTAAAAAAATTTCAATCTATGATTTCTTAGATGAGAAATAAAAATAATTAATTCATCAAATTTTATTTTTTATATTATGGGTATTAGTAAGAGAATTTATATAGATTGTCATATGATAGAGGAATTTTTAAATTATATGACAGAAGATGAGCTTATTATTTTTTTAAATAAGAGAGTTGTCATACCGATAGATGATAAGTCGTATGATATTTTATCACGATTAAAAGATATAAATAAAATAAACATTAAAAACGTAGAGAAAGATTAAACTAATTATATTATTTTTTATATAACAGCTAAAGAAATATTGTATAAAAATGGATTTAAATAAAAACTACTATCAGGTTTTAGGTATAGATAAAAATTCGGATGATAGTGAAATAAAAAAAGCTTTTAGAAATCTCTCTAAAACCCATCATCCTGATAAAGGTGGTGATGATAATAAGTTTAAAGAAATTAATGAGGCTTATTCCATATTAAGCGACTCTACAAAAAGGAGTAAGTATGATATACAATCTCAATATGGTAATAGTTATAGACCTTTCACAAGTACTTCATATAGCGGATATGGTAATCCATATAATAGCAACTCGAATCCATTTGAGTCGTTTAAATCCACATTTGGTTCGGATATAGAAGATTTTCTACGACGAAGTGGTTTTAGTTCATATCAGAGAGATGAGTATTTAGAAAATTTAGACATTGAAATAAAACTGAACATTACTCTCGAAGAAGTATATAACAACAAAGATAAAGATTTTACATATGTAAGAAATATTTTATGTAATACATGTGACGGAACAGGTGAGGTTACTATGAACGGACATGTATCGTGTAATCATTGCGATGGTAAAGGGAGAGTTATCGTAAATGGTAGGGAAAGTATTTGTGGAAATTGTAGCGGAACGGGTAAAATAAGTAAAAAAGTTTGCAATGATTGTAACGGGACTAAGCTTAAAATGAAAAAAGAAACTATACCCGTATCAAATTTATTCGTATTAAGCGAAAATGAAAGAAATTTGATTTATAATAGATATGGAAATTATTCTAAGTTTTATAAAGATAAAGTGGGTAAACTGATTCTAAATTTAAATCTCGTTCCTAACGATAAATATAAAAAAAATGGTAAAGATTTATACTATAAAACAAAATTAGGTTTTAAAGAAGCTATTTTAGGTGGTAATTTAGATTATCAACATCTTGACGGTAAAATATATTCAGTAAAAATACCCGAAAAAACAAATAATAATGCGAGATTCAAACTCAAAGAAAAAGGATTAATGATTACACAATATGGTAATAGAGGGGATTTATATATTGATATTGAATTAGATATAGATTATAGTAAATTGAGTAACGATGATATAGATTTGATAAGAAAAATTAGCTGATATATGAATACTAATATTTTAATATTATCAAAAAAAAGATATAATACGTTCTTAGGAAGGGATGTAATAGATGGTTTTATATGAACCGTCAGTAGGTAGATTTATCTAAGTGTATGAAAATTTTTACAAAAAAAATAAAAAATGTAAGAGGGGACTTTTAAAGTTTAATATATAAATTATATGGAAACATATTGTCTGGTTCAGGGATTGAGTCGGACATTAAACAAAAACAGGCGGAGGCGTTGCTGTTAGGCGAGTCTATGAAACCTGAAACACTTTAGTCTTTAGCTAAAGTGTAGTTCATTAAATTAAAAGAAGAATTAAATTTGGTATTAGATGATTAGAAATGATTATGTAGAATATTTGAAATCGGAATTCGATATTAAAGATATGTTATATATTTACGAACAGAATGAACCTTGGTTTGAATTTAGTGTTGATTGTGTTGGTCATACAATGATTATAACATATGATTATCAATTTTCAAAATTATCATCATTGATAAAAAATGGCAATAAAAACATCTTATTTATTCCGAAAAACAAAAAACATATTTTAAAATTTAGAAGATATTATTCTAATTTTTTGAATTCCGATGAGAATTTTAACACCGAAGCTATAGTTTTAAAAAATATACAAATAGATGACATTGGATTAAAAGGATTAAACCGAATGTGTAAAATTAAATATCAAGAATATTACGAATTAAATAAAGGAGATATAAGAAAATTAAAAATTAATAGTTTCGTAATATGAAAAATGTTTATCTATACGATTTTAATAGGTTGTAAATAACATATGAAATTTTGAATAAACAATCCTTAGATAAAATTGTAAATAAGGATAAGATTTTGGCTATTAGTGGTAAAGTAATAAATTTTAAAAAAAATTCAAACTTGAAAATTTTTATATTTTTTCGGGATGTTCTATATGTGATGTAAAATATTACAATGGTTACGTAACATTTACTATTACTTTTGAAAGTTACCAAGGTGTTGATGATGTATATGCAAAAAGAAAATTGAAAATACAAAAAATGTTAAAACAAAACCCGATATAACTTATATAAACAATATAAATAACAAATAAGAAATGGAAGAGTTAATATTTAAAGTTACTAAAGAAGAGTTGAAAAAGTTTTTAGATTTAGTAAAAGAGCTTGTGAAAATTGATGATAATTTTAAAATACTATTTTTAGAAAAGGGTGTTTTAGTATACACTATATTAGGTGAACAGAGTAAAATAAATGCTCTTAAAATATTTCCTTTTAAAACAAGTGAGTTGTTTTCAGAATTTCCCGAAGATTTATTTTTGAATATAACTTTGATGGATGGTAAAAAATTCCACGATAAGATGAATTTTTTATTAGATACTGATGATGAAACTATTGATATAATTATACATTATAACAAAGATAAATTCGCATATAGTTTTGGTGGTAAAAATACATTATTGGAAGTTAGAGCTACTTGTCAAATGAGTAATAATATAAAAGACTTAACATTTGAGATTATTAAAGAAAGATTAAATTCGGATTATTGTGATTGGAAATTTGATATGAAAAATGACGACTTATCAAAAGTTCTTAGATTGAATAAATTGGATAGTGAGAAGGAGTTAATAACTATACGAATAGAAAAAGACGATGTTATTTTTTCCGATAATCAGTGGGATTTAAAAGTAAATAAAACTGATTATGGTAAAGAAGGTACTTGGAATATTAGAAAAGAATATCTAAAATATATTTTGAATGATACTGCTAAAGATAGTTTTGAAATTTCTGTTTTTCCGTCTTATATGGTCGTGAATGAAACTAAATCATATTTCTTATTTTCTATGGATTTAGTAGATTAGAATTTAATAATTTCCAAATTTTATACTTTCTACTTTTATGAAGCTGATGCTCCATATATGGTTCAAATACATCTTTTCTCAAAAGTGCGTGTACTTGTCCGATATGATTTTGGTAAATACTGATATTTTGAAAACTATCTTTGCCGAAAACATTTTCATACATAGAAATCATATCATCACATTTTACCAATTGCTTAACACTTTTCGAAAAAATAATAATATCGTTTTTTAATTTTTCGTTAAAAGTGTTAACATCGGGAATATCATCTAATATAATTTTAGAATATTTCTCATATAAATATTCATAATCGACACTTTTAATCTTTCCTAAATTCATAACAATTAAATAAAAAGCGATTAAGTTTTCAAATCTTTTTTCAAATATATCTTTATTTCTCATAATTACAAATATAAGAAATTATTTTATATTTTTCAATCTATTGTGTATATTTTTCAAAAATTTCAAACTTAGATTGGATATTTCATGATTATAATATGATTTTACATATTTTTTATATTTCTGAGGTAATAATGAATAACATCCTCTATTATACATTTTTTTATTTTTAGATAAAAAATAAGAATTTAATACTATTTTTTTATTGTTATCAGATTTTTTTTCAATAAGATATGAAACAACACTCGAACCTATTAAAATAGAAAAATAATCACATTCTTTATTTATTTTTCTAACTTTTAGTTCAGGGTAAATAGAATCCAAAAGTCTTTCTATTTCTAAAATATCTTTTCGTTTTTTATAATATTCTAAAACTTCTTCTTTCTCATAAAAATATTTATCATATGTATTGCTTATAGATATGAATGAGTTATTCATATCACTCTCCCAATCTTTTATTTCTTTTATAATTTCGCCTTTGATTTTCAATTCTATTTTATCCGCAAAAATAAACAGGTCTATGAAAACACCTTCTTTTAATTCAGATGAATGAGTCCACCCCAATAAACCATTATTAAGAAATTTGCATATCTTTATACTACGCTCCTTTTTATAATTTAATTTATGGAATGCGTAGCCCCAATTTTTCAATTTATTGAAAAGAAGTTCTCGATTATTCTTTTTAAAAATATGTATGCTAAAAACGTTACCCATGAAAAAGAAAAACTTTCTTTTATTTATTAAAAAGTTTTTCTTTCCTTTTATATCTATTTGATTTTTAACTATTTAAATATTTTTATTTTTCATTTCAAGTATAAAATTATACGCAGATTCATAATCATCATTAATTTTACCCGATTTTATCGCAGAAATTATTTCGTTTTTAATAAGTCCTATTTCTCTACCATCTACATTAAAAAATTCCTTTATCATATTACCATCTATTGGACATCTCCATTTAGATGCGTCGTCTTTTTCTCTTACTATAATAATGTTTTTATATAGATTATCATAAGATTTTATTTGTTGTTGCTTTTTTTCTTGATTTTTAGTTGTTAAATCGCATTTACAAAATAGTATTAAATCTTCCAAATTTTCACCAATATCTTTACCAAATCTTCTCAATGCAGACTCTGTAACATTTTTTGTTAGTTCTTTTGGAATACCGTGATATAAAACGATATTATATACATAATCATAATACTCTAAAGGTATATTCAATCTTTCGAATATTTTTTCCAACATTTTAGAACCTACTAATTCGTGATTTGAAAAAGTCCAACCTTTATCATCACACCATTTTTTAGTCGGTGCTTTTCCTATATCGTGTAATATAGAAGCTAATCTGAGTTTATGATTTGTTGTAACGTTATAAGTATTTTCAACAACTTCTAATGTGTGATAAAAATTATCTTTATGAAAACTCTTTTTAGTTTTATCAACACCCTTTAAATTAACCAATTCGGGTAAAACCTTTTCCAAAACACCGCTTTGGTATAAATCCAAAAGCGTTTGTTTGATAATTTTAGAGTCAATATTTAAAATATCTAAAATATTCATATCTTTATTTTCTTTCCGTTCTAACAAATATACGAAAAAATATTTACTAAACAAAATTTATTTGAGTGCGTGGTGAGAATCGAACTCACATGAACAATTTTGCAGAAAGTTACCTAACCATTTGGATACACACACAATTTATTTTGAGGAGGCGGTGAGGTTCGAACTCACGCATCGTGTTTGACGACGACCTAACGCTTTAGCAAAGCGTCCTCTTTACCAATTTGAGTACGCCTCCGATTTGCAAGTAGATGATACAGGATTCGAACCTGTGAGTCAAAATTATATTCCGACTATTCGCATTCCAAACGAACTGTTTAAACCACTCACACAACCATCTATATTTATCTCACACGTGAGATATTTTGTACACAAGGTGAGATTCGAACTCACACGCAATTACGCATCGGTTTCTAAAACCGACATGGCTGCCGTTACATCACTTGTGCATATTTGAGGAGAGTATGGGATTCCAACCCATGAACCATCACCACTGACGATTGACGGTTTTCAAGACCGCTGTAATAATGCACTCTACCAACTCTCCGTGCGTATTCCCAATGAGATTCGAACTCATACTGTACAGATTTTAAGTCTGATGTCTCTGCCAATTGGACTATGGGAATATATAATAAAAAACCCCTAAATTTTTCAACTTAGGGGTTTTTTATTTTAAATATAAAACAAATTATATATAAATATATAACACCCTAAGTTTATTCGAACATAAACTCGACAATAGCGAACTAAGCGATAAAAGGGTGATATTTAATTTATTTGTTTTCATTATTCTATATATAATATTTATTATTCTCTCTTCCTATTTTATACTACAAATTTAGTAAAAAGTTTTAAAAAATGCAAAATATTTATATTTATTTTAATAAATTTTTTATTTTCAACTTTCTATTAAAGCATTTTTCTAAGTCTTTATAAAATTTAGCACCATGTGGTGTCACTTTTATTCTATCGTTTGATGAATAATGTGTTATAAGGTTTAATAGATTTCTAATACGATTTAAATTTAGTTTATATTCGTTTTTACATATCGAATTTATTTCATCATCTATTACATCGCTATGAATAGAACAATGATTATTATAGAAATGTATATAAAGAAATAACTCTATAAAAAAATTCTTTTTATCCTCTATTTTTCTAAGTTTATAATTTTTAACGCTAAGTGATTCTATAAATAAATCACATAATATATCTTCTAATACTTTATTATCGAATTTTATCATGTATAACCTTTAAATATAAAAATGTTCCAATGAAACCTAAGCAAACAATCGAGTTGTCAAAATATTTATAATCACTGCTTTTTAATAACATATACATGTTATTAAAATATGCTAATAGTAAAGTGAAGAATATCACAACTATCATAGTTTTTATTAATGGATTATTATTCATCGTTCAATAAATTTGAAATTTTCAACTTTCTTGCTTTTGATATTATCACACTATCGTCTACACTATCTAAAACTTCTTCAATAATATCTTTATTTTTCATGACATAATCCAAAATAGTAGATTGTGATATATTCGATAATAAAACATCTTCATTTATTTGAGATATTACAGAATCGATATAATCATAATTTAATAAATCTTTTGCGTTATAATGTGATAATATTTCATTTATATCGCCATTAATACTGTTAATGTCGCATTCGATAATTATTCTACCACATCTTTCGCTATTGATGGTGAAATTGTTCGTTTCTATTCTAATCATTGTTTAACATTTTTTCGATTTTAAATTTTCTTTCCCATTTTTTATCATAAATATGGTAATAGTGTTCTTTGAATTTTATTTTTGTCTCAACACTTCTATAAATCCAACTTTTAATCATTGAAATTTTTTTCATTTTCTCAGATTGGGGACATTCTTTATAATATTTTTGCATAACGTATATTATAACATCATTTTCACTACCGTAAAATATCACAGTGCCTTCAACGTCTGTCATAACATAATTCAAAGAATAGTATTTCCGTATTTTTTGAAATTCTACAATCTCTTCGAATGTAAACATATGCCAATAATTTTTAGTGTCAAAAATCCCCATTTTTTATAAAATCCTTAGCATTGGATAAACGATATGTATATTTTTTTAAATCTTCTGTAATTACTAATAATGGCTCATTACCCGATATGACACTCATTACATAACCAAAATATTTATCTTTTTTACCATAATTTAAAACGAAATCTTTACGTGAAGAATTATATGTATTTTCAAACTCATCTAATAAATATTCCACTTTTTTGGTAGCGTTGTGTAAATAGTTTGTAGTAACTTTAACAACGTTATCTATAATAGCTAAAATTTCAATATCGCTCAATTCTATTTTAGAAATAATATCATCTATTTCATCATCAATTACTTTTTCTATAAGAAAATCTTCTCTGTGAATAGATTCCGTAGTTAAATGGTGTAAATCGAAATAATATTTAGTCTTCAACTTAACCATCATACCACTTTCTAAAGTTATTACCCAACCCTCTTTATCTTTTATGGTTTCGGATAATGATATGAGTTTTTCCCATGAAGTATTGGTTTCTTTTTGAGCGGTTTCAATATTATTTAAATCGGGATACATATCCAAATCATAATAATTGCCCGTTTTTAAATCTCTTAATCGTAATAATATTAATTTAGTTTCTTTATATTTCAAAACAACTCTATTAGTAGGAGATACATATTCCATTATAGGCATGATATCCTTACCCATAAAGTATTCGACCATTTTTTTAATATTCGGACTATTTAAATAAATATTAGTTGCTTTAATGGCTTGTTCGTTATCAACACATAGTTTAGATTTTGCCAAAATTTTACCATTTGGTAGTTCTATAAAATTAATAACGCTACCATCACATTTATCATAAATATCTTTTATTGGTATGTTTATAATATTGGATAGTTGTGTATTTTCTACTTGATTTAGATTGAAGAATTTCTCCATCAATAAAAATCTTTTAAATAAAGTACCATCCAAATTAAAAACATAGCATATACCACGCATTTCAAAAGCTCTTGTTGTATTATCTCCAAGAGGATTCGAAAAATCGTTATAATCTACCAATCTATAATTAAAAGTGCTTACTTTATATCCATCTATAAAGCTAATTTTTTCATAGAATTGAAAATTGTCATACTTATCACATATAGCACGACACTCTTCATAAGTTGGTAAATAGTATGTATGATTTTTATTGTTGTACATTTGGTATTTTAATAATTATTAAATTAATCAATTATAATAGTTTTAGTTTTCTTATAAAATCTCACACGAATCCAATAGCCTTCATCAGTTAAAACATAATATACATTTCTTTTATGTTTTTTAACTTGTTTATTTTTTACAAATATTATAAAAAAAATAATAAAATGCAAATAATATTGAAAATATTTTCATTTATTATAAAAAAAGTTTTTGTGGTTCTATTCTGATATTTTTTTCAATTGTGAGGGATTCACATAAAAAGTTTCTTCTTCTTGGTCTTTTACTACAATTTGCCCATCAGAAAACCCATCGACTCTCGCATGATATTTATCATCCACAATAACATCATCACCCAATTCAATAGGTGTACCATCACTATAAATATTTTCTTCAAAAGAAAGGTTTTTTAAAGAACCATCTAAACTCACGCTACTTTTTATTTTAATACTACCTATTATTTTTGAAATAATACCACTGCATAGCATAACATTACCATATTTATCTAATTTAATTTCTTTATTACCGAGATATAAATCATCGTTTCCACCTATTCTTATTTTATCAATAGGTATATCTTTATAATTCAGTAAATCAACTATATCTGAAAAATAATCCATTGGATTTATATCATCTGAATTAAAATTCTCGAACATTTTTAAATATTTCATAATAAGAATTTGAGTTTTTCTTATATATTATTTTTCTAACACAATTAATGAGAAAATAGTAAAATATTATATAATATTATTAAAGTTCTAAACACCATTCGCTTAATAAGTGATTAGAACTTTGAATAAAAATACTAATCAAAAATTAATAGTTTATTTTTTTCATCAATATATGCGTGTACTAAATATTTATCCATATCGGTTCTCATATAGTAACAGTTCTTACTCTCTTTTGATGAAAGTAATGGTTTTAATAATCTTTTTTTACCCTGTTCATTTTCGTAAGGAATCATAATCGAAATTACTCGATATCTATCATTATCGTAAACAAAATATACTTTCAAACCATCAATTTCTTTAAAAAAGACAGTAACACCTTCAATAACCATATCATCAACCTTTACGCTGTGTTTGTTTAAGAATGTGATATCTTTGTTGAAGAAATCCAATACTTGTTCTTGTGAATAAGCAACATTTGTTAACACAAACATTGCTATAATTAATAGCATTTTTCTCATATTATCATTTTTAATAATTATAAATAAAAATAATAATAAAGTTTACTTTTTAAGTATTGAATTTTTATATATACTTAAAATTAATTATTTAAAGTGAAAAGAATTAAACCTTTTTTACAATTTATAAATGAATTGAAAAGCGACAGAGTGATGTCGGCAAGCGATTTACTAAAACAGGATTATGAAGCTAATTTAGAGTTTGATGGTAAATGGGATGATATTTTAGGTAGTATTTCTCCCGATTTTACAATGTTGGTTTCGGGTGTACCTGGTTCAGGTAAGACATCGTTCTTATTAGAATTTTCATATTATTTGGCTTCAAATTTTGGCAAAGTTCTTTATATTTCTTCAGAAGAGTATGGCTCTGTTACTTTAGCAGATAAATTGAAATTTATTATCAAAAATAAAGGTTTACATAAAACTGATGAAGAAGGTAAAGAAAAAGGTTTAATACCTAAGAATCTTTATTTCGCCAAAGGGTTCTCTGACCTCCAGGACTACGATTATGTTATAATAGATTCTATTAATGATTTAGATTTAGATTTGATGGAATTTAGAGAAATTCGTAATATTTATCCCGATAAAGGTTTTGTGATAGTGTTACAGACTACTAAATCGGAAGATTACAGGGGTGGTAAAGATTGGGAACACGAATGTGACTTGGCTTTATTCCTCAAAAAAGGTAAAATCAATATGTTTAAAAATAGATACGGTGATTTGAAATGTTATGATTATTTCAATGATGAAGTTATTGGTTGCGAAGATATTGACGAATAGGTAAATTGGATTGATTTTTTAAATGATATTGGATGAATCGGTAGATGTAAAAATAATAAGAAATAACATCAAATTTTACAAAGATAAAGGATATGTTTTTAATTTTGGTGATACTATAGCAGTAAAAATATGCGACCTCCCTTTAAAATCAAATGTTAAAATAAATGCTAAATGTTATTATTGTGGTGCTGAAAAAAGTATTTGCTATTTTGAATATAATAGAAATATTTCTAAATACAATAAATTCTCATGTAGTCATAAATGTTCTGTTGAAAAAGTATTAGATACTAAAAAAGAAAAATATGGTATTGTTAAAAAATCGGGAAATAAAGTATTTAGTAAAGGTGAATATTTTAAAAGTGAAGTTGGTAAAATAGAGATTAAAACAAAAATGGTTGAAAAATACGGAGTTGATAATATTTTTAAATCAACCGATTTTATAAAAAAAAACACCGATAAAAATTCGAATAGAACAATAAGTAAATATTTAAAACTTATTAATAAAGATGAATTTATTTTTAAAGAATATAATTCAAAAATTTCAATGTTTAAATTTAAGCATTTAAAATGTGATTTATATTTTTCGATAAAAACAAATAATTTCTATGATAGAAATGTAAGTGGTGTATGTATATGTACTAATTGTTTTCCTATTTCTAAAAATAAATCAATAAAAGAAAAAGAAATTGTTATTTGGTTAAATTCTTTAGATATTGAAATCGTTTCTAACAATAGAAAAATTTTAAAAGGAAAGGAATTAGATATATTTATATTTTCATATAATTTAGCGATTGAATTTAATGGTTTATATCATCATTCGGATAATTTTAAAAATAATACTTATCATTTAGAAAAATCGTTAATATGCTTAGAACAAGGAATCGATTTAATTCATATATGGGAAGATGAATGGATATATAAAAAGGATATTGTTAAATCAATCATATCAAATAGAATTGGTTTAATATCTAAAAAAATATATGCGAGATGTTGTGATGTAAGAATTGTTAATTGTTTTGAAACATTAGAAAGTTTTTTAAATAATAATCACATAGATGGATATGTTAAAAGTGATATTAATATCGGATTATATTATAACAATGAATTAGTTTGTTTGATGTGTTTAAAAAGTATTGAAAATAATTTCGAAATAGTTAGAAATTGTAGTAAATTAAATTATACTGTAATTGGCGGTGTCTCAAAATTATTTAGTTATTTTAAAAAGAACTATTTTTTTGATGAGGTTATTTCATATACCGACTTTAGATTGTTTAGTGGTAAAATGTTTGGATATTTAGGATTCGTTAATCAATATCTGACAAAACCTGATTATTTCTTAATTAAAAATAAAAAAAGAATATTTGATGATATATCAAATTCTCATAAAGTATATGATTGTGGTAAGAAAATGTGGTTATATAAAAAAAAGGCTTAAAAAAATTTTTAAGCCTTTTTTATTTTTAATAACCTTTTAAAATAATATAACCAAATGTAGTACCCGTACCCGCAGTGGAAACTCTCGCACTTATAAATGTTGGTGCAATATTGGTAACTGATATTTGTATTGTACTATTAGCAACGGGTGTTAATGTAGTTGTTGATAGAGGATACCAAGTAGCATCATCATCACTACCTTCTAATGTTAGAACGGGTGGTGTTGTAAATGCTCCTATGTTAACTATTAATTGAGCGTTTTTACAACCCGCACAAAATAAAGATGTTGTTCTTGTATTTAATGTATCTATAGTAAATGTTCTAATAAAAGATTGTCTATATGGTAAAACATCATCAGTACTTTGCAATCTGTTAATCGCTCTTGTAAAAGATGGTGTTGTGCCTCCGACGGTTTGTACATATCTAATTCTATTACCACTGTATGGTAGTTTAGGACTTCTATATATACCCGTAGCACTTATTCTTGGGAAATGATAAACATCGAACCAATTGGTTGCTGTATTATCGCTTTCTTGTATAACAACATCCAAAGTTGGTGTTGTACCCGTAACTGCTGTAACGGGAATGTTTACTTGATAACTACGTCCGTTTGCGGGGGTAATAGTACCTGTAGTAGTGGTTGTGGTTAAAGCCGCTGAAGCAACATCTGCAACCAAAGCGGGTATAGGTGATAGTACAGGATTTGTTATTGTATTGACTGTGGTTACGCTGTTCAATGTTGATGTTGCATCGGTTCTAACGGGTAATGATTCTTGATTACCTTTGTGTTGTATTCCTTGTATATCAACGGGCATTGGTGTAGAGTTTTCCGTTATAACGGTAGAAACACTATATGTTGTTGATGATGCGGGTGCTGTAGTACCGTTAACGACTCTAAATTGTATATATAATTCTACATCAGAATCGGGTATAGATATATTTCTTGAGCCTCTTGTTGTATAAGAATATGTTGCAGATGATGCAACTAAACTATCTGAAATAGTTGCCATGTGGTCGGTGCTTGTTAGGTTTATTACATGACCCGGGTTTACTGTTGTATTTATAGTCAGTGTAGTATCACCCGAACCCCAACCATATGCAAAAGTATCAAATTTAGTATTTGTCACCGTAGTACCCTCATATAAAACTCTATATGTATTCCAACCAAAAAGAGAGCACGTACCCGTACCAACAACCATAGAAGCAACTGTGAATGTAACATTATCCCCACTAACAGAGGCGATTGTACCTCTTTGTGGTACAAAAGTCCCCGTACCTGTATAATTACCTATGTACATAGACTGACCAATATTTTTTGATGTAAATAATGTATTAGCAGGTATCGTAACAGTTATTGATGTAGCACTATTTATTGTTGTTATAAAACCATCGCCTATAACATCTACCAATTCCACAAAAAATTGTGTATTTGCTATGCGTTGAGATAAGAATGTTCTTACTTTAAGAGAAAAACTATTGTTGATAGTGTATGTACTTCTAATAATAGTTTCACTGTTAATTGTAGTACCACCTACTATATTTAAGTTTGATGCGGATTGGTTAATACTCATACCCGCACCTGTTTTTATAGTTGTAAAATCGGGTGTATTTAGAACACTATCTACTAAATGAAAGTGAGTTTTCTCAGATAATTGTTTTTTAGGTGATACAATTGCCGCATTGTCATCGTCTTTAGGTAATTTATTTGATATAGGATATTCTGTATATGGCATATTTTTATTTTTATTTTTATATATTATTTTTTATATTTAGAAAACCATCCAATTAGCACCATCGGATATTAATGTGAATGATGAATTAATATTTGTCATTGTTGCTATAAGTCCACCATCAATTAACTGTGAAGAAGTTGTATTTATTGTAGTAGTACCGCTTGTCAATTTGAACTTATATGAATTCGTATTACCTACTGCTGAGGGCAGAGTTATAGTATTCGTTCCTGTTAAATTGTATACATAATCGGTATTCGGATTACTACCCGCTGTTATTATTTGATTATTAACAGTTAATATTGTTCTTGAAATCCCACCACTACCGCTTATATCACTTAAATATGCTACAGTGCCCGATGCATTTTGGAAAGTGATATTTCTATCTTGAGTTAAAGCAGATGTTAAAACGTTAATACTTTTAGTTGCTAAAAAACCTCCTTGAATTTTAACATTGTTACCTGTTAAGTAAACACCCGCACTCGAACCATTTTTAACTCGAAATTGAGCACCACTCATCGTTAAATCGTAACCATCATTACCGATACCCATTATAACATCACCATTTTGTGAGAATATATTAGTTGTTTCGGTTAATGCACCACCTAATTTGAAAGTGTTTCCTACTTTAGTAATACCATTAGAACCAAATAAATTGGCTGATA
>JACCDZ010273416.1_pt1 | contig 20159 bp, 13 predicted proteins | sample 7449551 | NCBI WGS metagenome assembly JACCDZ01 (sample SAMN15323452, study PRJNA562643) | freshwater metagenome | isolation source: river surface water | place: USA:Blue River Watershed | collected 2017-08-18
CCCTCGTTGCTTGAGAGACTGGTTGTAGGACTGCCAGTTGATGGTTTGGTACTTGGGAGGGAGGGGCTTGCTCATGCGGCCATTCTACCGGGTGTGAGCAAGTCCCGATTAATGCAACAAAGCCGTTTAAATAGCCAGATAAATCCTCAGTATCAATATCATTTTTAGTGGGCACTTTCATTCCCGCATCGGAAAAGATACTTCCCCCATACGTTGCGCGAACAGAAAAACTTGCAGAACTAATTTTCCCCCAAGTCACTCCAGGCCTAAAAAAGAATCCGCGATCCTTCACTACATAATCAACATTTCCATTTAAGTAGGGGTACTTTTCAGCGACATATGTTTTAATTTCATTTCCATTTTTTGCCCAGTTTACTGCATGAGTGTTGTTGCCATACCAGCGACGAAATTCTCCCCCTTTATCCAAAGGGAACCACTTAACCCCTGTCGACTCAGCATCTTCATTCGTGCTACTTCTAAAGCAAAAATTATCTTTGCTAATTTCATGCCACAAGCGAATAAAACGATCAGTATTGCTTGTTTGAAGACCTACTTGAGGCTCAAAGTAGTCACCCAATTTGCTTAGCGAGAAACAAGATAAAGATCGATCGCTCAACCAATACCCAATAAGGCTTCCCGGGATTTTCTTGAAATCATCTTGCACGGTCTGATCGAAGCGGTTTTTACCCGTCCGCAATGCGGCTTCTTTTTCTTCTTCGTTGCCGTCCACCAAGCGGAAAAATGCAGGTTTGTAGCCTTGCTCGTGTTCGCGTTGCAGCACAAACGCCGTGGTCTGCACCACTTCGCCGGAAATCTCGCTAAAGGCGCGGGCGCCCAGATGCGCCATGGTGATGATGGTGCGCTCAGCCAGGAGCTTCTCGCGCATCGCCTCATACGACGACAGAAACATCCAGCTTTGCATCGTGACCATGCTGTTAAAACCTGACGGCTTGCACCAGCCAAAGCCGCGCTCGATAAACATGGCGAACAGGTCGGATTTGCTGTCGGGGAATGCTTTTTTGGCGAAGGTTTTCACCGCGTCGTTCATGCCCTTGCTGCCCATATACGGCGGGTTCGCCACTACTGCGTCGTAGTACCGCGCCAGCAGCTGGGCCTGTTGCAGCAAAGGTTGCAGCGTGGCGGCAGCGGATTGGGCGTACAGGTCGCCGCTGGCGTGGGCGCTGGCCAGGCTTGCGGCCAACCCTGGCAGGGCTTGTGCCAGTGCCGGCGGTACTTGCAGCAGGCTGCCGAAGGTCTTGGCCTGGGCGAAGGTGGCTAGCAGGCTGGTCAACGCCTGACGCTGACTGGCGTCGGCCAAGCCCAGCTCTTGCGCCAGTTGTTCAGCGTCCAGGCCGGTGCTTTCCTGCAGCGCCAGTACATTCAGCTGGATGGGCTCGTTAAACAGGCGGCGGTCGTCGGCGCGGGCTTTCATCAACAGTGCAAAGGCGGCGAGCTGGGCGGCGCGGTCGTCAATGTCCAGGCCAAACAGGTTTTTTTGCAGTATCAGGCGCGGTATGTCGCGCTCGCGGTAGCCGCGCTCCAGATAGATGGCCTTGAGCAGGTCGTAGGCTTCTACCAAGATGTGGCCGGAGCCGCAGGCCGGGTCCAGCACAGTGATGGATTCGGGATTGAGGGTGTCGCCGTCTTCCGCAATGCGGGCCTGCACAAGCGCGCAGAGCTGGGCGTTGACCTCGGGCGTTTGCTCTGCCGGCTGGATGTAGTAGGCCATCTGGCTAGCCAGCGCAGAGCCGGGGTTGGCTTGCAGCCACAAGCGGCCAACGCTGTTTTGCACCAGGTATTTCACAATCCAGTTGGGGGTAAACAGTTGGGTGGCGGCCGGGATATCGGCGGACTTCACCACTTTGCCGATGACTTGGTCTTTCTTCTCACTGATGTAGAACTGGTACAGCCAGCCGATGATCTCTACCTGTTGCCAGTCGGCTTCGTCGATGCTGTCTACCAGCTTGCGCACAACCGAGTCGGTACGCAGCAGATTGTCCGGCAGCAGCAGTTCGCTGTCGTCGTCGATGCGTTCAAATAGAAAACCCATATGCCCCGCCAGCTGGTTGCACTGCGCTACCAGCAGTCGCTTGTACAGCTCGCCATCCTTGCCGGCGAGCTTGAGCTCGGACACGTCAGCCACGCTGAGGCCGGGCAGATCGCCGCTTTCGACGAGTTCCAGCGCGTGGGTGAGGATGTCCGGCAAGCCGCCCTCTACCACGCTGGACAACACCCGCTGGCCGTGGCCCAGGTAGTTGTGCAGCTCCATATAGCGCAGCGCGGCAAAGCGGTTGAACCAGGTGTAGGCAATGGCGTCGACGGTGGCGGCAAAGCCCTCTTTTTGCATGCGCGCAATCAGCGCCTGGCGCTGGTTGGCGATTTTGGCGGGAAACGCCTGGCCGGCAATGATGGCGACCTGGCCCTGCACCTCGCAGGGCTGCACTTGCAGCTGGCCGTTTACTTCGGCAATACCCAGCTGCGCGGCCCGGCTTTGCACCATGGCGATAAAGTCTTTACGCGCCTCTGGGGCATAGGATTTGAGTTTGGATTTGTTCATTGTCTAGATCTGAATGGGTTCGACAGCGGTGGCGGGTGGCGCATCCTGCTGCTCATCGCCCGTCTACCACCAATCGTGGCGGCAGACGGGCAGCGGTTAGTTAACGACGGGTTTTGACAGCGGGTGGCAGGCTGGCTTCTGCCCCTGCCACATCACTGACAATACGCCCGCCCATCGAGTAAAAATTGGGAATGCCTTTGGCACGATTGTTCGCCTGCGCCTTGTGCGCGGCGGCATTGCCGATACGCTGCATTTCGAGTGCGCGCTGGTAGACAGTGGCTAGCAACCTGGATTGTGCATTCGACATCACTTACTCCACCCGTGCCCATTGGCCGGCATTCACAATCCCCATCAGCTCGGCGCGCAGCCGGGCGAGATAGGCATCGACATCGGCCTCGTTTTCCAGATACAGCTTACCCGCGCTCAGGTTGGCCGCTTTCACGGTTTTGCTGGGCTTGATGGTGTAGGTGGCTGCCGCGTCATTCACGATGGCCGGCTTGACCGTGGTGCTGCCGCCCGCATTACCGCCAGCCGTGTCTGGCACGGGTTTTGGCGGTGGTACCGGCTTGCTTGCGGCCAACTTGGCCGCATAGTCGGCGACCACATCCATGGCCTTGTCCAGCAGGTTACCCGCCTGCTCTTGTAGATAGAAAATCTGCGGGATGCTGCTTTCGGCTTCTACTTTCTGCCGCAGCTGCTGCAGTTTGAGCAGCGCACGGTTGCTGATCTCATCCGGTGCCTGCAGCTGGGTCAGTGCCTGCTGTACGGCGCTGATTTTTTCGTCGATCTTGCGCAGTGCGTGCTGGCGCTTTTCGGCGGCCAGCGCTTCGTTGGCTTGTTCGATGCTGCCCAGCAGGCTGTCGATCTGGCTGATCTTGCCATAGGGGCGTGGCATGGCCTTGATGGTATCCAGCTCGCGCAGCGCCGGGGCGGCTTTGGCGTCGTCCAGTAGTTTGTCGCGGTTGTCTTTGATGGCCGCCAGGCTGGACAACATGCGGCGCCAGGTAAGGATCTGGCCTTTATCGGCGTCGTAGAAGCCTTCCAGGTCACGCAGCTCTTCTTCGGCATCCAGCCAGTCGTCGCTTGCGGCCAACAGTGCTTCGACATAGGCGGCACTGTCGCTGATGGCTTGCTGCTTGCGGATCAGGCTCTGGATGGTTTCGATATCGGCCTTGCCGGGGTAGTCGGCCTGACGCGCCAGCGGCAGGTAGCCTGCCAGCTGTTCGTACCACTGCTGCAGCTGCTGGCGGTATTCGGCCACCAGTTTGTCTTCGTCGTCGCTGGCGAGGCCGGCGAACAGGTCTTTGTACAAGTCGCGGGCTTTTTTCAGCTCGACGGCACCGGTTTTCTTGCGTTTGAGCAGGGTAACGGACTTGAAGCGTACGGCCTTGGTCAGCGGCTCTACTGCGGCTTGCGGCGATAGCGGGCTGCCATCCATCACCAGGCTGATTTCACCGGCCATGAACAGGCGGGCAACCAGATGGACGATTTCCCATTCCGGCTTCCAGCCATAGGGGATGCGGGTGAAGTGGGCAACGACGTCTTCCAGCATGACGCCGGCAAAGCCGCCTTTGAGCAGCAGGAAGTCACCGACTTCTTTCAAGGCTTGGGCATAGCCGCTCTGGTCGTCGCCAAACAGGCTGCCGCTCTGCAGGCTGTCGGCGGCCAGCACGGCGCGGATTTCGTCTTGCGGGTTAGGGGTTGGCCGCAACATGCCCAGCTTGAGGTAGGTGTTGGACACCAGATAGTTGACGGCTTCGTCCAGCACCATGGCTGGCGAGGTGGCTTTCAGCGGTACGGCTTCGCCGCAGGCGTATAGCTCGGCACTGCCCAGCAGCTCGTTCAGCTGCAGGCGCAGGCGGTCTTCGCGTTCGCGGTTTTCTTCTTTCTTGAATTGCAGAATCTTTTTGCCGGCCTGGCTGGCCTTGTCGTATTTGCTGGCAATGTACTGGTCGACCTTGAGGTAGGTGAGCAGCTCTTCATAGAGGCGAATACCGGGAGCCAGCTTGAGAATGGCGCGTGCCCCGCCTGCGGTCAGCATGCGGCATTGCGCGTCACTGTAACGGGCGTAGTCATCGCCCAGCTCAGTGATGATTTCCAGGGTCAGCTCGTGATTGCTGCTGCGCCAGGGTTTGCCATCCAGCAGGCGGTTGAATTCGAAATCGCCTTTGCTATCGCGGTGGCGCACCTTGCTCTTTTGCTGCAGCACGTCATCAAACACCAGATTGCCCATCTTGCGGGCCTGGTCATCGGCGCTGACTGTTTCGTGACCGATCTCGCGGGCGATGTCCTGTTCTTCGTGGGTGAGGAACATCCAGTCGTCGCCGTTGCGGTTGACCAAGTTTTCTTTTTCCAGCCGGGCCAGACTTTCCTGGATACGTCGCTTGAGTGCCAGTTTGTCGGCGTCAATTTCGTCAACACACAGGGTGGCCAGGTTATCGACATTACCCTTGACGATGTCTGCGATGTACTTGATCAGGAACAGTGTCTTGAGCAGTTGCAGGTCGAATGGCTCGAACAGGGTGCCGACTTCTTTTTCGGCGCGGTCTATCGAGTGTTTGATGGCACTGTCGAGAAAGCTCTCGATGGAGGGGTAAAACTCGTACAGCGGCACCATGCTGTCGATGTTTTCGTCGATCACGCGCTTGGCGGCGGTCTGGAAGGCGTCCAGCAAGGAGCGTTCGCCCTTGGACAGGTGTTTGCCGGTGGCACCGTGGCGACGGATGGCCTCGAAGATCTTGGACAGCAAGGTGAACTGGTAAGGCGCAAACGGGTAGTACTTCACGTAGTCGGCCGCATCGCGGTAACTGCGCAGGGTGATGCCATCGCCAATAAAGGCCAGCTGGTTATTGATGATGTCGCCTTTGGCCGCATACACATCACGCAACTCGCGGTGGGCGTCTTCAGTCTTCGACAGCAGGCGCTCGCCGATAACGTCATCGGTATTGGAGCTGGCCAGCGACAAACGGGTATGGAAGCGCCCCTGAATCTTGGAGAAGTCCTGCGACTTGGTCTTGTTGGCTTCGCCGATGGCGGCGTCGATGTCTTCCTGACTGGTAACAATCACCCAGGCACGGCCGTCGCACAGGGTGCCCAGCTGTTCGGTGATGGTTTGCAGGTTCAGCATCAGCTGGGTGTTTTCGCCAATGAACTGTCCTACTTCGTCGACCAGGAACAGGATGCGATGCTCTGCCGGGCGCGTTTTCAGGTAATCGTTTACCAGCTCGGCAAAGCTTTCGATATTGATGCGGAAGGTATTTTCTGCATTGTCAAACCAGGCTGCCGCCGAGTCTTCGCTCATGCCCAGGGCAACCGACAGGGCGTAGACGACTTCGTCACGCTTGAACTGGAAGGCATCGCGTTCGGCTTCCCAGCTGCTGCCATCCTTGTCGGCAAAAGCCTGCTTGAAGGCCTCATACGCGCCTTTTCCCTGCAGGTAGCGCTCCATATTGGCAATGTGCGGCGCATCACCGGAAAAGCCGAGCTTTTCGTTAAAGACGCGCAAAAATACCTGCAAGATCACGTCACGGTCGGTTTTGCTGTCGGCCTTGGCGTCGATATTGAACAGGATCACATCTGCCGGGAACTGTGCTGCGCGCTGGATATCGGCCCGCAGCATGGCATCGGGCACCTTGCTCTCGTCAAAGAAAGCGGCGGCGCGCTTGGGCTGGCCGGACTGCGGGTCAACGGCTTCGATGTTTTCCAGCAGGTAGGACAGGATCTTGATGAAGTGCGATTTACCGGAGCCGAAAAAGCCGGATACCCAAGCCCCCATGCGCGAGGCAATGACCGGGTCGCCCGGCCGGTCGTAACCAGCCAGATAGGCGTCAAAGAAACGGCGGAAGTACTCGTTGAGCTGCGGGGTAACGACATACTCGTCCAGCTCTTGCCAGATGCTTTCCGGATCACGCTGGTCTGCCTTGATGACACCATTGATCGGACGGGTGATTGCTTTTTTGAACAGGTTACGGATGATCACGGTAACAGCCTCTAGCTTGGGATTCTGGATTCGGTTTATTTCAGCAGCTGGAATGCACGGTAGTACGGCGCGTTGACATCGTTGCGCTCGCTGCTTTGGCCAAACAGGCGCAGCGCGGTACCGTCGTAACGGCCCGGATAGAACACCACCAGGGGCGTATCCTGCATGACGGCATGCAGGCCATTGAGCAAGGTATGCACCCGCACCATCGGGTAGGCCGCCCCGACACCGCTCAGCAGCATCAGATCCAGCGACGGGATATCGATGCGCTCGGCCAGATAGCGTGCCAGCTTGTCTTCCTTCAGTACCGAACGCAGCCCGGATAGTGCGGCGTTATTGCCTTTACTGCGCTGCATATCGACGACCTTGTCGTACAGCTTGCGCTCTTGCAGCAGGCCAATGACCAGCTCGAACAGATCAACATGGTGGTAACGCAAGGCATGTGGCTGCCTGGCCAATGCCGGCTCGATGGCGGTCTTGATGAAGTCTCTGACCAGGTCTTCTTGCTCGGCCGGGTAATCAAAGATATGAAAACCAATCTCGTTACCCAAACCCTTGTTCTGCAGAAACTCTTGCGAGCTTATTCGTGGCAGGACAAGATTCAGGCGCTCTTGCAGGGTCAGATACTGGCTTGGGATCATTTGAGCTGTTCCATTGCCTCTCGGGCGTAATAGTCTTTGGTACCGACGAGATAGGCCAGTACACGCGGGTGCAGCAGTGGCGGGGTCAAGCGCAGGGTCTTGCTTGATTCCAGATAGGCAGCCTCTGCCAATATGCGCAGGACCACCTGATGCAATTTGGCACGGGTGTTGGCTGTCCAGTTGAGGACTGCCGGATCGCGCTGGGCGCATTCATGCAGATAGATGTCCCAGTCTATCGCTTTGAGATGGGTTTCCAGACGCAACAGCTTTCCCCGATAAACATCAATCATGAAGTCCCCCAGCAATCTGCTATGCCTGATTGTCGCCAGCAGCAGCATCTGGGTAGATACCTCCAGACTGTCATTCGCCACCATGGCAACCCCGGCCTCATCTAGGCACGCCAATCGTTGCCGTATCAGCCTGGCCATACGCTCGGCAGTCGCCGGACTTGATTTTTGCAGGATGTTTTCTGTCTTGACCGCATGTAGCCAGCCCTGCTGGGTATTGTCGGCTAGCAGTTGCAAGGCAAGTATCCGGCTCTCCGGTATCAGTAATGACCCAGCGGACAATTGGGCAGAATAAATGGCAGAAGCCGTCATGTTTGTGGGAGATTCTCGGAATGGGGCCGTAATTCTACCCCTGGTGCAAAGCTTGCACTCTGTACATTCCACAAAACAGCATGGTTCTTCAGCCACAGGCGGCAGGCCGGGTCGTCAATACTGGCATTAGCCGAACAATCGACGTACCAGCGCCGCAGCAGATAGCCAACGTTGGCCGCACGCACAGTGATGCTCAGTTCACCTTCGCTCATGGCGTAGTCCAGCGTGGCAATGGCGGGATCGGGCAGCTTGGGATGCGGCACCAGTTGCAGGGTGACCATGTGCTGCCATTGCTCATCCTCGCTGCCTCGCTCGTTTGACTGCGGAGTGTCGTCCAGAGGCTCTGCGGCCAACATGCGGGTGAGCACCAGATCGATAAAGCGGCCACGCAAGCGATCAAAAGCCCGCACATGACAGCGCAGGCCGCTATCGACCAGCGCATGCGGGGCAATCACCCGCGTTTGCTCGCTACTGCTGGCGGAGTGGTAACGCACTTTCAATAACCGCTGCCCGCAGATGGCGCGGCTGACGGCAGCCAGAATCGGCATGGATGGCCGGTTAAGTAGCGCGGGGTAGTCGCAGGGCAACAGCGCCTCCCCTACCCGCTCGATGCGGTAAGGCTCACCCTGCATCAGCGCGGCCATCACCTGCGGCAACGCATGATCAAACAGGGGCCGGAAGCCCGGCAGCATCTGATAAGCCTTGCTGGAAGGGTCCAGCTCCAGATTGCTCGGCGCCATCTGGCGATACGCCGCGATGTCCCGCGTGACCACCGCCGGCGCACAGTCAAACCGCGCCATCATGTCCGCCCGCCGCACTTCGCCAAGGAAGTACAGGCAGAACTCCAGATAGCTCAGGCGGAGACGCTGGTTGTGAGTGAGCCGGGATAGCTCATCGGAATGAGAGGACATGGTTCGCCATGGACATTACATGATCATGCATCATGACATGCCCAATGGATTTAGTCATCAAATTGATGACATCTCCCCAGGGGTTACGACCTTCAAGGCACGAAGACCGCTCAGTTTCGTACGCCCCCCTCTGCTGCGTCGTCGCGATACCCACCCATGCCAGCGATAGGACACCCCATGATCGGCACGATCCACATCGCGACACGCAAACATGATCGAAAAGATTTCAAAGTGCTACTCGCCATGCCGCAATGCTATAAATCGTGGTTGAAGTGGCTTTGTTAATAGAATGGACGCCCCCTACCAGTAGCGGCATCGAGGTGCCACAGTGAGAGTGCTATCGCCGCACAGATTTGAAGCTCCGCCACCTGCCTGTCAAAGTCCCGTGACCTGACGTGGTCTGCCAATAACTTGAAGCAGTGCATTTTCGTTTCGACCAGACTGCGCCGATGGTAGCCCGTCCATTTTTTCCAGAGCGTTCTCCCCAAGTACCTCACTGAACGCAGAGACTCATTGCGAGCCTGATTGCCTCGTGAATTCTCTTTCCAGAACTGACCGTTTCGACGCGGCGGAATGATGGCCGCAGCGCCACGATCCGCAATCGCGGCATGACACAAGCGCGTGTCGTATGCGCCATCCGTGGTCACCGTCACCAACTTCTCGGTCGGCGGTATTTGCGACAGTAGCTCTGGCAGCATCGTGGCATCGCCGGTGCGATTGTCGGTCACTTCCATCGCACGGATTTCTAACGTTTACGCATCAATTCCCAGGTGCAGCTTGCGCCATTGGCGGCGATAGTCGGCGCCATGCTTTTTTACTTTCCACTCGCCTTCGCCCATCATCTTGATGCCGGTGCTATCCACCAGGAGATGCAGGCAAACCGTATGCAGCAACACCGCCAATGCAAGGAGTTCAATGTAACGTTTGTGAAGTTGCAGTGAGTCGGTTATTTACCGAATCTAGTGACTGGTTAGAAAAACAGAGGTCTGAGTGTCCGTTGCCCTCTGTGTATTGCCACTCTAGAGCATAAATGAGTGAAAATTCTTAGTAACAATACGTGTAGCACCGTTATTCAACAGTAGACTCCTGATTTTCCAAAGTTACATTACGAAAAACCTAATGAAAATATGGGATAATTCTTCTTTCGGTTCATACGACTAAACAGGCCCTTCCATCTAGCAGACAGCTCTGCTTTTTCTGTAGCGGAAGGCGTACCTGCAGGTCTTTCTGGCGGCGGGAGAGGGGGCTGAAGGCGGGGCGGTCCAGTCCAGCCAGACGCAACAGGCTCTCGACCATGCCGGTGGCGTGGCGTAGTGCCCGACCGAACAAGCATTTGATGGTGAGACAGAATTGGATGGCCACATCGGAGAAAGTTGGCTGCCGCCCCCCCGCCTGCCGGTAGCCGGGCCAGCCAGTTCATGTCTTTGTCGAGCCAGAGGAGGAGCTGCCCTCGTTGCTTAAGGGACTGATTGTAGGTCTGCCAGTTGATGGTTTGGTACTTGGGAGGAAGGGGCTTGCTCATGCGATCATTCTACCGAACGGACGCAAGCCCTGATTTGTGCATATATGGACGCCCCCCGACACCTGCCATCCAGTGGTAAACCACGCTGAATGTCCGCATCCTCATTCGGCTAACTCGTACTCTCGCCCCTGAGCTGATGCTCGATCTGGTGAAGACTATGCAGAGGGTCTCCGAGTGAAGCGGTTGGTCGGCACGGCGCCTCGCTGATAGCTGTCCGGCGAGGCTGTGTGGAAACGCAGCCTCCGGCCAAAGGAGACGTTCGAACCCGTTCAAGGTATGGACCGCTTAAGGCTGCAAAGCTGTCTTCGGATGTGCCTACGGACGCCGAGGGATTCACTGGTAAACCACCAGTAAGCGGAATGTCTAGATCAAACTGAATTCAGCGGTTCAGAGTTGAAGGCAGAACAGCGACTCCACCTCGATGTCATTATGGAATAATGACAGTCTCTTCACCTGCCGTGCTGTATTTTACTAACTTGAAACGAATTCCCCATGCCTGCCCTGCAATGGCTTGACTTCTCCCCCTCCGAACGAGAAGACGTCCTCATCCTGCTCGAGTCGCAGAAGGACAAGTCAACCGTGGACGAGCTAGGGCTCGGCCTCGTCCGTGATGCGATTGCGGACCATCTCTTCCCCGGCCTGAGCACTATTCAGACGCGTGCCCGCTACTTCCTGTTCGTGGCGTGGCTGCTACGAGACCTGGAGCGCGGCAACGTGAGCGACGACCGCCTCGTGCTCACGTTGCGACAGCGTGAGGTGGCTCTGATCAACGCCCTGCTGGCGACCGATGGCGAGCACGACGGCGAGCAACATCGTGGCCTGATCGGCCGAGAGAGCCGCGACTCCATCAAACGCCTGCCATCCACAATTTACTGGAGTGGCATGCGGCGGCTAGGGCTGTTCCAGGGCACCGGCTCGCTGCCGGAGTACCTAGCGGACCTGCCCGAGCGGCGCAAGCAACGCCGCCGCCGTGGTGCCACCACCGAAGACGGCGACGCCTCGGATGGCGACACCGGTGCCGCCAGCTGGGATCCGGGCCTGCCCGAAGCAGAGCCAGACTTCCTGTCCGAGACCGGCTTCGACCTCAGCCACGAAGAGGCTCGCTACTTAACCGAGAAAGTGCTGAACCTACGTACTGCCTCCGGCCAGACCTGCCTGCTGCAATGGATGGTCCAGAACCTAGACGCCGCGACGGTGTGGTCCCTTGACGAGCCCTGGTCCCTGCTCGATGGCAACAGCCGCTGGCCCGCGCTGCCCGCATCTCTGCGGACCGAGCTGCTCCACTCCCACCACTTCTCGCTGTGCACGCGCGTTCTCACAGCCGTCTACTGCCGGCTGCTGGCTGCGCGTCGCCGCGACCTTGTGGTGGAGCACTACGACGAGCTCCTCGTGGACAGCCTCACGGGCCTCGCGCAACATGCCGATGCCCTGCGTGCGTGGCACGCCGATCTGCCCGCCTTCTGGCGCTGGATCTCGCTCGCCAACCCGCGGCTCCAGCGTGACCGCCCCTTCATCGAGGAGTGGCTGCAAACGCTGGCCATGCAGGGCTTCGCGATCGGTGAGCCATCGGCGTTGACGGGCACGACAGTAGAGCGCTGGGTGCAGGCCCGCGAGCGGCGCCTGAAGGGCGCGCTGGCGCGAATGGGCAACCCACCCGTGTTGCAGCGCTGGAACCCACCCGAGTGGGTGGGACTGATGGACTACCGCTGGCGCACCACGCGGGACATCGTGAGCGACATCCTGACTGGCATGGGCAAAACCGGAGACACCACGCATGCTGGATCCTGACAACCGCGGCCTGTTGTCGGAGCTGGTGCAGCCGCCACACGGCTACACCTTCACCGACGCGCTGATCTGCACTTACTCGCTCGACCTAACTGCGCTGGCCGGCGTGCCCTTGGCACTGCTGCAGAGCGACCCGTTAGCCCTGAGTGACGGAGGAGCTGCACGCCTAGCTGCCCTGGGCGCAGTACGAGAGCTGTCCTCGCGGCTCACTGTCTTCTGCCAGACTGGTGCCATCCACGTGCCCGTCGAATGGCGCGACGCCTTCCTGTGGCTGGAGTCGGCCGTCGTACAGGTACGGCCTATTGCGCAGCGCGCCGTGTTCCACCCGAAGCTCTGGCTGCTGCGTTACGCGAACGAAGCTGGCAAGGTGCACTACCGACTGCTCGTGCTCTCACGCAACCTGACCTATGACCGCTCCTGGGACGTGATCGCGCGACTGGAAGGACCGGTGATCGACCGCAGGAACGCTATCCGCGCAAATGACCCGCTGGTGCAATTCGTGGAAGCTTTGGGGAACGAGAAAGCCATCCCCGTCACCGGTGACATGGCCGAGGCGCACAGCGCGCGTCGGGACAACTTCGTCAGAGAGCTGCGCACCGTGCGCTTCGACGCGCAGGATGACAGTGTGAAAGACTGGGCCTTCTGGCCACTTGGTATCCCCGGTCACCAGTATCCGTTAACGCAGTTGTTCGATGGCCGCCGCAGCCCTTTCCAGTCCTGGTCGGAAAATGCGCACAACAGCGGGCGGCGTCTATTAGTCGTCTCTCCCTTTCTGTCCGACGGCATGCTGGACACGCTGTCGGCAGCAAGCTTCCCAGTAGCCTTGGTCTCCCGAGAGGATGCGCTCGACGAGGTGGCGGGCAAGCTGCCTGATGACTGGTTCCCCGAGGACGAGGCCCGTGTGTTCAATTTTCGGCAAGAACTCAACATCGAGGGCTCATCATTGAGCGGCCTGCATGCCAAGCTGTGGGTTGCAGATGATGGCTGGGACGCGCACCTGTGGACCGGCTCGGCCAACGCCACTGAAGCCGCGTTCACGCGCAACGTCGAGTTCCTTCTGCAGATTTCCGGGCCGCGCTCGAAGCTGGGCATTAAGACGCTGCTGGGTGACAAAGGCCTGTTACCACTGACAGCGCCCTACCTGCGGCCCCTGCAACCCTCCGACGAAAACCTGAAGAATGCGCGACGCCAGCAGGAGGCGCTAGACTGGTTACTCAATGGCCTCATCACCAGAGAGCTTTTTCGCGTACGAATCACGCCTTCGGGAGAGGCGCTCTGGAACCTCACTCTGGAATATCTGGGTTGTGATCCGCTTGAGCTGGAAGGTCTGCCAGTGCATTGGCAGGCCCGCCCCATCAGCGTACCTTGGACACGCGTGGAGCCCTCCATGACGGGCGCGCAGCTGTGCAGAAGTGAGGATCTGGCCATGCACGAGCTCACCGAGTTCTGGACGATCGCGATGAGCGTGCCCAGCACGGAGCTGCGCTCGGAAACCACCGTGCGCCTGCGGGCCGAAGGCAACTGGCCAGAGTTCGAGGTGCGCGAGTCGGCCACACTCTCGCAGCACCTGCGCGATGCGGACAGCTTGGCGCTGTATCTTGAGTTCATGCTAGCCGGGGACGACGAAGTGCTACGACAGCGCCTGCGCCGCCAACGACAACAAGGCCGGGGGGATGGCCGCGGGTCCGCCGCGCCGCTGCGGCCCCTCTTCGAGACACTTCTGCAAGCGCTTGCCGAGCGACCAGAGGCGCTAGGCGAAGTGGTGGATCTCGTCGAGTCCTCTCGCGAGAGTGGCCTCATGCAGGACGGTGCCTTTCAATACCTGTGGACCGCCTTCCGCGAGGCCCGTGTACAACTGACCTCCACTTGAACTAGCTATGACTAATAAGATCGACTGGGAAGCGATTGAACAGGGCGTGCTTGCCCGCCTGAAGCCCTTTCAGCAGCGCACCGTAGAATGGGCCTTCGCATGCCTATTCCCCAAGGACGGCCGCCAGTGCTGTGGCCGCTTTTTGGTGGCAGACGAGGTGGGCCTGGGTAAGACCATGGTGGCACGTGGCGTGCTGGCGAAGACGCTACGACACTTGGCCGGAAAGGTGGGCCGCGTGGACGTAGTTTATCTGTGTTCCAACGCCGACATCGCAAGGCAGAACATCGCGCGGCTGCGCATCCCCGAATTGGACCAGGCAGGCTTCCAGTCGCAAGGACGGTTGACGTTGATGCCGCTCATCCCACTTGGCAAGGATGGAAAGCCGGAGCGGGCTACGGCCCTTCCAAAGTCAGGGTTCAACTTCCAGGCACTTACTCCTGGGACCTCATTGGATTTGCGCAACGGCTCGGGACTCGCCGAGGAGCGTGCGCTCTTGGCGGTGATGGTGGCAGACGCGCTGCCCAAGGTGAGCATGACTCGCTGGCGCAACCTGTTCACGCAACAGGTGGGGCATGCTCGCTTCGACAGTCTGATAGACCGTGTTCGCACGGGCTACAAGATCGACTCCGAGCTACAGAAGCGTTTTACACAGCAACTGGAACAGAACGACCGTGCGCTGGAGAGTCGTCTAATGGAAATGTCCGAGCGCTTCCCGCGCCAGCGCTCCTACCGCCTCCACGACCCCGACCAGCGCAAGGCCGCCACCCTCATCGCCGATCTGCGCCGCACCCTCGCGGGCGTGTGCATCAAGGCGCTGGAACCGGATCTGCTGATTCTCGATGAGTTCCAGCGCTTCTCGCACCTACTTGACTGCCACGATCCGAACGCCGAACTGGCCCGCCAGCTCTACGAACATGAAGCTGATGGCCAAGTCACTCGCGTGCTGATGCTCTCGGCCACTCCCTACCGCATGAGCTCGGTCGGTGAATCCTCCGAGGAGGGTTCACACCACGACGAATTCATCGCCATGGTGCGGTTCCTCCTACGTGACGACGAGGTGCGGCTAGCCCTCCTGCGTGAGCGCCTAGAGCGCTTCAACGACGGTTTGCGAACACTCGATCCCGCAGACACTCGTGAGCTGGAGGTCCTGCGCGATGACATCCAGGACCTGCTGCGCGGCATCATGTCGCGTACCGACCGCACGCCCACTAGTCACGAGCGCGACTCGATGATACTGGCCCTCCCGGAACCCGTGCATCCCGATGCAGGGCAGATGCTGGCGTATGTGGGGTTGCGACGCTTGACACGTGCGCTCGAAATGCCGGACCTGATTGAGTACTGGCGCTCGTCGCCTGCGCCTCTCAGCTTCCTGAGTGGCTACAAACTGCGCGAGCATCTGCTCGAAGCTCTAGAGGCACCTACTGACTCGCTTCAGAAGGCGTTGCGCACGCCGGGTCTGTTCCTCGGAGCTCCGGGGCAGTGCCAACCTGGATCCGAATCAGGCCACGCCCGGACGGCAGCTCTAGCGCGTTCGCTCATTGATGCGGGCCAGCATCGCGTTGCATGGCTGCCGCCATCGCGACCGTCCTACGCCCTCGAAGGACCTTTCGCCAGGCTGGGCGATGCCGCACGCACCAAGCGCCTGTTGTTCTCAAGCTGGCGCATGGTGCCACGGGCGGTATCCACGGTACTCGATGGCCTGCTGACCGCAGCCCAGCAACGCGAGTTCGGCGCACCGGGTACGCGCCGACACGAAGAGGGGGATGGCGACTATGTGCTCGGCTACCCCTGTTCTGTTCTTGCCGACCTAGGCCACCCGGAAACTCTGGCAGCAGCCTGCGAAGCCGACGGCGATACCCCCACGGTCAACACATTGATCAAACGACTGACTCGCAACGTGACTGATCTCATGGACGAGGTCGCCGACCACTACGCCAGCGATGCCAGTGGTGCCGAAGATCATGCTTGGTACTGGCTGGGGCCTGCCTTAGCGGATGCGTTGGCATGGAAACGTCGTTCATCTGGAACAGGAGCAGAGGAGACCATGTTCGATCCTTTGGACCTATCCGGATTAGAAGAGCAACGCGAAATGGAGCCGGTGTGGCTGAAAGACGGTATGGCTTCTCGACGCCAGCTCTGGCATGACGTGACTGAAGGACGTGCGCGCCTAGGCCGTCGACCGTACGATCTGGAGGTTGTTCTGTGCAGACTCGCGATCGCCGGCCCCGCAGTGAGTGCGCTGCGAGCATTAGCCGACCACGATTCCCAGCATTGGGACCTTGCACACCGCCAGACTGCCTCGGGGGTGGCAGCCGCGGTGCTGCACTACCTAGGCCATGAACAGTCGGTGCAAATGCTCGCAGCCCTCTACCCTGACGAACGCAGCTTCGCAATGCGCGCGCTTAGGCACTGCCTCGACGGTTGCCTGCAAGCGGTGTTGGACGAATATCTCACCGTACTCGACGACGATCAGCCCCTCGCGGTCGGTGAAGCTGCTGGCACGCTGTCGACACTAGCGGCCCGGTTGGAGCAGATGGAGGTCGCCTTACGCCTCAAACCGGCAGTGCTGAGGCCCGAGGTGCTCCAGGAGCAGGACGACGTGTGGCGCCTCGTGCCGAGGGCCCATAGCCTGCGTTTCGCCCGCCCGTTGCTGGAGGACAGTGGTGACGGCGATGAGCAAGATGGACCGACCGCGATGACGCAACTGCGCTCGGCCTTCAACTCGCCCTTTCAGCCCTTCGTGCTGAGCAGTACGTCCATTGGTCAAGAAGGCTTGGACTTCCATTGGTACAGCCACGCTATCGTGCATTGGAACTTGCCTAGTAGCCCGGTGGACTTCGAGCAGCGCGATGGCCGCATTCACCGCTATCGCAACCACGCGGTGCGCCGCAACCTGGCACGCGACTGGGGTGGCGCAGCAATGGAGAGCGCTCCCGGCCGTCCCGGCTGGAATTGGATGTTCGAACAGGCCACCGCAGAGGTGACGACTAAGGAAACCGACGCGGGTGGTATGCGACCGGCCTGGGTATACCGTGAGGGTGACAGCACTGCCCCGCGCTCAACGCCTGCTTGGATGCTGGCAGGGATGGGCGCCCCAGCACGCATTGAGAGGCACGTGCCTATCATTCCACACAGCAGAGACGAGGTACGGCTACAGCGCATGACGGTGGCTGTGGGCAGCTACCGCATGGTTTTCGCACAGCCGCGGCAGGACGACCTGCTTGCGCACCTGCAGCAGCAACTGGGGGACGAGTCTTTAGCGAGTGTGGCTGAAAGGGTGGTGATCGATCTTCGTCCTCTGAGCGGTAGATAGCAATGCATAGTTGCTGTTCGATGCAAAGTTGTTGGATGTTCGTTGGCCAGCCTACTGACGGCACATCCTCCTGGTCGGCTGCACTTCGACCAAAGCCGTCAATCAGCAGAGCATTATGTAATGGCCGGTTTACACAGAATTTCGGACAGGCCCACTTCTCAGGTGCAATGCTTGGCCGTCCGCCTTTGACATCGGCCTGATACATTGTCGTACCTGGCATCCATCTTGGTCAGGGCTTCGTTGAGCCAGGCGCGGATCTTAGGCAGCTGGTGGTTAGCGGGAACGAATTTCTCCAGCCGGATGGTGCTGAACAAAACTTCGTTATAGCGGTCGGCTCCGCGCATCCCACATCCTTCCATCCTGAGTGTTTGCCAGCAAACTCGCTGATCCGGGCTCGGCAGGCCAGATTTCAACAGCCTGTTAATGACCGTGAGCAGACACCCAAGCGAAATATTCAGACGGTCGCAAACCATAGCGAGCCAGAACCCCCTCATGCAGCCGGCGGAGCTCTTCGACGATTAATGCCTGTACACCGACTTGCTCGTTCGCAGGAATATGTTCTGCCACGGCTCGCTGAATATAGAAGAGCGGCTCAAGTGCTGGCTGCATGACGACTTCGCGAATGGTCTGCTTGATAAAATCACGCCAAGCCAAGCGTAGCGGGTCGGGTTCCGCCAAGTTTTGTTTGATTGCTAGGTATTCCTGTGTTGATCGCTCGTATGCCCAAACATAAAGGTCTCGAAGAAGCTCCACGCGGGTCATTTCGTATACGCCAAGGGTGGCCCTACTATAGGCCTGCTCCGGTACGTCCAGAAAAGTCAGCGGACAAAGGTTTGCTCGGAACAAAGGTATGTTCGCGGCCAATCGTGAAGTGCGCTTGTTGATGTCAGCAAAGGGCTGCAGGTAGGGCAAATGCACCATCATGAAAAATGACTGCTCAAACGGATCGCCAATCTGGTTTGCTTTACCCAGAAGCACTTCCAGCGCATCTTCAACCTGCTGTGGAGTGGAGAGCGGGCGATAGACACTTTTGCCGATATCGACAGCGTGCTGGCGAACTCGCCCCTCATCGGCGGGATTAGGTAACAAGTTTTCTGACAAGGCGCTGTGCAAGTTCATCAGCGTGTAGTGATTAAACTCCGCACTTTCGATGTTTTCGACTAGCAGTTCAATCGCCGTCTTATGATTCAGGATCATCTGCGTTTCGATGGCAGCTTTGCCCCGCGCCGCCTTGCCATGCTCGATGAGTTCACGCGTATCAAGCCGGGAGTAGGTGTTGCCCTCCAAGTGGCTAGAAGCCCATGATAGATCGATCAGTAACCGGTTGAGAATGGCGCGGCTGTAGGTGCCTGCAGGTTCGTCAACGTCAGTGGTTCTGCCCATCCTGTTTAATTGACGTCGCAGCGATTCAGACAAATACCAAGTTTCATTGGGCCGGTAGGCATCCAGAAAATCACGCTGATAGCCCACAGGCTTGCGCGCTTCATGCGGCTGGTTGATATAGGCAAGAATGTCCTGGCTATCGGCAGACAGGGGGATGAAAGATGGGAAGCTATCAATTTTCGCGGCCTGTGCACCACGGCTAGATTGGGTAGCCGGACAAAAATAACGACGGGCCCGACCTTCACCCCGCGCAGCAACTTTGCCGCTTTCGATCAGCTTCGCAATCAAGCGCTGTGCTGTTCGCCTGGCGATTTCAGGATGTGCGGTCAACAAGTCGGCCAACGTCACCCCATCCTCGGTTGTCTGGATGCTGTTCAGTAAATCGGTGATGGATGACATAACATTGTGGCGCCGTTCGAATTGTATGTGGCGCAATTGTGGCGCAGTTCATCAAACTGCGCCAGTTTCACGCCAAATAGTAGCGCCGTTCACGGTAATTTGCGCCACATTGGTCAGCAGGAGAGGCAAGCAGTGCGCAAGCGCCACTTAACACTTAAAAAGTGTACTCATCTAACCCGTTGTGCCGCGGACCTCCGAGTGTATGCCAGAGCTGCGCCACTAGCCGAGATGCCTGGCGGCGACCAGAAGTTAGAGAGACCTCCCGGAACCGTCTCCATGAATCAATGGGATGGACTCCTCCCTCCTGATACGGCATCGACGTGACAGACTGAAAGTGTCAACCAGTCAACAAAAACGAGGAGTCCACCATGAAGATTATGCACATCGGCATCGATTTGGCCAAAACCGTCTTTCAGGTTCATGAGGTAGAAGCTCAGGAAAGGCCGGTTTGTCGTCGTCAGTTGCGCCGCCGTCAGTTACATTCCGGCCCTTAAAGCCAAACTGACTCCTGCTCTAATGCCAGTCCATGTCGCTGCATTAGTTCTGCTAACGGCCGGACTACTTGTGGCAGGATTTCAAATGTTGCTGCGAAGTCACGATAGGTGTTCCGCCATAACTCGTTACTACCAAATTGACAGAGCTTGGTCTGCCAATCGGGCATCAGCCAAAAGTCAACATCGCCCTGGAGCGCTTTGTTCAACCGGGTAAAGTTGGCCAAGCCAACACCGTCGTAATCTGGGAAGTGGATCACCTGGGGGCTACGCGGCCGTGTGGCCAGCCAGTCCAGCAGGCGACCTGGCACTTGGCCTTTGTAATAGGCAACCGAGACACCTGTCGAGTGCGGCAACCAGTCGAGCTGATCAAACAAGGCCTGGTTTTCAACCAGCCATAATTCCCCGTCACCATACCAGTCGTCCTGCGGGCTGATTTGCAATACGGCCGCCCCGCAATCCAATGTCGTCTGACCCAGTGCCAGTACGCAGCCTTTCTCGTCACTCCACCAACTTACAGCCCGGTCCAGCGATTTCAGCAGCAAATAGTAAGTATCGTGCCGATGTTTACCGGCCTTGCTATGTCAATCAGCGTCGAATTTTGACCAGCAAACAGCGTCCAAATTTGACCAGGCAAATCAGCCGTTTTTCCTTCGCTGCTTGAACCGGTAAGAGTCGTTGCCGGTCTCCAGAATGTCGCAGTGATGCG
>JACCDZ010671398.1_pt1 | contig 20157 bp, 15 predicted proteins | sample 7449551 | NCBI WGS metagenome assembly JACCDZ01 (sample SAMN15323452, study PRJNA562643) | freshwater metagenome | isolation source: river surface water | place: USA:Blue River Watershed | collected 2017-08-18
GTTTCGCCGGTGAGCTCGGTGAACGCCTCGGCCAGCTCCTCGGCGCGGCGATGACAGCTCTCCAGGCCCTTGCTCTTGTCTTTCAGCGGCGACAGCGCTTCGGTGATGCAGGCCATGGCCATCTCCATCGCCGTGATCGCGGCCGGCAGCTCGGCATGTTCCGAAATTTCAGCCCAGACACCCTTGCGCGACTCCTCGCCCATGAGCAGACGGAAATGCGCCAGCCGTACCTCCAGATTCGACACCAGATCATTCATGCCGCGCAGATCGCCACCGGCAGCCAACACTTCGCGCAGGGCATCGGCCAGCAGGTCGTGAATCTGCCGCGACGACAAGCTGCGACCGAAGAACATCGCCGCCGTTTCCGGCAACTGATGCGCCTCGTCGAAAATGACCGCATCCACTTCCGGCAGCAGCTCGCCGAAGCCGCGATCCTTGAGGGCCTTGTCGGCAAAGAACAAGTGGTGATTGACCACAATCAGATCGGCTTCCGTGGCCTTCGCCCGCGCCTTCATCAGCGGGCAATCCTCGACTTTTGGGCATTCCTGGCCGAGACAGTTGTCAGCCGTGCTGGTGACCAGCGGCCAGACCATGGAGTCTTCGGCGATATCCAGAAGCTCGGCGATATCGCCCTGCTCGGTCTTTCCCGCCCAGGCCGCCACACGGTGCAGATCATGCACGATCTGCTTGGACTCAAATTCGCCTTCGTCTAGATGCTGTTGCAGGCGGTACGGGCACAGGTAGTTGCTGCGGCCCTTGAGCAGCGCCGTACGCACCGGGCGACCGAGCAGCTTGCGCACCATGGGCAGGTCACGATGAAAAAGCTGATCCTGCAGGTTGCGCGTGCCGGTGGAAACGATAGCCTTTTTGCCGGACAAGATAGCGGGCACCAGATAAGCATAGGTTTTGCCGGTGCCGGTACCGGCCTCAACCAACAGCAGGCTGCGCGCGCTCAGCGCCTGCTCGACCGCTTCAGCCATAGCAATTTGCGGCTCGCGCGGCTGATAGCCGGGGATCTGCTGGGCAAAGGCGCCGTTCGGGCCAAGCGCAGTACGCACGGCAGAGATTGCAGCAGGCGCAGCATCAGACATGACAGCGGCTCACACAGAGAGGGCCGAGAGTGTAGCAAAGGCTTGGCGCTTTCGCTGGCGATCCGCGCTAGCATATCGACCTCGCCCGCTCATCCATGACCGCCATGACCTCAGTATTCACAGCCTGCCCACCACTGACCGGCCTGATTCTTGCCGGTGGCGCCGGTCGCCGCGTTCAGGGCGCCGACAAAGCCTGGTTGAGCTGGCAAGACCAGCCGCTCATCGAGCATATTGAAGCTCGACTAACGCCACAGGTGCAGCAACTCTGGGTCAGTGCCAATCGCGAGCCGGCACGCTATACAGCACTACTGGGCGATCGCCTAGCCGGAGTCATCGGCGATGAGTGGCCGGATTATCCTGGGCCGCTGGCTGGCATCGCCAGCTGTCTGCCGCTATTGCCATCTGGGTGGGTATTGATCACACCGGTAGACACGCCGCAGCTGCCGACAGACCTCGGCGAACAACTCTGGCGAGGACTGGCAGGCGCTAACAGCAAAGGCCGTATGGCGGTGGCTGGCATGGGTGACGATACGCATTGGCTGCACATGCTGGTGCATACCGATTGTGTTGCCGGTTTGCGCCAGCGACTGCTGGCCGGTGAACGGCGCGTGCGTGACTGGTGCAAAGCCGAACAGGCAGTGCGCGTAGAAATTGACGCAACTCCCGAGAGTTTTGCCAATCTTAATCAGTGCAGTGACTACAACAAGATCCGCTGAAAAGTACCTCAGCGACGCATGGCCTGTACCGGCCCCTGCAATAGCGACACAAATAACTCAACATGTGCCGGACTGGCATTCAGTGCCGGAATGTACTCGTAGCACTTGCCGCCTGCCTTGATAAACTCGTCGTGGTTCTCCACGGCGATCTCTTCCAATGTCTCCAGACAGTCTGCCGAGAATGCCGGGCAAAGCACCTGCACCGATGCCACTCCGTCATGCCCCCAAGTCTCCAGCAACTTGTCCGTGTAGGGTTTTACCCACTCCTGCAAGCCGAAGCGCGATTGAAAGCTCTGCTCCCACTCACCCTCTGCCAGACCCAGCTCGGCCACCACAGCACGCGCTGTAGCACGGCACTGATCCGGGTAGGGATCGCCCTTGTCGGCATATGGCTGCGGAATACCATGAAAGGAAAACAGCAGCTTGTCGGCACGACCATACGAAGCCCAATGCGCACGAATGCTCTCGGCCAATGCCGTTACATAGGCTGGGTGCACATGGTAATCACGTACCACATGCAGCCCTGGCAAGTTACGCTGTAGCTTCACCCAATCACCCAGCTGGTCATAAAGCGGCCCGGTAGAGGTTGCAGAAAACTGTGGAAACAATGGCAGCACAATGAGCTGTTCAATGTGTGCATCACGCAGCGTATCTAACGCTTGTCGAAAACCAGGATTTCCATAACTCATGCCTGGCAAAACGGTAATGTCGAGGTCCGGATGCAGTGCCTGCAGTCGCGCTTCTACGGCAGCAACCTGGGCCAGCAAGGTCGTGCGCATGGGTGACTCGTCTGCCCAGATGCTGGCATACGCCTCGGCCACACGACGCGGACGCAACGGCAGAATAAACAGGCGCAGGATGAAGAACCAGATCAGGCGAGGCACCTCAATCACACGAGTGTCGCTGAGAAACTCGCGCAAATACCGGCGAACGGCAGGTGCAGTCGGGGCATCGGGCGTGCCGAGATTGGCCAGAATGATGCCGATGCGCTGGCGACTCGCTTGGCCTGAACTTGCACCCATCTCGCCACACTCCTCTGCTCGATTAATCACACGCCGATTTGCTAAAAATGGCTAACTCAAAAAGCATAACGCCGCGACTAGCGCGGCGTAAGCTGACAATCCTGCAACGCAGAAGGGTTTATGCCAACGCGGCAAACATGCGTGCAGTAATGTCTTCCACCGAGCCCACACCCGGCACCAAGCTGTATTTAGCTGCGCCCGGCTGCTCGGCCAGCGACTGATAGAAACCAACCAACGGCTGGGTCTGACTATGATAGATATCGAGACGCTTGCGTACGGTTTCTTCGCTGTCGTCCGGACGCTGAACCAGATCTTCGCCAGTCACATCATCCTTGCCAGCAACCTTGGGGGGGTTGTACTGCAAGTGATAAACACGGCCAGAACCGGCATGAACGCGGCGGCCGGACAAGCGCGAAATAATTTCAGCATCTTCCACACGAATTTCAACCACGTGATCAATGTTCACGCCGGCATCAATCATCGCCTGAGCCTGCGGGATGGTGCGCGGGAAGCCGTCGAAGAGAAAACCAGCGGCACAGTCGGCTTGAGTAATACGCTCCTTCACCAAACCGATGATGATGTCGTCGGAAACCAGCCCGCCGGCATCCATGACCTGTTTGGCGGCAACGCCCAGCGGGGTTCCAGCCTTGACTGCAGCGCGCAGCATGTCACCCGTGGAGATTTGCGGGATGCCATAGCGGTTCATGATGAGCTGAGCCTGTGTACCTTTACCAGCACCCGGCGCGCCGAGAAGAATAATACGCATCCAACACACTCCCGAAAGCAAGGCGCCAAGAATACCCGCCAACGCCCCGTTCTCACAAGACTTGGCGGGTTACCGCCCCGGCAAAATACGACGAAAGCTTATAACTAGTACTTTGGCACGATACGTAAACGGATCAAGCCAGTATTGTTTTCAGCCACTGGCACCGGTACTGCCTGCCAGTCATCCGCCGCCGGCGTGGCATTACCGATCATGGAAATCTTTGCCTGCAAGACCAAGTCCTGTTGTGCCGAAAGCAAGCGCGAAGGCTGCAGGCTATCGGCATCGGTCAGGGTCACACGCAATGGAAACTGCGTAATGGGTCGACGAATCACCGCGACGGGCATCGGCGGCCCCGATGGTGTACGCGCAAAGATGAACAACGCGGCTTCGGCCGGCAGTTTGCGCACAGCCTCTGCATCCAAAGTCACCTCTACATTCAGACCGGCAACAGCCGCAGGTGAGTCTTGTCGCGCTTCGGCAATCAAACGCGCAATTCGTTGATCCGCCTCACTGTCACCTACCCCACCCTGCTTTTCGGCTTCGCTGGCACGCAGCGCCTGCAGCTGTGTCAGCACGGCATAGGCTTGCTCACGCTCACCAGCTCGCAAACTGCCCATACCCAGCATCAACAAAGCCCCCTGATGCTCAGGTTGCTCGCGCAAGATGCGGCCCAGCATGCCACGCGCCACAGGGTCCATCGGGCCCTGCTGAGTCATGATCGTGGCCTGCACATAGGTCATGACTACCTGAATATCTTCCGGCTTCAGTTCGGCGGCACGCGCCAACGCGACCTTAGCCGGATCAAAGTCCTTGGCCTGCAAGAAACCCAGGCCGAGTGTCATCCAAGCATCGGCATTGCCAGGCTCGGCCTGTACGCGGCGCTGCAGCGCACGCATGAAATCCTGCAGGCTCGTATTGCTGGCTTGAGCTTCAGGTTCTTTGCCAGCCAGCACCGCGTCGATACTGCTGCTCAAGGCGAACTGATTGCTCAGGTCGGTAGCAACACCAGGATTGAGGAAATGACCAAGGTATAAAGCAAAGGTCAGCACCGGCACACCGAGCAGCAACAGAAATGCCAGCGGTCGTACCGAGCCCGAAGCATTCACTGGGCGCTGCAACTGCGCCTGAGCATCGGCCGTGGTATCAGCCAGCACACCGCGATCCAGCTCTAGCTTCAACGCGGCATAGGTTTCCGCATCCAGCCGTCCGGTCGACAAATCGGCATTCAGCTCATCAAGACGCTCACGATAGACCTGCGCACTGAGCTGGCGCACAGACTGGCCGGTAGCAACGGCACGACCGCGCAACGGCCAGATCAGCGCAAATACCACCAACAGCGTCAGCAGCAAGGCCACCAGCAACATTGGCAATAGCACCGCAAGCGAATTCATCATGAGCGTGACCCTGAATCTGAAGATGGTGTCTCTGATAGCGGGCTTTCGGCCTGGCCGGTGAGCAAGCGTTGCAGACGAGCTTGTTCGGCGGCATCCAGTGGCTTAATACGCGCCGGCTTGCGCAGGCTGCGGCGCCACAGCAGTAACCCTACGCTCACCAGCAATAGCCCCGGCCCCCACCAGAGCAGGAGTGTGCTGGCCCGCAGTGGCGGTTTGTAGCTGATGAAGTCGCCGTAGCGCGCAATCAGATAATCGCGAATTTCGCTGTCACTCTTGCCGGCTTGAATCTGCTCGTAAACACGCGTTTTCAAATCGTCTGCAAGGCCAGCATCGGAACCAGCGAGATTGGTGTTCTGGCATTTCGGGCAGCGTAGCTCATCAATCAGCGCACGATAACGCGCCTCATCAGCGGGGCTGCGGAAGTCGCGCACATCAATGGAGGCAACACTGCTCAGCGAAGCGAGCAGCAAGCTGATCAACATAAACAGACGAATCATGGCTTCGCCCCCGTCGCTTCAGCTTTCAAAGCGTCATAACGCGGCTTCAGTTCCTGCAGCCAAGCTTTGGCATCCAGCACGCCGACCGCACGGTAGCGAATGCGGCCCTGACGATCGATCAGATAGGTCTCAGGCGCGCCGTACACACCAAGGTCCAGGCCCAAATCTCCGCGCTCATCGAAAACCGTTTCGGCAAACGGATTACCGCGCTGCACGAGGTAAGCCTGGGCTGCCTGGCGGTCATCCTTGTAATTCACGCCGATAATGCGAACACCATCGGCTGCCATGTTCAGCAGCGTGGGATGCTCAACCAAGCAAGACACACACCAGGTCGCCCAGACATTGAGCAGCGACACTTCGCCCTGAAAAATCGAGGCATCGATCATGCGCGCGGGGTCTTGCAGGCTGCTCAGACTGAACGCGGGCACCGGCTGCTGCAAACGCGCCGACGGCAGAAATGACGGGTCTTCGCCGTTGCGGCTAGCCAGCAGCACCGCGAGCGCCGCAAACAACACCAGCGGCAGTCCAAAAATCAAGCTTTTACTTAACGATGGCCTCATGTCAGCGCCCTCCTGCCACTTTCAGGCGATAGCGCTTGTCGAGGATCGACAGCAGGCCGCCCAACGCCATCATCAGCGCACCAAACCAGACCCAGCGAATCATCGGCTTGTGATAGATGCGCACGGCCCATGCACCGGCATCAAGCGGCTCGCCCAGTGCCACATACAAGTCACGGAAGGCATTACCGGAAATTGCCGCCTCGGTCATGGGGTTCTGCTGCACACGGTAGATGCGCTTCTCGGGGTGCAGTACTTCCACAAAGCCATCATGGCTGACTTCCAGCGTGCCACGCTGCGCTACATAGTTGGGGCCCTGATGGTCTTTCACGCCATCGAAACGGAAGGCATAGCCATTGACCGTGATGGTTTCGCCCGGTGCCAGCCGCACATCCTTCTCGATGCTGTAGGTGCTGGTGAATGCTACGCCCAGCACGGTCACCAACAGACCGAGATGCGCGAGTTGCATGCCCCAGTAGCTACGCGTAAGTCGAGCCAATCCTTTACGGCGGGTGGAGGCATGCTGCGTTTTGCGCGCAATATCCACGAGCTGGCTGCCAAACACCCAAACACACAGACCGACGGTTACACCCACATGCCAAGGCCAGTTGCCGAAGAAAGCCAGCGGCAGGCCAATAGCAATTACGACAGCCGCCAGCAGTACTTTGCGTAACGGCAAAAGCACCGCATCAGCCGATTGCTTCTTCCAGTTCGTGGCCGGGCCTATGCCCATGAAAAACAGCAGAACCAGTGTCAGCGGCACAAACAGCAGATTGAAGTACGGCGGGCCGACCGAGAACTTGCCCAGCGCCAAGGCGTCGGCAATGAGCGGAAACAAGGTGCCCAGCAGCACCACGACCGTTGCCGTGAGCAGAAACAGGTTGTTCAGCAGCAGGAACATCTCACGAGAGAACGGGCCGTGGTTGCTATCACGCTGCAGCGATGCGCCACGCCAAGCAAACAGGCTCAGCGAGCCGCCCACCACCACGACTAGAATGCCGAGAATGTAGAGCCCGCGGGTGGGATCGGCGGCAAAGGCATGTACCGAGGTCAGCACGCCGGAACGCACGAGGAAGGTTCCCAGCAAGCTCAGTGAAAAGGCAATGATGGCCAGCAGCACCGTCCACGCCTTGAACACGCCGCGCTTTTCGCTGACCGCCAGTGAGTGCAGCAGCGCCGTACCGGCAAGCCAAGGCATGAAAGAGGCATTTTCGACCGGGTCCCAGAACCACCAGCCGCCCCAGCCCAGCTCGTAATAGGCCCACCACGAGCCCAGCGCAATACCGACACCGAGAAAGCACCAGGCAGCCAGCGCCCAAGGGCGTGACCAGCGCGCCCAGGCGCTGTCGAGGCGACCGCTCATCAAACCTGCCATGGCAAAGGCAAAAGGCACCGCAAAACCGACATAGCCCATGTAAAGCATGGGGGGGTGAATGATCAGACCCGGATCTTGCAACAACGGATTCAGGTCGTTGCCTTCGATGGGGAAGTCCGGCAGTAAGCGCGTGAACGGATTCGAGGTAAACAAAATGAAGCTGATGATGGCACTGCTGATCAGGCCAAGAATAGCCAGCACGCGCGCCGTCATGTCTAGCGGCAAGGCTCGCGAGAAGCGCGCCACAGCAGCGCTCCACAGCGCCAGAATCAACGCCCAGAGCAGCAACGAGCCTTCATGACCGCCCCAAACTGCCGAAATCTTGTACCACCAGGGCAGCAAGGTATTGGATTGCCGGGCAATGTAGTCAACGCTGAAGTCGTTTTGCAGAAAGGCTAGCGACAACAAAACGAAAGACAGCAGCAGCAGGCTGAATTGCGTAAATGCTGCAGTTCGCGCCAGCGCCTGTACCCGCGCATCGCCACGCACCACGCCCCACCAGGGCAGCGTGCCTTGCACCACTGCCACCACAAACGCGAGCACCAGTGCATACTGACCCAGCTCAACCCACATGATGATTCCTCGCAACAAAAGACCCGGCTCGGGCAGACGGCATCATACGCACCCTAAGTGGGCTGTCCAGCGTCAGAGTACGCACAAAACTGTCATGGCGCTGACACAAGTCCGAAACACTTGGAAACAACTGAGCAGTCACTGTGTAAGCTTTCTGTCAAATGCTGCTTGCTATGATGCCGCGCAACCAATAATCGACCTGAAGGATGTTATGAGCGACCCGACCCAACGCAACAGCTTCAACCGTGAAGACCTACTGGCTTGCGGCCGTGGTGAACTCTTTGGCGAAAATAACGCGCGCCTGCCGCTACCGAACATGCTCATGATGGACCGCATCACACACATTCGCGGCGATGACGGCGAGCACGGCAAAGGCAGCATTATCGCCGAACTCGACATCAACCCATCTTTGTGGTTCTTTCAATGTCACTTTGAAACGGACCCTGTCATGCCCGGCTGCCTCGGTGTTGATGCGCTTTGGCAGCTACTTGGTTTCTACCTCGGCTGGCGCGGCAATCCCGGTCGTGGGCGCGCCTTGGGGGCCGGTGAAATCAAATTCTTCGGCCAGGTGCTGCCGCATCACCAGAAAATCACTTACGAACTGCAGGTCAAGCGCTTGATTGAACGCAAACTAGTCATGGGCATCGCCGATGGTCGTGTATTGGTCGATGGTCGCGAAATTTATACTGCCACTGACCTGAAGGTCGGTCTCTTCACTAGTACTGATCACTTCTAAACGGAGAACGCCATGCGTCGCGTCGTCATCACCGGTTTCGGCATTACCTCCTGCCTCGGCCTAGAGCCGGAAACCGTCAAAGACAGTCTTTATCACGGCCGTTCGGGCATCTCCGCCAATGCCAAATACGCCGAGATGGGCTTTCGCAGCCAGGTCAGCGGCAGCATTCGCGACCTCGATTTGGAAGCGCTGATCGACCGCAAGCTGCTGCGCTTCATGGGCGATGCCGCTGCCTATGCCTATCTCGCCATGGGCAAGGCCATCGCCATGGCCGGCCTGACGCCGGAGCAAGTGGTGAATCCACGCACCGGCCTGGTTGCCGGCTCTGGTGGTGCATCCAGCAGCAACCAGGTACTTGCTGCCGACCTCGCCCGTGAAAAAGGCGTGAAGCGCGTCGGCCCGTACATGGTGCCACGCACCATGTCTTCGACTATTTCCGCCTGCTTGGCCACGGCCTACCAGATCAAGGGCGTGAACTACTCCATCGCCTCGGCCTGCGCCACCAGTGCGCATTGCATTGGTCACGCCTCGGAGCTGATCCAGCTCGGCAAGCAAGACATCGTCTTTGCCGGCGGCGGCGAAGAGGAAGGCTGGGAAGAGTCCTGCATGTTCGACGCCATGGGCGCGATGTCGAGCAAGTACAACGACACGCCTGCGAAGGCTTCACGGGCCTATGACGCCAACCGCGACGGCTTCGTCATTGCCGGCGGCGGCGGCATGGTCGTGGTCGAATCCTACGATCACGCCGTAGCTCGTGGTGCCACCATTCTCGCCGAAATTATCGGCTACGGCGCCACATCGGATGGTTACGACATGGTCGCGCCCAGCGGCGAAGGCGCCGAGCGCTGCATGAAGATGGCGCTGGAAACCGTTGATTCGAAAATTGATTATCTCAACACACACGGAACCTCGACTCCGGTCGGCGACCTCGCCGAGCTGAAGGCCATCCGCGCCGTATTTGGCGACAACGCACCGCACATCAGCTCCACCAAGTCGTTATCTGGCCATTCGCTGGGCGCTGCCGGCGTGCAGGAAGCCATCTACTGCTTGCTCATGTTGCAGCATGACTTTGTGGCCGCCTCGACCAACATCGAAACGCTGGATCCGGAAGCAGTCGGCCTGCCCATCGCGCTCAAGCGTATTGACAATGCTGGCCTGAAAACCGTCATGTCGAACAGCTTCGGCTTTGGCGGCACCAACGCCTCGCTGGTCCTGCGCAAGCTCTGAAACTTGTCATTTCAGGTCGTCTGCCCACGCGCATCGACCTGAAATGACAATTCATACAACAAGCATTGTCAAATTAGTTGACGATTCTCGATTTTCGTCTTAGCTTTACCTCGGCTTATTTAACCGAGGTTGTTTTATGTCTGTTCAACACCAAGATGTTCTGATCATTGGTGCCGGCATTTCCGGCATCGGTGCGGCTTGCCATCTCAAGCGTGAGTGCCCGAACAAGTCCATCGCAATCCTTGAGCGTCGCCATGCCGTTGGCGGTACCTGGGACCTGTTCCGCTACCCCGGCATCCGTTCCGACTCCGACATGTATACCTTTGGCTTCAACTTCAAGCCGTGGACAGAAGCGCGCGTGCTCGCCGACGGCGACTCGATTCGCGGCTATGTACGCAAGACCGCCGAAGAATATGGCGTTGATCAGAAAATCCGTTTCGGTCGCAAGGTCGTGACCGCGAACTGGTCATCGGCCGATAACCTCTGGCATGTGGCCGCCGTGAATGACGCTACCGGTGAAACCGAGCAGTACACCGCTAGCTTCCTGCTCGGCTGCTCCGGTTACTACAACTACGACGCAGGCTTCCGCCCTGAATTCCCCGGTGAAGCCGACTTCCAAGGCCAGATCGTGCACCCGCAGTTCTGGCCGGAAAACCTCGACTACGCCGGCAAGAAAGTTGTCATCATCGGCTCCGGTGCTACAGCCATCACGCTGGTACCGAACATGGCCGACAAGGCCGCGCATGTGTCCATGCTGCAGCGTTCGCCAACCTACATTCTGTCAGTGCCGGCCGTTGACCCCGTCAGCAAGGCCCTGCAGGCCGTGCTGCCGGCCAAGCTCGCCTACCAGCTCAATCGCGCCCGCAACATCGGCATCCAGCGCACACTCTACCAAGCCTCGCGCAAGCGCCCGGATGCCGTGCGCCGTTTCATTTTGAGCATGATCAAGCGCCAGCTCGCCGGCACCAATATCGATATCCGTCACTTCAGCCCGAGCTATGCCCCGTGGGATCAGCGCCTGTGCGTGGTTCCGAATGGAGATCTGTTCAAGGTTCTGCGCAGCGGCAAGGCGTCGATCCATACGGACCACATCGAGCGCTTTACTGAACATGGTATTTTGCTGAAGTCGGGTGAAATGCTGGAAGCCGACATCATCATCACCGCCACCGGTCTCAATGTGCAGCTGCTCGGCGGCGTGCAGGCCACCGTGGACAATGCGCCCATCGTGGTCAAGGAAAAGCTGACCTACAAAGGTCTGATGCTCGATGGCGTGCCCAATGCCGCCATCGTCTTCGGCTACACCAACGCCTCTTGGACACTGAAGGCCGATTTAGCTGCGGAATATGTCTGTCGTGTGCTCAAGCACATGGATCGCAACGGCTATAAGACCGTGGTACCGCGTGCCAACAATCACCCACTCAGCGAAGACACCGTGCTCGGCGGGCTGTCCTCCGGCTACATCCGCCGCGCAGCCGATAACCTGCCGCGCCAAGGTACCGATGCGCCGTGGGTGGTGGATCAGAACTACCTGCGCGATATCCCGCAATTGCGCTTCAGTGCCATTGAGGATGATGTGCTGGCGTTTGATGGCAAGATTCGCGGCAAGAGCAAGGTGGAACTTTTCACTGCGCCACTGCGTGCGGCTTTTGGTCGCTAAAACGCGGCGATAACCATCATGAAAAAAGCCTCGATCATTTGATCGAGGCTTTTTTATATGCACCGCAAAAACATAACGGCAAACTCAGCCCTGACGAATCAGATCCGCCGCTTTTTCAGCAATCATGATCGCGGGGGCATTGGTATTACCGCCAATGAGCGTCGGCATGATTGATGCGTCGACCACACGCAAGCCCTCGATGCCATGCACTCGCAATGCCGGGTCCACAACTGCCAGCGCATCAATACCCATTTTGCAGGTTCCCACCGGGTGATACACGGTATCCACGCGCTTACGCAAAATGGCGCGAATGTCATCATCCGTCTTCACATGAGCCGTAAACGGATCATCCGTGATGAAACGAGCCAATGCCGGTGCTTTCATCAGCTTTTCAGTCATTTTGTAACCCTCAACCAGCTCCTCAACATCCTGCGGATCGGCCAGGAACTGTGGATCGATGATCGGAGGGCTATCCGGATGCTTGTCACGCAGTGTCACGCTGCCGGTACTGCGTGGCCGCAGCAGACACACATGACAGCTCAGGCCATGCCCGGGATGCAGCGTGCGTGCGTGGTCATCAACGAGCGCGATGACGAAATGCAATTGAATATTCGGCGCTGACAGCTCCGGACGCGTCTTCAGGAAGCCGCCACCCTCGGCAAAGTTGGAGCTGATCAAACCGCGACGCTCGCGACGATAGCGCCCAATTTGCTTGAGCAGGTGCAAGCCGCCCTTCAGTGAAATACCGAGCAAATGGCTATCGTCAGACTTGTAGCCAAAAATGAAATCGGGGTGATCCTTCAGGTTCTTGCCAACACCTGGCAAGTGATGCACGACCGGAATGCCATGCTTTTGGAGTTCTGCCGCGTCACCAATACCCGACAACATGAGCAGCTGGGGTGACTGGAACGCACCCGCACTGAGAATGACCTCTTTATTGGCCCTCACGGTCATCACACGCCCACGCTGACGATACTCGACGCCAACCGCACGCTTGCCCTCAAAGAGAATCCGCTGCGTCAGTGCATCCGTTTCAACGTGCAAATTACGACGCGTATCGAGATGCGGCTTGATGTAGCCACGATAAGCCGACCAGCGCTCACCGTTTTCCTGCGTGACTTGATACAGACCCACACCTTCTTGCTCGGCACCATTGAAGTCTGTGCTGATCGGATAGCCCACCTGCTTGGCTGCGTCCAGATAATGCTGCTGGAACGGGTTATCGGTTTGCAAGTCACTAACCACCAACGGCCCGCCTTGGCCATGAAACACGTCCTTCAAACGACGATTGTCTTCAGCGCGCTTGAAGTAAGGAAGCACCTCGTCGTAAGACCAGCCTGAGTTGCCAAGCGAGGCCCACTCGTCGTAATCCATACGATGACCGCGAATATAGGCCATGGCATTGATGGATGATGAACCACCCAGAACCTTGCCACGCGGCTGATAGCCTTTGCGGCCGCCAAGTCCTGGTTGTGGCACGGTTTCAAATGCCCAGTTATTGATCTTCTTTGGCACCTGCAAAACAACGGCTGCGGGCGTGTTGACCAGCCAGTTATCACCTTTGCCACCCGCCTCCAGCAGCAACACGGAAATATCCGGACTTTCACTCAAACGGCCTGCCAAGGCACAACCGCTTGAGCCGCCGCCCACGACAATATAATCCACCGATTGCTGCATATTTCGCCCCTTTGCTGTACTTGAAAATGGCTGAAACCTTACGCCTGTCAGCGCCGAGTTTGCCAGACTTTCAGAGCGTGCCCTAGTTCAACAGATGATCGCCAACTCAAATTCCGGACAAAAAAAATCGGCGGTGATCTTAACGATCACACACCGATTTTTTTCGCTTGCCGCAACGCTCTAGAGCGATTCGACAAGCTCAGTCATGCGCTAATTCAGATAGCGACAACATTGTTTGCGCAAGGACCTTTCTGGCCTTGGCCGACGTCAAACGAAACCGCTTGACCTTCGTTCAGCGTGGCATAGCCACCACCGTTCTTGATTTCTGAATGGTGTACGAACAGGTCTTTGCTACCGTCTTCCGGTGTAATGAAACCAAAACCCTTGTCCGCATTGAACCACTTCACTGTACCTTTGCTCATGTTCTACTCTTTAATAATTGGCTGTTTGCAACCCAGCCATTATCAGCCACTCTGCACAAATTAGCTTGTAAAACAATTTATCGGCTGAAAGCCGCCTATAGCCTCACGCTTAGCCGATTTTCACGGCATTTTCCGGCATCCGTCGCTATTTAATTTCACTGAAAAAGGGTCAAAACGAGCTCGTAATATTGGTATCAGAGCGCATCCGCTCATTGCAGCGGCAACTATTCAGTCAATCTAGGCGGCTCACAGCCACAATCTCAGCTGCCACCCAGAGCAGTACGATGCGCTCGCGCTCCCACGGCGGGATTCCCTGCTCCTGACACCAATGCTTGATTGAAACCGAATGCCCACGTCCGGGCGGATGCCAGCGCTCTCCGCCGCTACGCAACGCCAAACGCCATGGCTGCGCCAAGCGAACATCATTTTCCACAAGATCAGTTAGAAGCTCCTGAGCTCGCCAAGTTTGCCCAGCCCACCTGAGCGGCTCGCGCGGATCAAGCCAATCCACACCATGTTCCGGCAACAACATCAGTTCGGCGTCCTTGAGCAGATACAGCGCCTGACGATACCGCCGCAACGACCAGCCAGACCATGCCAATTGAGGCTGGGCATCGCTGCGCACCTGCAGCAGTTCGGCGCGCAGGCGCGGCCAGTAGCGCACCGGTAACGCGGGGGCACCACGCAAAACCAGCCAGCGCGCAAGCACGGCTTGCAGAGCCGCGTCATCCAGCGAGATCAATAGGGGCAATGCCAACGACCCAGCATCACCAGCTCGGAAGCCGGCGCGCGATAGCATGTCATCGGCCAGAGCGTCTAGTGCCCTCGCCTGCTGCGCCAGTTGTGCAGCACTGCGTGAAAGCTGGCTGGCTGCTTCGGGCCACCGCGTTTGCAGCAAAGGCAGAACCTGGGCGCGCAGCAGGGTACGATCAAAGCGCGCATCGTGGTTGGCAGGATCGTGTACAGGTTGCAGCGCTGAAGCCGGCAACTCCGGCGCATGACTGAAACGACACGCCGTGGCTCGCGGCAACCAACGCTCAAGGGCACTGCGCGGCACATCCAGCCACGGTCGCCAACGTTGCATGCGTGTGCCACCAGATGCAGACCAGACACTGATTGCCGGCATGGCTGTGAGGCCGTTCAAGCCCGCACCACGCATCAAGCGCAGAAGCATGGTCTCCGCCTGATCGTTCTGGTGGTGCGCGAGCAGCAGGGCTTCGTCGCTGCTCATGGCTTGCGCCAGCGCGTCATAGCGCACCTGGCGCGCGGCGGCTTCGATGCTGGCTTGCACTGGCACCGTGACTCGCAACACATCACAGAGCGTGCCCACCACTGCCGCTTGCTCACACGCCTGCGCTGCCCAGAGATCGGCATCCGCGTGCAAGCCATGATGCACATGCAGGGCACGCAGGCGATAGCCCAACGCTGGGGCGATCTGCGCGGCAGCCAACAGAAGTGTCAGAGAGTCAGGGCCGCCACTGAGCGCGACGACCAATGCGCTGATCGCCGGCGCATCCTGCCGACGCGCTTGCAGAAAATGCTGCAAGGCGCCGAGCGGATGCTGGCGATCAGAGCTGGCGATAACCGTCGCTCAAGCGATGGGTTGCGTGTTGCCGTAGCTCATCAGTCGCTCGTAGCGACGGTTGAGCAAGTTGTCGTGATCGAGCGTGCGCAGCTTCTTGAGCTGGCGCAGCAAGGCTTTGCGCAGGTTATCGGCCATTTGGTCCATATCGCGATGCGCGCCGCCGAGTGGCTCCTCCACCAGCTCATCGACAAAGCCCAGCGAACGCAGGCGCGTGGCAGTGAGGTTCATGGCCTCAGCAGCTTCCGGTGCTTTCGCGGCAGTTTTCCAAAGAATGGAGGCACAGCCTTCCGGCGAAATCACCGAGTAGGTGCTGTATTGCAGCATCATCAGGCTGTCGCAAACACCGATGGCTAGCGCGCCGCCGGAACCACCTTCGCCAATTACGGTAGAGATAATCGGCGTTTTCAGGCGCGACATCACCGCGAGATTGCGTGCGATGGCTTCGCTCTGGCCACGCTCTTCGGCGTCGATGCCAGGATAGGCACCCGGCGTATCGATGAAAGTGAAGATGGGCATGCGAAAGCGCTCGGCCATCTCCATCAGGCGCAGGGCCTTGCGGTAGCCCTCGGGGCGCGGCATGCCGAAGTTGCGCTTCACTTTTTCGCGCACTTCGCGGCCCTTCTGATGGCCAATGACCATCACCGGCTCACCAAGAAATCGCGCGGTGCCACAGACCAGTGCAGCATCATCGGCAAAGGCGCGATCACCGTGCAGTTCGTCGAAATCGGTAAAGATGCGCTGAATGTAATCCAGCGTATACGGGCGCTTCGGGTGGCGTGAGAGCTGTGAGACCTGCCAGGCGCTGAGGTTGGCAAAAATCTCCTCGGTCAGCTTCAGGCTCTTGCTACGCAAGCGGCCGACTTCGTCCTCGATGTTGAGGCTGGTACCAACGCCAACCACGCGCAGGCCTTCGATCTTGGCTTCCAGCTCGGCAATCGGTTGTTCGAAGTCGAGATAATTCGGATTCATGTCAGGGTCCCTGGGGCAATGGCCCGAGTGTAGCGGCATGTCAGTGCGCAATAAACCCTATTCGGGGCGCGATGACAACACAGCATTAGTGCAATGCGTAGGCTCAATAAAGTACCTGAACGCCGGAGCTGTCCAAACGTTGCCGCAAGCCGCGCAGCAAGGCATCCGACAAATTCACACGCCAGCTATTACCACCTTGCAACAGCGCCTGAGCGGCAGGATGCTGAACGCGAAAGCGCAAATTGGCACCCGATTGATCAGCAGCGGCACGATGCGCCTGTAACCATTCAGTCAGCTCGTGCACGCCACGCAGGCCAAGGCTGACCGGCAGCGTCAGCTCCAGGCCCTTGCAGTACTGATTGCGCGCCTGTGCCAAGGGCAAAATTTGTTTGGCCACGACTTTGAGCGCGCCGGCGTACTCGTCCATAGACACTTCGCCCTCGACGACCAGCACGCCCTCGTATTGCAGCAAATGCCGCACCTGCTCCAGCATCTCGCCGAAGACGGTGACCTCGACGCGCCCGGTGCGGTCATCGAGCGTGAGGAAGGCGCGACTGCCGCGCTGACCCTTGACGATGCGATGCGCCAGCAGCAGGCCGGCAATCGTCGTGTTCTGGCCGCGCCGGGTCGGCTGCAAGTCAGCCAGACGCACCTGCACGAAGCGGCCCAGCTCGCTCTCGTACTGATCGATCGGATGGCCGGTGAGGTACAGGCCCAGCGTTTCCTTCTCGGCCTGTAGACGCTCGTCGTCGGTCCACGCCAGCGCATCGGACCATTCGCCGGCAGGGCCGGCCTCGTGGACATCGCCAAAGAGATCGACCATGCCGATGTCGGCGTTGCGCGCCTGCTGCTCGGCGGCGGCCACGGCGGCTTCAATCGAGGCCATGAGAATGGCGCGATGCTCGCCCTGCTCATCGATCGCGCCGGCGCGGATCAACGCTTCCAGTGCACGCTTGTTGAGGCGCTTGAGATCGACGCGACGGCAAAAGTCGAAAAGATCGATGAACGGGCCATTTTCGGCCCGCGAGACCAGCACCGACTCGATCGGCCCCTCGCCCACGCCCTTGATCGCACCCAGGCCATAGACCACCTGGCCCTGGTCATTGGCCTGGAAACGGAAATTCGAATAGTTCACCGCCGGCGGCAGGATCTTCAGACCCATCGCCCGACATTCCTCGATGAAAGTGACGATCTTGTCGGTGTTGGCCATTTCCGACGACAGCACGGCGGCCATAAATTCGGCCGGATAGTTCACCTTAAGCCACGCAGTCTGATACGACACCAGCGCATAAGCAGCCGAGTGCGACTTGTTGAAGCCGTAGCCGGCGAACTTCTCCATGAGGTCGAAGATACCGCCGGCCTGATTGGCATCCACGCCACGACCGCCCGAGCCTTCCATGAACTTGACGCGCTCCTTGGCCATCTCCTCGGGCTTCTTCTTGCCCATGGCGCGACGCAGCATGTCGGCGCCGCCCAGCGAGTAGCCGGCCAGCACCTGCGCGATCTGCATCACCTGCTCCTGATACAGGATGACGCCGTAAGTGTTCGCCAGCACCGGCTCCAGTTCGGGATGCGGATAGGCGACATCAGCGCGGCCGTGCTTGCGATTGATGAAGTCGTCGACCATGCCGGATTCCAGCGGGCCAGGACGATACAGCGCCACCAGTGCCACTACGTCTTCAAAGCGCGACGGCTTGAGCTTCTTGATCAGCTCCTTCATGCCGCGCGATTCGAGCTGGAACACGGCCGTGGTCTTGCCTTCGGACATGAGCTGATACGGGCGCGGGTCATCGAGCGGAATGCGTTCGATGTCGATGGGCGCTTCGCCGCGACGGGCGCGCTTGGCGTTGATGTCTTTCAGCGCCCAGTCGATGATGGTCAGCGTACGCAGGCCGAGGAAGTCGAACTTGACCAGGCCGACGGCTTCCACATCGTCCTTGTCGAGCTGGCTGACCCACTTGCCTTCGTCGTCGGTATAGACCGCCGTGAAGTCGGTGAGCTTGCCCGGCGCAATCAGCACGCCGCCGGCATGCTTGCCGACACCACGGGTGATGCCTTCGAGCTTGAGCGCCATCTCCCAGATTTCCAGCGCATCCTCGTGATCGCTGAGGCCCGGCGTGCTCAACAGCTCCTCCAGCATCGGCTCCTGCTCACGCGCCTCCAGCAGTGAAATGCCGGGCGTGAACGGAATCATCTTGGAGATGCGGTCAGCCAGACCGTAGGCCTTGCCGAGCACACGCGCCACATCGCGCACCACGGCCTTGGCCGCCATGGTGCCGAAGGTGATGATCTGCGACACCGCCTGGCGGCCGTACTGATTCGCCACATATTCGATGACGCGGTCGCGGCCTTCCATGCAGAAATCGATGTCGAAGTCGGGCATCGACACACGCTCGGGGTTGAGGAAGCGCTCGAACAGCAGGTCGTACTTGATCGGATCGAGATCGGTGATGAGCAGCGAATACGCCACCAGCGAACCAGCACCTGAGCCACGGCCCGGCCCCACCGGCACGCCGTTCTGCTTGGCCCAGCGAATAAAGTCCATAACGATGAGGAAGTAGCCGGCAAAGCCCATCTGATTGATGATCTGCAGCTCGAACTCCAGCCGTGCGCGGTACTCAGCCTCGATCACCGCCATGTCCGGGCGTGTCGGATCAAACAGCTTGCCCAGCCGGAAACTCAGGCCCTCATGCGAGAGTTGAGCGAAATACTCGGCCATGGTCATGCCCGGCGGCACCGGGAAATCGGGCAGATAGCTCTTGCCCAGCGTCAGCCCGAGGCTGCAACGGCGGGCAATTTCCACCGTATTTTCGATGGCCTCGGGGAGATCGGCAAAGAGCTCGATCATCTCCGCCGGCGACTTCAAATACTGCTGATCGCTGTACTCGCGCGGCCGGCGCGGATCGCCCAGTACATAGCTTTGCGCGATGCACACGCGCACCTCATGCGCCTCGTACTCTTCCTGCGCGATGAAGCGCACATCGTTGGTCGCCACTACCGGGCAACGGCAGCGCTCGGCCAGCGCCACGGCGGCATGCAAGTGATCCTCGTCGCCCTCGCGGCTGGTGCGAATCAGCTCCAGATACACGCGCGACGGGCACAGCGTGAGCCAGCTCTGCAACAGACGATCAGCCTGCGAAGCATCGCTGCCGAGCAAAGCCAGACCCACATCGCTGCCCCGGCCAAGCAGAAAGATCAGGCCGTCATTTTGCTCATTGATCCAGCGCCGTTGCACGATAGGCCGACCTTGCTCCTGCCCTTCCACAAACGCCCGCGAGATCAACGCAATCAGGTTCTTGTAGCCGACATCGTTCATCACCAGCGCGGTAATTTGCGACAGGCTCTCGCCGTCACGCACGACCAGATCGGCACCAAAAACCGGCTTGATGCCCTTGCCCTGAGCCGCCTTGTAGAACTTCACCAGGCCGTAGAAATTGCTGCGGTCGGTCATCGCCAGTGCCGGCATGCCGGCGTCGGCGCAGGCCTTCACGGCATCATCAATACGCACAATGGAATCGAGCAGAGAGAACTCGGAGTGAACGCGCAGATGCACAAAAGCGGTCATGAATTACTCGAAAGCGGCAGCAGAGCCCGTACGGGAGCAAAGGAGCGGCGATGTTCCGGCAACGGACCCAGACGTTGCAAGGCCTCAAGGTGTGCCGGCGTGGGGTAGCCCTTGTGTTTGGCGAATCCGTAGCCAGGATGGCGCAATTCCAGCGCCTGCATCTCGGCATCACGCGCGACTTTTGCCAAGATACTGGCAGCACTGATCGCCGGCACCGTGGCATCGCCCTTGACCACGGCCTGCGCCGGCATCGGCAACGACGGGCAGCGATTGCCGTCGATCAGCACCGATGTCGGCGTAATCGGCAACGCCGCCACCGCGCGCTGCA
>JACCDZ010804108.1_pt1 | contig 20145 bp, 18 predicted proteins | sample 7449551 | NCBI WGS metagenome assembly JACCDZ01 (sample SAMN15323452, study PRJNA562643) | freshwater metagenome | isolation source: river surface water | place: USA:Blue River Watershed | collected 2017-08-18
GATGCCCTTGGGATCACCGCCAAGGCGGTCGAACGTCGGGTGGCTTCCGCCAGGGAAAAACTCAGGGAGGAATTTGTTGCCCGTTAAGATTGATGAAATTACTTGCGCGCTAAAATCAGTCGGGTAAATTAGCAGAGTTGGCTGTTAACTTGTCCGCAAACTGTCCGCAAAGTTTCTCGGTTGTTGAAGTTCAACGACATACAGACGAGAAGCATTCCTTCGAATCCCATCCTCTCCGCCACTTTCGCTTTGTTATATGGCTAAAACCCCTGAATTTCGGGGTTAGCCATTAGCAGACTTAGGCGATTTTAGCGCAGTTGGGCAATAACTTGTCCGCAAACTGTCCGCAAAGTCGAAGCTTTTTGCGGAAGGTGAAAATCGGTTCATCAAGATTTGGACCGGTCTCCGATTCCCAAGAAGTCTCTCATGCTCACCCAGCCTTTATCCCGATAATATCTTTCGACTGTTGTAGGGATGGAGATTGGAAGGCGTGGTAAGCCTGGGAGTCGTCCTTTGCAGTAAAGTTCCCATTGGCCGCAGTTCTTGAGATTTAAGCCCCGGGCGAAAGCTCGGGCTTTTTGAAACGACATTGCATTCCGGTTCTTCCAGGCGATCGCGCCGTTTCCTAGCCAGTCACCCCAGTTCACCCAACCTTTCCCTTTGTATACAAATTGAGGCGCAGAAGGGATGTCTTCAGGAAGTTTGATTCCCGAAACCTTGCCTTTGGCCACTAATCGCCATTGGTTCACGCTGTCAATTTTCAGTCGGTTTACGTACATCCGAGCCTTTTTGTATTCCCGATATTTCCTTAGGTGTGTGGCGACCTTGCCGGTTCCAAGCCAATCTCCGATATTCACCCAGCCGGTTGTTCCATAAACTTGCCAGGGTGCGTTCGGGATGTCGGCAGGCTTCACCTGATTAGTGATTTTTCCTTTACAATATTTGACCCAATCAGAATGCGTTTTTAAGCCAATTTTACGGACATAATCTCGTGCCTTCTTGAATGAAAGGTAGGTTCGCAGGTTTGTAGCAGTTCGGTCTGTCCCAAGCCAGTCTCCAAGGCCAATCCAGCCTTCATTGGCATAGGTCCGCATTGGTTTAGCCGGTATATCTTCGGGGAGCGGCGGCATGCCTTTTATTTTTCCAACACAATAGTTTCTCCAATCATTCCAAGTATTAAGCTTCAGCGAATGAGCGAAGTCGCGCGCTTCATTGAAAGGACGATAAACACGTCGGAAAGTTGCTATCCTTTCAGTGCCTAGCCATCTGCCGTAACTAACCCAACCTTTGTTGGCATAAACTGTTCTTGGCGCTGTTGGGATGTCCGCAGGAAGTGGCGTCAGTCCCGGGATTCCTCGTTTGGTGTAGGTATCCCACTGGTGAGTGCGCTTAAGGCCGAGTCCATGTACAAACGCCTCAGCGTCGTCGTAACTTCTCCACGAAAGCTTAGCTAATCTGTGCCAACACTTTAGTTCGATTGTGCTAATAAAATCAGCAATGTTGATGTGTTCAGCGATACGCTCGTCCCACTCGAAGCTTACCCGTGAAGAGCCGGAAGGTTTTCGGCCTTGGGAGATGCCGCGGAAGTACTCGATGATGCGGTCGTCGTTGGAGGCCAGGGCGCTGATCGTGCTGAGGATCTCCTTGAACGCTCCTGAATCGATAACCTGCTCCGACGTGGCGTCGGTCTCGTGCAAGACGGGAAGGATTACGTAGCCGAGCTTCTTGCCTTCGGATGGGCGCAAAGCACGGCCAACAGCCTGGACGATGTCCACGGTGCTTTTACGTGGGTCAGCAAAGAGCACGCAGTCGATGCCGGGTACGTCGACGCCTTCTGTTAGGCAGCGGGCATTGGTGACTAGGGATCGCTCGGCCTGAGCAAATGATTTGATGATGTTCGACCGGGTGCCGGTCGGGGTCTGGCCGGAAACATGGAACGTCTCCAAGTTGCCGAACTCAGGGAACTCCCGGGTGAACGTGTCGTTGTGCGCCTTGAAGAGCTCGGCCCTCTGGATGCTGCCGTGGAAGGAGACGGCGTGTTTGATGGGGTGCTCCTTCATGGCCTTACGGAGCGCCACCATGGCCGCCAGCATGTCGGCCTCCATCTCTTCGTCCCACTTGCCGCCGGTCGGGCGCACGAAGACGTTCTGCTTAATCAGGTCCTTGATCTCCTGGCGGCTGACCCCGATCGTGATGACGTTGTAGTCGCACAGGATGGGCGGCTGGCACTCCATCGCCTGCTTGAACGAGAGTTGGTGGAAGGTGTGTCCGTAGACTTCCGGGTCGTCCATGCTTAGGACCTTTTCGCTGCTGCCTTTGTAACGGCGCTCGGTCGCGGTCATGAAGATGCGCTGGCCGATCTCAATGTTATGGTCGTGGAGCAGGATCGAGAATTGTTTATCGTCGTCGCCGACGGTCTTGTGGGCCTCGTCCATGATTCCCAGGTCGAACGCAAACTTGGCTTTCCGCGTTGCCGTAGCCTGGACGTCCACGCTTTGGTAGGTGGTGAATACGACGGTGAGGCCCTTGCGCTTGGTCTTGAGCCACTCGGCGATCTTATCCGTGGCGGTGAGGCAGGGGACGGCGATGTCCTGGCGCTGTACCACGACGTCGTCTTGGTCGGCCTTGCCGGCAGTCTCGTCGCTACAGACGCAGATCCAGTTCACATTCAGGTTGTTTGCTACGGATTCCCTCAGCCACACTTTCAGGGTTTGTTTGACTAGGGAGAGGCTTGGGACGGCGATGACGATGCGCTTGGAGCCTAGGGCCTGGGCCATGAACCAGGCCGTGAGGCTTTTACCAGTCCCGCATGGCATGATGAGTTTGCCTCGGGCTTCCTTGCGCTTGGCAAAGTGCTCGAGACCGTCCCGGATCGCATTCTGTTGGTGAGGGCGGGGCTTTCTGGGTTCAAGGTTGACCGGCTTGCTTGCCAAACTGGCGCGAAGTCGGTCGAAGAAATCACGGTCGAGTTCCTGCCACGTGTCTAAAGCGCAGAAGCCTATGCGTTCCTCGCGCCGGTAAAGCTGGGTGACCCTTTCGGTCGTCGAGCAGACCAAGGCGTAAGAGATGCCCTTACAGGCTTGGAAGGTCAGGCTGGTGAAGGTCGAGATGTCGGTGTGCGTCAGCTGCTGATCGGTGTTCTGCCGATACTTACACTGGACGGCCCAGAACTCGCCTTCATGCGTCTCGGCGATGAGGTCGATGCCCTTGTCGGTGGCCGGCAGCTTAAGCTTCTTGCGCGTAATGGACGGAACCTCGTCGAGACGCCAGACATGCTTGAGTTTGGACGCGTATTCGGGAGCGAGCTGGAGATATGCTTTTGTCAGGTCTTCGAACCTGTCACCTTTCTCCTTTTCTGTCTTGGAGGCCCAGGCGGCATGGATCTCTCCCCAACTGTTGGCAGCACCTATTGCGGCAAGAAACGCCTGAGACCTCGAAGTCATGTTATCTAATTAGCCATGCCGCTGCTGAGTTCAACCATCAGATGCCCACATCTGTTATCCTGATTTTCTTGAATGAATGTTTTTCGCGGTTGCCATTTGCCTTCTGATTTGGGCGCCAGATGCTCTTTGTATGACTAAGTTCCCCGAGTTCGAAATCCAGACCGTCAGATTCCACGAGCTAGCTAATACTTCTGACCTAGAGATCGCGCGATTCTGCCGCAGCTCGCTAGCCCAGCGCCTGAAGAAGCAATCCGAACGAGCCTTGTTCGTCGGCGCGGACCAAGCTCAGGTCTCTGTGCGATCTAAGGCCAAGATTGTCTGCCGGTTCCTCGGGCAGGGAAGGGTTGTAGCCCATGTCGTGATGCTCCCGCCTACCGATTACTCCCGGCTGACCCTTTGAGGCATGCTTAGGCTTCGAGCCCACGTTAATAAGACCTTTCATTATTAACGCAGAATTAGTTTGGCATTAACAAGGATTTGGCTAATTAACACAGCATGAAGAGAGGTCTGACCGGTCGATTCGAGGTTACTGCCTGCCAGGGGGAGCAAGCCAGAGCTTTTGTGCCCAGCCCGCTACCGCCTAGCCCTGGCATCGAGATGACGGCTGCTCGCCGTTGTCTACTGGAGCAGGCTGACGCCGCCTTGGCCAAGCTGGATGGCGCGGCACTCCACATCCCGGAGGTTGATCTCTTCCTCTACGCCTATGTGCGCAAGGAAGCCGTGCTTTCGTCCCAAATCGAGGGCACTCAGTCGACGCTGTCCGACCTGATGCTTTTCGAACTGGACGACCTCCAGGTGCCGATTGATGACGTGAAGGAGGTTTCTAGTTACGTAGCCGCGATGGAGCATGGGATGGCGCGCCTGAAGGATATACCCCTCAGCGGCCGTCTCATCCGCGAGATGCACGAGAAGTTGATGACGAAGGGCAGGGGGTCCGAGAAGGAGCCCGGCGAGTTCCGTCGATCCCAGAACTGGATCGGCGGTCAGCGTCCTAGCCAGGCGCATTACGTCCCACCGCCTCCGCACGAGGTGCTCCCCTGCATGGGTGATCTGGACAAATTCATCAATACCGAGGACGGCATGCCCACGCTCGTCCGCGCGGCGCTGGCCCACGTGCAGTTCGAGTCGATTCACCCGTTCCTCGACGGTAACGGTCGTATCGGCCGTCTAGTTATCGCACTCTTACTCCAGCAGTCCGGTAAGCTCTCCCGTCCGCTGCTCTACCTCAGCCTCTACCTTAAGGCCAACAAAACAGAGTATTATCGATTGCTCGATAAGGTGCGAGCCGAAGGTGACTGGGAGGCTTGGGTCGATTTCTTCCTCAAGGGCGTGGCCGAGACGGCCCATTCCGCATCCCTGACCGCTCGGAATCTCGCTGACTGCTACCAGGAGGACCTAACTAAGGTCCAGAAGCTTGGCCGATCTGGCGGCAAGGCGGCCGGCGCCCTAAGTTGTTTCCGGAAGCGCCCTATTCTCGACATCAAGGGCGTCGCTGCTGCCTTGAGCACTAACTTCCCGGCCGCGACTCGGGCCGTCCAGGCACTCGTCGAGCAGGGCATCCTGCGCGAAACTACCGGCAAAGCCCGCAACCGCGTCTTTGTCTACCGGCGCTACATCGAAATACTTAACGAGGCTTAATTTATGAACCCGAGATTGATGATCAAGTTGCGGAGTATTGCAGTCAACAAATTCGAAATACATGACTGGGAGTATATATCGAATGCACTCTCGATGGAGCCTAGCATCGACATTAAGGTGCCTGACTTGTTCAGAAAGCTGTATTGGAACGACGTGAATGAGGCCAGGGTTTTGGCTGCGCGTGCCTTTAATGAGGTAATTGCTCACGGCGATAACGGCCTGAAAGTTTTTTTGGAATACGTTCAGGCTGCTTATCCTCAAGAATATGCTGAGACTGGCGCCGAAGTCTCCGAAACGCATGTACTGAAAAACCGTTGGCTGGGAGATCTCTCACATGCCACCAAGAACGATGGCTTAATAAGTTTGATGACGCCTTTTGATGCCCGCTTTGAGCCGGTCAACGCTGTGCTCCAGTCCGTTTGCCTAGAAGTGGGGTTCAAATTAGAACATGTAGCGAATAACCCCAAATCAGAGATTATTATCCATAAGATCGCCGAGTTAATGTACACGAGCCGCCTGGTCGTCTTCAATATCACGGACCTAAATCCCAATGTTATGTACGAGCTGGGCTTGGCTCACGCTATGAATAAAGAAATACAAATTATCTCCGAGCAGGTCAGCGATATCCCTTTTGATTTTAGGCACATTGGAGTTCTCCGCTATCTGCCAAATGAGCAGGGCCTTAAGGATTTAGGCGTAAAATTTAGGGCGGCACTGAAGCGCTGATCTGCTCTTGCGCCGCAAAACATACCTGTCACCCTTAGCAGAGTTGGCAGTTAACTTGTCCGCAAACTGTCCGCAAAGTTTCTCGGTCGTTGGAGTTCAACGACATACAGACGAGAAGCATTCCTTCGAATACCATACACGAACCCTCCCAATTACGCGCTCCATGAGATTTTTATCAATAATGCTTTTAGTAGTCTCGGCGGGGTTTGTAGGGTGTGCTTCATCGAGTACCTCGAGCAACAACGCTTCTTGGCAGGAAAAGTACCAACCCGCTACCAATGTTAGTGGCATACTGCCATACGGCGGAAAAACCGCCTGCGTGCAATTTTACGACCGCAACTTCGAGAGGGACATGAAAAATAATGTCTCCAGTGGTTATGAATCGCTTGGCATTAGCATCGTAGGTTCGTGGCGAAATGATCTGGGGGTGGGACAGAGTGTTGAAGAACTCAGGCTATTCGGAGAGTCAATCGGGGCAGACCTAGTAACTTATGGCCTGGTCAGCCAGGAGTACGAACCTCGGGTTAATGGAGTGCTTCGCATGTGGGCAGCTAACTTTTGGCGGAAGTCTAGTCCTGATCCGTACAGTGTTCAGGCTAGATTCAGGGATCTAACCGAAAGTGAATCCAGGATGGTTGGGACGCGCGGTGGGGCTGTTGTGCTATTAGTTGTAAAGGGCGGGCCAGCATACCTGTCAGACATCTTTGAAGGTGATGTTGTTATGGAGCTGAATGGTTTAAAAATTCAAGATGCTAGGGATCTGCGATCGAAGTGTAAAAGCATGGCAGGTGGTGAGTTCACCTTGTCTATGCTTCGTGATGGAGTTCCTCTCAAGAAAGTGGTCCGCCTCTACCCGCCGTTAAAATAAAACCCTCCCCGTCTTTCTCAGTTTGGCGCTGCTGGTGTGACCCAAGGGAAGAATAACTGTGCCGGCCTTGTGCGGACTGGTAGGAAACTGGGGCAGGGCGGTTGAAGACGTCGAATACAGCGAGTACGCGATCTTGCAGGCAAAATTGCGACGTAGTCAGTTTCCGTACTGTCTGACTAGTCTGCGTAACTCTGCTTGAGGAATCCTCGCCTCCTGGAGGAGCTCTTTATACTTTTCGTACTGCTCCTCGTCGCTTCCTTTCCCGTACAGGACGTGAAGGTCCATCTTATTGAGAGCAAGGACCATGCTGGCCTTGGCAGTCAGAACCTGAAGATAGACTTCCCTGGAGCTAGTCTTGACTGTTTTTCCTGAGAATTCTCGCATCCAAATCTGCCAGCTGGCCTTGCCGCTTGGATCAGCATCAAAATTGACTTCATATATACCTGATGAAGAGACGGGATTTGAGGTGCTGGATGATGCAGAATGTAGAGCAGGCGAAGGATCATTCGAAAGCTTGCCCGTACTTGGGTCAAAATATACAGGCCTGTCGCCGATAGTAACCCGGTAAGACTTTTTTCCTTGGGACGCCGCACGTGACAGTAGTCCCTTTGCACGTTCAAGATCCCTGGTGACGCCGAGGCCAAGGGCGTAACACTCTCCGAGCAAAAGCTGACAGTCGGGATCATCGCGATCGGCACCAATTGTAAGCCATTTGACTGCCTCCTGGTAGTCCTTCTGGATGGGGGAAATGCCAGTATAATAATGCCCTGCAACCCTGCTAATCGCGGTAATTCGCCCCTGCTTGGCGTCAAGGTATAGCTCTGAAAATCGAGCCACTTCCCTTAGTTTGTAGTCATATGATGGGGCAGCCCTATTAACACTGTACTCGAAGTGTGAGTCAGGAACACCTGCGCGATCTATCGTGCTGATTAGATCCTGCTGCTCATTGCGGGCTTGTGTAACGAATGACATCTCCTGAGCCGGCTGCGGCGAAGAGGCACAGCCTACAAGCAGTGAAGACACTAGAATTATGTAACGCATGGATTAAGCATCTAGCAGGCTTCGTACATCGCAAGTGTCTAGTTATAGCCCGATTTGGCTAATGAAGACCTATGTTATCTAAACAGAGTGCTTCGAATAACCGGCGCTAACAACACCATGTAGGCACAATCCAATAGAGAAAATATTATCTAATTCCTATTTCCCAAAAAGCTTCCAAGTTTTCTTGGGGGAGAACTCCTTTGCGCGCTTTTGGCCGTCTTCACGCTGGGCCTGGCTAAGCTTTGGTTCCAGGTCTTCGACGCACCACTTTGCCGCGGTGTTATCCTGAGCGGCGCTCAGGAGAAACCACTTGTATGCCTCAGCATCGTCCTTGGGGACGCCGGTGCCGTCTCGGTAGCATTTACCGATATTAAATTGAGCGTACATCTGCCCTTGCTCAGCTGCCTTCAACAACCATTTGGCGCCCTCTGAATCACTTTTTGCCACCCCCCGGCCTACGGAATACATAAACCCTAGGTTAGACTGCCCATCAGCGTCGCCCTGCTCGGCGGATTTCTTGAACCATTCGAAAGCTTCGCGCTGATCTTCAGTCACACCTTTGAGACCGTTTTGGTAGATTACTCCAAGGGAGTTCTGGGCCGCCGCATCACCCTTCTCGGCTTTTTCTCGGATGTCACTGAGGCTTTCCGCGAATGCAATCGTTGCCACGCAAAAATAGCTAAGGATGATTGAGAGCTTCATGGGTGAGTGACTTTTACTATGGCTATTGGCCGGCCGGTTCAAGGCTTAGTGGGTACACTTAGCGTAACCCTTCGTTAATAGACCCTGCTCGATCACTTTCATGAGCTGGCTCTATTTTGGCTCGTTATGTCAAATTGACTGCAATCTGATCAGGCATGAAAGGAAGTACTTGCATGCTAAAATCGGTCGGGTAAATTAGCAGAGTTGGCAGTTAATTTGTCCGCAAACTGTCCGCAAAGTTTCTCGGTTATTGGAGTTCAACGACATACAGACGAGAAGCATTCCTTCGAATCCCATCCTCTCCGCCACTTTGACGACCATGAAGACGAGCCGGATGGGATGAGAGCCCGTTCGGTGAGTCCTTTAGGCATCACCTGGCCGCCGCAGGGCGGCCCAGGGCAGGGTATTTTCCCCGACTGGGCCTACTTGCCGGGCTCCCGATCGTAAGCGGCCAGATGGTCCGCGATTTCGGCCAGTTGTCGGAAGATATCCCGATAGATGCCTACGGAGTAGCTGAAGGCGAGCGGGCCGGCCGCCGTGCCGGTGATGTCGGCATGGATGGCCGAACCGCCGAACGATCCTTGGAGCTCGCAATACCTGACCCTGGCAGCCGAGAGCTCGATGAATTTGTCCCGCTCCTTCTTGGGCAGGTGCTTCTTGGCGAGCGTCTTTCCGACCGTACGGTCGATCTCGAGACGCCAGAGGCGGAGGGCCTCGTAGCCGGCCGACATCATGTCGTAGGTGCTTTGGGCGTTCAGGGACGACAGGTAGCCGTCGATCGGGTGCTCGAAGCCGCCCTTCTGCTGCCACCCGCCGTTGACCGGGAAGCGCCTCTTTGAATCAGGGTCCAGCAGCGACGCCCCGTTTTCCTCGTCGTAGCAAAGCAGGAGCTTCTTGCCTTTCTTCCAGCCGGAGATGACCTCCCATTCCTTGTCTTTCAGGTCCAAGGAAAGCACCCGCCCGTCAGCGAGATGGCTTTGGTTCACGTCGTGATAGCTATCCCAGGCGACCGTCTCCGAATGAAGGCAGCCTGCTGACGGCTGCGGCTTCCGGGCGGCGCGCATCTTGACGACGTCATTCACCCATCCGTCCCACTCCGGCTTCGTCGGCGTCGCCCACGTTACTGCCGTCGGTTCCGCGGCGTGCAGGGAAGCGATCAGAAAGCCTGCGATCATCCAACGAAGAGGCATGAGGAGAAGTCAGCCAAGCAAATGGCCGGCCTCAGGATCTGGCAAGCGAGCAGCAACGGACCCTTTGCAATTCCCCGAATGGCGCACCTGCCGCCGCAGGGTGAGGCAAGGAGTCAGGCCGTCACGCGCGAATCACTGGCCCGGGGAGCGCCGGTTTTCGCCGATTTCAGTGATGGGGCGCTTTGATGACGGCCTGACCGGTCCTCAGGGGTGTCGTTGGCTGGGATTTATTTACTTACATGCCATGCCTGCTTTGATGACGGGATGCTTCGTGCCGTCTTTCTGATGATTGTCTGCTGCTTGGCCGTGTTGGGCCGGGCGGAGTCGCTGCGCTCGGCGTCGGGGTGGGCTTCCGGGGTCGGGCTGGCCGACCGGATCGGGGACCGTCCCGAAGACTGGTCGCTGCTGACGACTCATTTCAGCCACGTGACGCCGGAGAACTGCATGAAGCCCGCGGCGGTAAGTCCGAAGGAAGGGGCCTGGAATTTCACCCAGGCCGACCGGTTCGTGGGCTTCGCGAACGACAAAGGGCTCAAAGTTGTGGGGCATTGCTTGGTCTGGGCCAAGGACGACCGCACGCCGGCTTGGTTCTACCGCGACGGAGACAAGGAAGTCTCCAAGGAGGGGCTGCTCAGCCGCATGAAGGCCTACATCGATACGGTGGTAGGCCGCTACAAGGGCAGGATCCACGCGTGGGACGTGGTCAACGAGGCGCTCGATGACGGGAATGCCGACCTGCGTGAGTCGGGCTGGACCCGCATCGCCGGCGAGGAGTTCATCGCGCTGGCCTTCGAATACGCGCACGCCGCCGATCCGTCGGCGCTGCTGATCTACAACGACTACAACAACGAGCTCGACGGCAAGCGCGATAAGATGCTCCGGCTGCTCGCCAAGCTGAGGGCCCGGGGCGCGCCGGTCCATGCGGTCGGGCTCCAGGGGCATTACGAGATCGACCGGGTGCCCTACGAGGCGTTGGAGAAGACGCTGGTCGCGCTCCGCGGCATCGGCATGAAGGCCGTGGTCAGCGAGCTGGACATCGACGTGATCCCGCGCGGGCGCTGGTGGGCCGACGGCAACCGCCACCGCGCCGAGATGGCCAGGATCAACCCCTACGCGGACGGCTGTCCGCCGGACGTCCTCGCCCGGCAGGCGGAACAGTATGCGAAGCTGTTCCGGCTTTTTCGGAAGTATGAGGATGTCATCATCCGCGTATCGTTCTGGAACCTCCACGACGGCCAGAGCTGGCTGAATGACTTCCCCTGGAAGCGCGTGAACCATCCGTTGCTCTTCGACCGTAAGGGGCAGCCCAAGCCAGCCTATGACGCGGTCATGAATGAGCTCGCGGCGAAGGCCTCGCCTCCGCCACCGATCAGGCAGGCCCATGCCGAAACGTGGAGGCGTTTCGTCGACGAGCACGGAATCATGCGTGACTACGTGGGGGAGCTGCCGACCCCGGAGGACTGCCGTCTCGGCAGACCCAACGCCATCGGCTGGTGGAGCCCGATCGAGAACGGGCCGATGTTCACCGGCATGTACCTGCATGCCATGGTCGAGCGGGCCCGACGCAGCGGAGCCGCCCCCGACAGAGAGGAGGCCCGCCGGCTTGCCGGAGGGCTGCTCAGATGCGCCTCGGTCTCGGACGTCCCCGGCTTCGTGGCCCGGGGTGTGGGCTCCGACGCGCGGTGTCACTACCCCTTGAGTTCAGATGACCAGGTGCATCCATGGTTCCTCGGCCTCCAGGCTTACCTGCGGAGCGACATCCCATCCGCCGATGAACGCGCCGCCCTCGTGGCCAAGGTGCGTGAGGTCGCCGACGTGCTGGAATCGACCGGTTGGCGCGTCCCGTGCGACGGCGCCTTCAAGGGGGACTTCCGCGGAGGATACAAGGGCGAGCATTTCCGGGACGCCGCACGTTATCTCCATCTGCTGAGGGCGACGCATGAGATGACCGGCGACCCCGTCTGGCTGGAGCGGTATCGCAAGGCCTTGGACGAGAGGCCTGCGAACTCGGCTGAGACCCGCCGTGAGATCTGCTCGCTCGGGTGTCCGCGCGACCTCGGCTTCATTCCCAATCTGCAGCAAGGACAGTTCTGGATCTACGTCGGCACCCAGGCGGGCCTGGCGTGGCTGGCTTCGGTCGAGGAGGATGCGCAGACCAGGGGGGGCTATCGCAAGGGCCTCGCCGTCACCGCTCAGTTCGCTTCGCCCGCCGTGGCGACGCACGCTCAGTTTGACAACGCCGACCGGAAGGTCTTTGGCAACGCCGACTGGCGTCAGGTCTACGACCAGTGGTTCCCGCAGCCCACCCAGAAGGACGCCGAGCGACTGGCCGGCATCGCGAACCAGCAGAAGCGTGGACTGCGCAAGAGCTACGAGGCCGCCTGGATGCGCAACCCTCTCGCCGCCGCCGCCGTCGTGGCTTTGGCAGGCGACCCTAAGGACCGTGCCGCCGTCCTGCAGGCTGTCGGCCACTACGACTACGCTCGTCTCAACATGGCCGAATTCTTCTTCGCTGAGGTCGCCTACTACGCCTTGCCGGAGCTGAAGTGACCCTCGCCTCCCGCGGCCTGACTTCGACTGTCAGATTGCCCGCGCCAGGGCGAAGTCCTTTGCGGTGAGACCGCCGGCGGCGTGGGTGGTCAGGCTGACGATGACGCGGTTGTAGGAGATCGTGACGTCGGGGTGATGGTTCATCGCCTCGGCCGGGCCGACGAGGCCGTTCACGAAAGCGACCGCCTCGGGGAATCCCGCGAACTTGTAAGTGCGGGTGAGCGACCGGCCGTCGCAGGCCCATCCGGGGAGGGAGGTCAGGGCGTCTTCAATTTCAGCAGGGGTGAGAAGCATGGGAAAGCGCGCTTGCGGGCGAAACCTTGAGCGCTTGCGGGTTTTATAGGAGAGTCAGCTGCCGTTCAACCGAATGCCACTCCGCTGTTCCATCTTGCTCCTATCGATGGTGTTGTCTGCTTCCGGCTGGGCGGCTGAAAAAACCCAGCAAAAGGATGCCGCGTCCGGCAGGGCTTGGGTGACGCGGGCCATGAAGGCGCCTGGGGTCACGCACCACGTGTTTCGCAGCGCCGCGGTGAAAGGTGACGTCAGCTACCATCTCTACCGTCCGACCGCCTATGAGGCCGAACCGGCGAAGCGGTTCCCCGTGGTCTACTGGCTACACGGCTCCGGCGGCGGACTTTCCGGCATCGCCTCCGTCGCGGCACGCTTCGACAAGGCCATCCGCGAGGGCAAGACTCCCCCCTGCCTGGTGGTCTTCGTCAACGGACTGGAGATGGGCATGTACGTCGACTGGGCCGACGGCTCCGCGCCGGTCGAGTCGATGATCATCCGCGACCTGCTGCCCCACGTCGACGCCACCTGGCGCACCGTGGCCAAGCGGGAAGGGCGCCTGCTCGACGGCTTCAGCATGGGCGGCTACGGCTCGGCGCGACTGGCCTTCAAGCACACGGACCTCTTCCGCGCCGCCTCGATCGTCGGGGCCGGCCCGATGCAGCCCGAGCTCAGGAACACGCCCCGTGCCAGCCGCATTCAGGCGGCGGACCTGCTGAAGGGCGCCTTCGGGGGCGACCAGGCCGTTTTCCTCGCCGCCAGTCCGCGCACCTTCGCGCAGCGCAACGCCAAGGTCATCGCGAAGGGCACGCTCGTCCGCATGGTGATCGGCGACAAGGATGAGACTTTCGGCAACAACGAGGATTTTCACCGCCATCTGGAGTCCCTCGGCATCCCGCACACTTGGACCGTGATTCCCGGCGTCGGGCATGAGCCGGAACGCGTCTTCACCGCCTTGGGCGATGACAACTGGGCCTTTTACCGGAAGGCTTTCGCTCTGGACGCTTCGGCCAAGTGAGCGGAAGGGCTTCCGCCCGCTTGACGGTCCGCAGGAATGGTGAAAATATGTTCACACTATGCTTTCCGCCCCCCGTCCGCTCGATGCTGAGGCTCCTGACCTCGTCCTGCCGCTGATCCTCTCGCCCGTGCCCGCCGGTTTCCCGTCGCCGGCCGAGGACCACTGGGAGCCCAAGTTCAACCTGCACGAGTATCTCGTCACGGACCGCGCCGGGATGTTCTTCATGAAGGTCGAAGGCGCCTCGATGACCGGTATCGGCATCATGAATGGAGACCTTCTCGTCGTCGCCAAGGGGCGACGCCCGCGCGAGGGTTCGGTCGTCGTCGCGGTCGTCGGCGGCGAATACACCGTGAAGACCCTCGCCCGCGCGGCTGACGGGACGTGGGAGCTGCGTGCGCACAATCCCTCCTACCGGTCCATCAACCTCCTCGACGGCGAGTGCTCCGTATGGGGCGTGGTGACCGGCGTCGTGCGACGCTACGGCTCGGGCTGAGCGCCCTTCAGTCCGGCTTGGTGGCGCTGAACACCCCGTAGCGTTGAACGCCCAGCTCGTACGCCGCCCAGATCCGGAAGAGCGTGAGCGCGAAGATGCGGTTGGGGTTCCGTGAGCCTAGGATGAATTCGCGGTAGCGCCGCTTCGTGAGCAGCCCCTTGACCGTGCGCCATGCGCAGAGCGGCCAGGTGCGCTTCACCCGCGACGCATGGTCCTCGAAGGCGTAATCCCGGAACCCCGCCGCCTCGACCGCGGCCCGGAATTCGCTTTCCGGTCGGATGCCCGCGATCTGCGCCTCTCGCGTGATGGCGTCGATCAGGTGCCTCCGGGAGAGCCTGCTGGGATTCTCGCAGCTCATCCAGGCCGAGCCCGCCAGCCTGCCGCCCGGACGGAGCACGCGCGCGCATTCCCTGAAGAAGCCGGGCAGGTCCGGCATGTGCTCCAGGCTCTCGACGGTCACGACCGTGTCGAACGCCCGGTCGGGGAGGCGGTTGTCATACCAGTCCCTCAGCAGGAAGGCCGTCCGGCCGGGCACGGAGTTGTTCTTCTCAGCGTAGGCGAGCTGCGCGGAGGAGATGGTCAGGGCGGTGACGTCGGCGCCGAAGCGTTCGGCGAGGATGCGCGTGGTGGCGCCGTAGCCGCAGCCGATGTCGCAGACCTTCGAGCCCGCTTTGACGTTGCCCAGGCGGGCCACCAGCCTCACGAGGTTCTCGGCGGCCTCGAGGTCGCTCTCGTCCCCGCGCAGCCAGAGACCGTGGTGGACGTGTTCGCCCCAGATCTCGCGGTAGAAGGCGTCGAGGTCGTCGTAATGGGAGGCCGCCCCTTCGAGGGTGGGCACGTAGTCGGTCGTGGTCATCGGTAGCTTTCGGCGGTCGTGTGAAGTTCGGGCACCGGTACGTCGGCGAGGCGACCGTAGGGCATCGTCTGCATGGCGTAGAAGGGGCCCATCCTGCGGCCGATCGGCCCCCGGCAGAGGAGATGCCTGAGGATGAGGTCGCGGGCGAAGGAGAGCGGACCGCCCGTCCAGGTGCCCAGCGCCATTCCCCACCCGGCGCGGAAGATGGCGACGCCGGCGGCCTTGCGACGGTAGCGCGTGTAGGCGGGCAGCAGCCTTGCCGGGTCGCGGGAGGCGAGCACTTCGGCGAGCAGCTCCGCGTCGGCGAAGCCCGTGTTCATGCCCTGGCCTCCGGCGGGGCTCATCCCGTGGGCCGCGTCACCGCAGAGCGCGGAACTCCCGTCGTGATAGCGTTCGCAGTTGAAGCGCCGCGGGGTGAAGGAGGCCTCGTTGATCTGGTCCTCGCCCGACAGGCTCACCCCCGTGCGGGACCGGACCAGTTCGATGAGCAGGGCGGGCGCCGGAGCCTCATGCCGGGCTTCAGTCTGCACCACCCACCTCCGCATCCCTCCTGGCAGCGGGAAGGATTCTGCAGAACCGTCGGCCCTGAAGAAGAGGTGCGCCTCGTCGCCCATGCCCGTCCGGTCGACGAAGTCCCCCATCAGGAAATGGCATCGGTAGGAGGCGCCCGGGGCGCGGATGCCGAGCAGTTCCCGGATTCTGCTGCGCGCGCCGTCGCACCCCACCACGTGGCGCGCGGTCAGCGAGCCCGTGCTCCAGATCAGGCGGCTCACCTTGCCATCCCGGACGAGGTCCGTGACTTCGCAGCCCATCAGGACGTGCTCCGCGCCCAGCCTGCGCCGCAGGATGGCGGACGTCTCGGCCTGCGGCAGGGAGAGGATGAACGGGCGAGGCCCGGGTATGTTCCGGAAGGAGACCTTGCCCGCCGGTCCCGAGCTCCCGTGGAGGAAGCAGTCACGCACCTTGACGCCCTGCCGGAGGAACTCCTCCTCGACCCCGATGCGGCGGAGGATGTCGAGGGAGGGCGGCGTGATGCCGATCGCCGCCGACTTCCCGCTCGGCGATTCCCGTCGTTCCAGCACCTTAACGCTGAGCCCCCGGGAGCGGAGCAGGCAGGCCAGAAGCAGACCCACCGGACCGGCGCCCACCACCGCCACGTCGACTTCCGGAATCATCGGGCGGCCTCGGCGGTCAGATTGCTCTCCTTGCGCGCGGGCATGAGCCGGAGCAGCGCGGATTCCACCGTGAGGCCGGGGCCGAAGGCCAGCGCGCAGGTCGTCGTCTCTTTCCGGGAGGGACGTTCCAAAAATCTGGCGAGCACGAAGAGCACCGTGGGGCTGCTCATGTTGCCGAAGTCTCGCAGGACCCCTCGTGAGACGCCCAGGTCGTCCGGTCCGAGGCCCATCTGCTTCTCGAGCTCATCGAGGATGGCCCTCCCGCCGGGGTGCACGGCCCAGGCCTCCACGCCCGCCGGTTCCATTCCGGCGGCCGAAAGCAATCCGTCCACGATGCCCCTGATGTTCGAACCGATCAGCCCGGGCACGTAGGCGGAGAGGCGCATCTCAAAGCCGTGGTCGCCGACCTCCCAGGCCATGTCGCCCTCTCCGGAAGGAATCAGGGCCGATCGGAACGACTCCAGACGGAAATGCGCGCGGCCTTCGGAAGGCGCGCGGGCGCTGACGAGGGCCGCGGCGGCGCCGTCGGCGAAGAGCGAGTTCGCCACGATGTTCTCCGGGGTCGCGTCGGACTGCATGTGCAGCGTGCAGAACTCCAGGCAGATGACGAGCGCGACGGCCTCCGGGTCCGCCTCGCAGAACTGGGCCGCCATGCGCAGCGCAGGGAAGGCCGCGTAGCATCCCATGAAGCCTACGGTGTAGCGCTGCACGTCCTCGCGGAGTCCGAGCTCGCGCATCACTCGGTGGTCGGGTCCGGGATTGGCGAAGCCCGTGCAGGAGACGAAGATCACATGCGTGATGTCGGAAGGCTTGAACGAGCCGTCTTTGTCCAACGCCGCCCGGGCCGCTTCGACGGCCAGTTTCCCCGCCTCTCGGGCGTAGACCCGGTTGCGTTCCCCGGTCCCGGGGCTGGAGGCGGCGCCGTCCGGCAGGGTGCGGAAGAGCTCGCCGTCGCCGGAGTGGAAGTCCTCGAGCACGCTGTGCCGGGTCTCGATGCCGCTTCTGGCGTAGACGCGGTCGACGAGCGGATGGAGGGCGGGATCAGGGACCCAGCCCCGCAGCCGGTCGCGGAGGATGCGGTTGGGGTAGACGAAGGCCGGCGTGGCGGTCGCGATGGAGTGCAGAAGGGCATTCATGGTGAAGATCGCCTCGGGATTCAGGAACGGCGCAGGCTGACCCTGGTCTTCACCCGGATCTCGTCGCCCACCTTGATGAAGAGCAGGAACGAGGGTATCTCGATTCCGTTCTCCTTGAGTGAGAGGCTGAATTCGCAGTCGAACTCCAGCCCCGCTTCCGTCCTTTTCCATCCCGTCACCGTCGCCTCAACCGTCCGCTTCCTTCCGAGCAGGGTGAGGGCGATGGGCACCTTGCCGAGACCTTCATGGACGAGGTCGCGTGGCATTCGCCAGTCCGCGTTGCCGATGATGAGCGGATGCTCCTCGGCCCGCATCGCCTTGTGCATCTTCTCGTCACGCCCTTCGTTCTCCGTATCCATCTCCACGACCCCGGCTTCGAGCTGCGCCTGGATGCGGGAGGGATGCCCGTCGGTCAGGGTCACCTCCGCCTTGAAGGGTTTCAAGGGGACGTGTCCCGACCAGTCGTGGAGGGTGGAGGTGCCGAAAAATTCAGCCTTGGCCTCTCCCTTCCATGCGTCCGCCGACAAGGTCGGAGCGATGAGAGTCAGCAACAGGAGCAGCAGGAAACGCATGAAGGTTCATGCATGAGCGACGCCGGCTTGGCAATCCGTCTGATTATGAAAACGGAAATCGGTCAACCTCACCGATGATGTCATCATGGATTCCGCCTTCGCCATTCAGCGCTTCCTGCGATCGTGCCAGGCCCACTCGAGCGCCTGCGGCAGCAGCTGAGGACGCGCGTTGCCCACGCCGTGGCCTGAGTCGAGGCAGTAGAGATACTGGTAGCGGTAGCCCTTTTCAGCGAGCACCTTGGCCATGCGGTGGTTGGCCTCCACCCAGTCGTGCATGCCGTCGCGCATGACGTTCGGATTGAAGTTGTCGCGGTCGCCGACGCACATCCAGACGCGCAGCGGCTTGCGGGGCGCGGCCGGGATGAGCGTCGTATGGTAGCCCCAGGCGCCGTCCGGCGTAGCGGGATCGAAAGGCCACTGCTGGTTGACGAACGTGCCGGAGAGCGAGATCACGCGCCGCCAGAGGTCGGGACGGTACCAGGCCATGGTGAAGGCCGCCGCGGCGCCGGAGCTGACGCCCATCGTGGCGCGGTCCTCGGGGTCGCGCGTGAGGCGCACGCCGGCGTTCTTCTCCACGAGGGGCAGCACCTCCTCCTCGATGAACTCGGCGAACAGCGGCGAAAGGGTGTCGTATTCCTTGCCGCGCTCGTGGCCCTGCGCGTCGCCGCCGCCGTTGGCGACCATCACGCACACCAGGGGCGGGATGCGGCCGGCATGGATGAGGTTGTCGAGGACGCGCACGAGGTTCTGGTCGGACTTGCCGACGCCGGGTCCGTCGTGCGTGACCAGGAGCGGCATGACGTCGCCCGCGCGGTGTCCCGCCGGCACGTAGACGGTGATCGCGCGGCGGTAGTCGACCGTGTGGGTCTCGACGATGAGCGTCTTCGGGTTCTTCGGGTCGGGCACCCCGAACTCCTTGCGCGCGATGCCCGGGTTGAAGCGGCGGCAGTCCTTCGATTCCATCACGAACTGCGTCACGCGTCCCTTGGGAGCGGCGGGATTCTCCTTCGTGGCCTCGGCCGCGACATACTGCGGGCCCACCAGGTAGTCCCCGACGGTGTCCACCGGCGGGACGGCGCCGGGCTTGCCGTCGAGGCGCACGAACTTCGGAGCCCCGTGGGCGTCGAAGGGCCGCGTGGGCGGCTGGGGCCTGGCGGGGGCCTTCTCCTTCTTGTTCTGCTGGGCGGGCAGGGGACAGCCGGCGGCAAGGAGCAGGCCGAAGGCGAGCAGGCGAAGCGGGGTCATGCCTTCCGTTTTGCCGAGGGTCCGCCTGCGGGCGAACCAAAAACGGCCGTTCGTCCGAGGTCACAGGCTTGCCACGCTCGGCCTTCGGCGGGCAGACTGCGTCACCCCCATGAATCCCCGCATCATCGCCCTGCTCGCCATCGCCGTCGGCCTCACCGGCTGCGCCAACTACGCCGTCCAGCCCGTGCTTCATCCCGGCACGGAGAAGCGCCATGAGTCCTTCAATGAGATCTCCAAGAAGGGCGAGGCGAAGCTCGTCTTCCTCGGCGACTCCATCACCCACGGCTGGGAGGGCAGGGGCAAGGCCGTCTGGGCCAAGACCTGGGCGCCTCTCGGTGCCGCCAACTTCGGCATCGGCGGCGACCGCACCGAGCACGTCCTGTGGCGCCTCGACAACGGCAACTTCGACGGCCTGAAGCCGAAGCTCGTCGTGCTGATGATCGGCACGAACAACACCGGCCACCAGGGCCGTCCCCAGAAGGAGCTCGACGGCGCGACCTACCGCTGCACGCCCGAACAGACCGCCGAGGGCGTGAAGGCCATCCTCGGCCGTCTCGAGCAGAAGTGCCCTGACGCCAAGGTGCTCGTCCTGGCGATCTTCCCCCGCGGCGCCGACCGCAACGACGCCTTCCGCCAGCAGAACGAGCAGGCCAACGCCATCATCCGCTCATTCGCGGACGGCAAGCGCGTGCACTTCCTGGACATCGGCGACAAGTTCCTCGAGCCCGACGGCACGCTTTCGAAGTCCATCATGCCCGACCTCCTGCATCCGAACGAGAAGGGCTACGAAATCTGGGCCGCGGCCCTCGAGCCCAAGGTCAAGGAGCTGCTCAAGTAATCGCCGTCCGCAGAGTGACGACCAGGGCCGCCTCTTGGGCGGCCCTTTTGTCTGACGCCCGATCCCCGGCCGCGTCAGCGGGCCAGCCAGCCGCCGTCCACCGCCAGACTCTGGCCGGTGATGAATGAGGCCGCCGGCGAGGCCAGGAAGAGGATCGCCGCGGCGACTTCTTCGGGGCGGCCCAGTCTGCCGAGCGGGTGCATCGCGACGATGCCGCGCCGCGCCTCGGTGTCTCCCTGTCCGAGGGCCCGGTCGATCATCGCGGTCTGGATGGCGCCCGGCGCGACCGCGTTCACGCGGATGCCGTCCTTGGCCCCCTCCAGTGCGGCCGCCCGAGTCAGTCCTTCGACCGCGTGCTTGCTCGCC
>JACCDZ011746787.1_pt1 | contig 20120 bp, 19 predicted proteins | sample 7449551 | NCBI WGS metagenome assembly JACCDZ01 (sample SAMN15323452, study PRJNA562643) | freshwater metagenome | isolation source: river surface water | place: USA:Blue River Watershed | collected 2017-08-18
ACACATTTCTCCTGTCTTGGCCCGCAATCTTTATTCTAGATATTTATCTAGGGATGCGAGCCTTAGTTGTACGACCTCATAATCTGAACGAGCTCATTTGAGTTTCATATCTTTCGCATCCATATCTTTCGGTGAATCTTTCGGTGAATCTTTCGGTGAATCTTTCGGTGAATCTTTCGGTTGACTTTCTAGTTTTCTGCCTTAAAGCGTTCATCTAAGAAAGCTTTAAAATTTGAAACATCCGGCGCTTGTTCCAGCTTGAAGGCTGATCTAAACGCTTTCCGATCTATTGCTATGTATCCGCACTGTAAGTGGAGCCAGGCTCCCCTACCTTGAGACTTTCTTCCGATCGTTGGAGTTACGACCCCATCAATACAGTTGACTCGCAATAGCTGCGATGGTTCTTGAGATTTACGACAGACGATGCAAGTTCGTATCGGTTTGATACTTAAGTGCATTTTCCTTCGTTTCCCCAACCATCAACATGAGTAAGGATAGCGAACAGCGGCTATTTCACCTAAATCCCTGCGTGATTGGTGCGTTTATCTAGGCCTGATTACCTAGGAGCAATTGGCGTATCTGGATGGATATCAATACGCCAACCTGTAAGACGTGCAGCCAAGCGAGCATTCTGGCCATCTTTACCGATAGCAAGTGAGAGTTGGTAATCCGGAACAGTCACTTTGGCAGAACGCGTAGCAAGATCAACAATCTCAACTTTTGTAACCTTTGCTGGAGCTAGCGCGTGAGCTACAAATTGCGCAGGATCTTCAGACCAATCAACGATATCGATTTTCTCGCCATGTAGTTCTTCCATTACTGCGTTGGCACGTGAACCCATTGGTCCGATTAGCGAGCCCTTTGGTGATACGCCAGCGCGATGTGATCGAACTGCAAGTTTGGTGCGATGACCTGCTTCACGCGCAACTTCCATAATCTCAACGATGCGATCTTTAATCTCAGGAACTTCTAGAGCAAATAATTGTTTAACCAAGGCTGGGTGGCTGCGCGAGAGCATGATCTCGGGACCCTTCATGCCTTGTTTAACTTCGACCACAAAACATTTAATGCGATCACCATGGTTATAGACCTCACCAGGAACTTGTTCTTGCGGAGGGATTCGACCCTCAACCTTTCCAAGGTTGACGTTGATCATCTTGGGATCGCGGCCTTGTTGCACAATTCCAGAAATTACATCGCCGACAGATGCGCTGAACTCGCCAACTATCTCGGCATCATTTGTGGCGCGCATCTTTAACTTAATTACCTGGCGGACCGTTGACGTTGCAGTACGAGCAAAACCTTCTGGCTCATCGCGATCTTCAGATATTCGCTCCCCGAGTTCGTTAAAGTTCGGAACCAAGATAACAATCTCGCCAGTTTCACGATCGATACTGGCACGCGCTTGACGCTTTGGAGCATCGGTCTCGTAGTACGCGGTTAAGACTCCGGCTTCGATTTCTTTGATCAAATCTTCTAATGGGATTTGCTTATGGGTTGCTAGCGCAATTAGCGCATCGACATCAACCATTCCCTTATTCATCTACAGCCTCATCATCTAGCGCTGCTGCCTCTTCTTTGCGGTTAAATTCAATTTCAACAACGGCTCGTTTGATATCAGCGAAGTTAACTTGATGGGTCTTGATCCGACCTTTGATGTTTTCAACGAGGGTGGCAGTGACTTCGTTAAATTCAGTGAGCCGACCAGTTATAACAGTTCCATCTTGAAGCGTTACCTTTACAAGACGAGTGAGATTTTTGGTCCAGTGACGTGGCAAAGTAAGCGGACGATCTACGCCCGGTGAAGTTACCTCAAGAGTAAAAGGCGTCTCGCCCATAAAGGCTGCGGTATCAAGCAACTCAGAGATTAAGCGCGATACAACGGTCACTTGATCTAAATTCAAAGGGGTTTGCCCATCAACGATGCAGGTGATGACGCGGTGGCTGCCAGCTGATGTGTTTTGGACTTCTTCAAGATAGAAACCGGCTTCAGTAACAGCGGGTTCGATAAGCTCAGTAATTGATTGAGTCAGAGACATGTGTAGATCCTTACTATTAATTTGTTATTTAGTTTTTGGTACGCCGAATTTTATCACCATTGTTGATACTGCAAATACGCTCTATCTCAGCGCGATATAGGTATCAAAGGCAACCTTGAGAATTAGCGCTGAAGTGATGCCCATAAATACTTTACGCACCAGGGTAGATCCGCCGCGGATCGCGATTCTTGCGCCAATCAAGCCTCCCATGACATTTGCAATCGCCAGAGTCAAGCCCACTTTCCAGATGATTTCACCGTTAAATCCAAAGACCAGAATCGCACCCGCATTTGTCGCGACATTTACCACTTTGGCGATCGCTGATGCGGAAAGAAATGCGAATCCCATAACCGCAACTAAGATCAAGATTAAGAAAGATCCTGTTCCTGGTCCGATGATGCCGTCATAGAAACCAATAACCAGGGCTGCAATAGCGGCGATCTTAAGACGCTTGCCTTCGTCATGGCGCATCGATTCGAACTGACCAAGTTGTGGACGTTTCCAGGTATAAATCAGCACAGCAATTAACAGAGCGACGACTAGTGGCTTAAGGATTTGCGTTGGAATTAGCGAAGCCAGAGATGCTCCGCCCATGGAACCGAAGAAAGCCGGCAAGGCCATCGTAATTAAGAGTTTGGAACTGACTTTTATATTTCTGCGGTAAGTGAGTGCGGATGCAGTTGTGCCGAATATTGAAGGAACTTTATTGGTGCCAAGGACTACGACAGTCTCAGTTTTTTCTAGCCCGATCAGTAAAGCTGGCAATTGGATGAGTCCTCCCCCGCCAGCAATCGCATCGATGAGCCCGGCACAGAAAGCAGCAACGGCCAAGAAGGCAAAGGTGTAAAGGGTTAGATCAGCAAACACTTTAGGAAAGTGAAGCGATTAGTGATGTAACTGCAGAAATCGCATCGCCAACAGCAACTTCAGATTTTTCTCCTGATTTGCGATTGCGGAGTTCGATCTTGCCATCTGCAAGTGATTTACCTACGACAACAATTACCGGGATACCGATTAACTCGGCATCCTTAAACTTAACTCCAGCGCTTGGATCGCGGCGATCATCCAGCATTACCGTGATTCCGGATGCTTCAAGTTTGGTTGCGATATCTAGTGCAGTATCAAATGGGAGATCATCTTTGCCCGTTGCGACGATATGTACCTTGGCAGGGGCAACTTCCAGCGGCCAAACCAAGCCAATTTCGTCATAACTTTGTTCGGCGATCGCAGCAACCGCGCGCGATACGCCGATGCCATATGAACCCATGGTTACTACTTGTGATTTACCGTTCTGATCAAGCACGGTTAAGCCAAGTGAATCTGCGTATTTACGGCCTAATTGGAAGATGTGGCCGATTTCTATTGCACGATCGATAACGACTGCGGTTGAACATTCTGGACAAGAATCGCCTTCGCGAATTTCGGCAGCTTCAACGTATGCATCAGGTGTGAAGTCACGACCGTTAACGACGTTGCGGGCATGGCGATCTTTCTTATTCGCTCCGGTTACCCAGGATGTTCCTGGTGCAACGCGTGGATCGGCATAGACAGTGATTCCGAACTTGCCAGCATCTTGAGGACCGATGTAACCCTTTACCAAACCAGGATGCTTAGCGAAATCTGCTTCTTCGAAGACGCGAAGATCTTCAACGCCAGGAAGTCCGGCTTGCAAACGTTTTAGGTCGACTTCGCGATCACCTGGAACTAAAACAGAGATCGCTTTGTTATCGGCCATCAATAAAACATTTTTCAGAGTTGATGCTCCAGTAAATCCGCCACCAAACTTCTCGTTTAAAACATCGACTAGTGAATCAATGGTTGGAGTATTTGGGGTATCTAACTCTTCCATTGCGGCGACCGCAGATGAATCAACCGCCGCAACTTTGGTGACCATTGCTTCGACGTTGGCGGCAAACCCACACTTTGGGCAGAGAACGTAAGTATCTTCACCTGTTGGGCATGGTGCCAAGAACTCTTCTGATTTCGAACCGCCCATCGCACCTGAAACTGCTTTTACGATGTTGTATTTAAGGTGAAGGCGATCAAAGGTGGTTATGTAAGCATCGCGATGCTTCTGATAGGAAGCGCCCAAGCCTTCATCTGTTAAATCAAATGAATATGAATCCTTCATTACAAACTCACGGCCACGGATAATGCCGCTACGAGGGCGAGCTTCATCGCGGAACTTATTCTGAATCTGATAAATAGTTAGTGGCAGATCTTTATAGGATGAATATTCGCCTTTGACCATCAGAGTAAACATCTCTTCGTGCGTTGGGCCTAGTAAGTAATCTCCGCCTTTGCGATCTTGCAATCTAAAGAGCGATGGGCCGTACTCTTCCCAACGATTGGTGGCTTCATAAGCCTCGCGTGGCAAGAGCGCCGGAAAATGAACTTCCTGGAAACCTGCCTTATCCATTTCCTCGCGAACAATCTTTTCCACGTTGCGTAGAGTGATTACGCCAAGTGGTAACCAAGAGTAAATTCCAGCTGCGATTCGGCGGATGTAGCCAGCGCGAACTAATAACTTATGGCTTGGTACTTCTGCATCGGCGGGATCATCACGCAAGGTGCGAAGAAAGAGGCTGGACATGCGCAACATGGGCGCAACCTTATCGCGTTATTACTTGACTGTGACGGAAGGTTCGCCTGAACCAACGCCAGCGGCTTCCATTTCTTCAGCCAAACGCATCGCCTCTTCGATAAGTGTTTCAACGATCATCGCCTCTGGAACAGTCTTGATAACTTCACCCTTAACAAATATCTGACCCTTTCCGTTTCCGGATGCAACGCCGAGATCAGCTTCGCGCGCTTCACCTGGACCATTAACAACGCATCCCATGACAGCAACTCGAAGAGGAACGGTCATTCCCTCAAGGCCGGCCTGGACTTTTTCAGCCAAGGTGTAGACATCTACTTGAGCGCGGCCACACGATGGGCAAGAAACAATTTCCAACTTACGCTGGCGCAAGTTCAGAGATTCGAGAATGGAAATTCCAACTTTAACTTCCTCGACAGGTGGCGCAGACATTGATACGCGAATGGTGTCGCCAATACCTTCTGCCAATAAAATTCCAAAAGCAGTTGCAGATTTGATTGTTGCCTGGAAGGCAGGACCAGCTTCGGTTACGCCAAGGTGCAATGGGTAATCACATTTAGCGGCCAAGATGCGGTAGGCGTTAACCATCGTTACGGGATCATGGTGTTTAACTGAAATCTTTAGGTTTGAGAAACCGTGCTCTTCAAAGAGTGATGCTTCCCAAAGCGCAGATTCAGCAAGGGCTTCAGGGGTTGCTTTTCCGTACTTTGCGAGAAGGCGTGGATCAAGTGAACCAGCATTAACACCGATACGGATCGGAATGCCCGCATCTCCGGCAGCCTTGGCGACTTCCTTTACCTTGTCATCAAATTGCTTGATGTTTCCTGGATTAACGCGAACTGCGGCACATCCGGCATCGATTGCAGCGAAGATATATTTTGGTTGAAAGTGGATATCTGCAATAACTGGAATCTGAGATTTCTTTGCGATCTGCGCAAGTGCATCAGCATCGTCTTGGCTTGGAACCGCAACTCGAACAATTTGGCATCCCGCTGCAGTTAACTCGGCGATCTGCTGCAGAGTTGAGTTAACGTCGGCGGTAAGGGTTGTACACATGGACTGGACGCTAACTGGCGATTCACTTCCGACTCCGACGGTGCCAACCTGTAATTGTTTGGTTTTGCGACGTGGGTGCAGAGGTGCAGGTGGGGCGCTAGGAATTCCAAGATCAACCATGGGGCTATTCTGCACCAAAAATAGGTAATCGGCGATTTAACCGCCGCACTTGATTTAAAAGTTGAGCAAAATCGGATTGAAGATATCGGCGATCAAGAGCAGAACTGTCAACGCTGCCAAGACCACGAATACAACTGCCGTAATTGGTGTGAGCACTTGCACATCAATGGCGGCAGGTCGAGGCTTTCTGCGCAGACGCGCAAAGAGGGCGCGTATTTCATCTGCAATGGCTACTGCCATATGTCCGCCATCCAAAGGCAGAATTGGCAGAAGATTAAAGAGTCCTACAAATATATTTAAACTTGCAACGATCAAGATAAATGTTCCGAGGCGCTCAGATGTAGTTAATTCACCACTTGCCGCTGCTTGTCCAGAAACTCGTGCAACTCCGACAACGCCAACTAAACCATTTTCGTCGCGTTTTTCTCCGCCAAAGGTTTGCCCCCAAAGCGCAGGGATCTTGGTGGGTAGCTGCACCAAAGATTTAGCCGATGCTGTCGTAAAGCGCCAAGTTAACTCGGCTGCGGTAGTCACGGATTGAATTGGGCTAATTCGCTTTGTGCCAAACTCATTGATGATTCCGAGAACGTAGCGGGAACTGCCATCTTCAATATTGGTCATTCGAGGTGCTGCGGAAATTTTCTGCTCTACTCCGCCACGACTGATAGTGAAGACAAGCTCGCGCCCCTGAGAATTTCTAATCTTTGAGAGTTGGTTCTCCCAATCGGTGGAACGGTCACCATCAATTGCGATTATTTTGTCGCCCTTTTGAAAACCAGCAGCCGCTGCAGCGCTATTTGCTGCGACAGAATCAATGACCGGAAGTACTTGGTTGACTCCTACGCCAGCAAGCAAGATAAATAGAAGTATGTAACCCAGAACAAAGTGAAGAAATGAACCTGCACCGAGAACAATTAATTTACGTAATGACGATGCGCGGTAGAAGGCGCGATCTGCCTCGCCTTCGGGCATTTCATCACGCGGTGTCATTCCTTCAATACGACAGTAACCACCGGCCGGAATCGCTTTGATTCCAAACTCTGTCTCACCGCGTTTTTTCGACCAGATGCGGGTGCCAAAGCCAAGGAAGAATTCAGAGACTCGCATTCCGAAGCGACGCGCAGTGAGGTAGTGGCCAAATTCGTGGACCATAACAGAGAAGAGAAGTGCGAAGACGAAGGCGAGAATTCCGATGATCTGCATTAACGGGCTACTTTCTGAAGAAGTTCGGTGGCAACAGCACGCGCATCATCTTCGATGGCACTGACATCGGTTAGATCGCGCAAGGCGCCGGCCGACTTTGAGCCTAATTTTTGAACGACTTCTTCAACCGTTTCGATGATTGAAGTGAATGCAATTTTGCCCGATATGAAAGCGGCAACACAGACTTCATTGGATGCATTAAATATCGCAGGTAGTCCCCCGCCAAGGCTTCCGCAACGACGGGCAAGATCGATTGAAGGGAAGCGTTCATTATCTATTGGTGCAAAAGTCCAACTGTGTGACTGAGACCAATCAATTGCCGCAGTGGCTCCTTTAACGCGATCTGGATAATTGATAGCAAAGGAAATTGGCCCCTTCATATTTGGAGGCGAAGCTTGAGCGATAGTTGAGCCATCTACGTACTGAACCATCGAGTGAACTACAGATTGCGGATGAACTACTGCTTCGATCTGTGAATATGGCATATCAAAGAGATAGTGCGCCTCGATGATTTCCAAACCTTTATTAACCAGAGTGGCTGAGTTAATTGTGACCACTGGACCCATGGCCCAAGTCGGATGGTTTAAAGCTTCCTCAACGGTGATTCCGCTTAAATCAGCACGATCGCGGAAAGGGCCGCCACTGGCTGTAAGAACCAGCTTAGAAACTTCTGATTTCTTTCCGCCCATTAAAGCCTGCCACAGCGCCGAGTGTTCTGAATCAACCGGAAGTAATTGATCTGGCTTTGCAAGTGACATTACCAAATCGCCACCAGCGACTAGCGATTCTTTATTTGCAAGAGCCACTCTATTTCCAACCTGGAGCGCTGCAAGAGTTGGTCCAAGTCCGATTGATCCAGTAATTCCATTAAGGACAACATCGCAAGTAATTGCCGCGATTTCGGTAGAGGCAAGTGGTCCATCAATTACCGTCGCATCTGGGAGAGCACTTCTTATCTGATCTGCATTCTTAGTTACGCCAATAACGGCTACGTTAAATTTTTTAGCTTGGGCAATTATTATTTCGGGGTTGGTGCCGGCAGCAGAAATTGCAACTACGCGAAAAAGCGATGGATTGGCTTCAACAATCTCAAGGGCTTGAACACCTATTGAACCTGTTGATCCAAGAATCACTAAATCTTTCACCGCAGAAACCTTTTTGCTATCTATCTAAGAGATTTTGCGTAGGTGAATAAGGTGTTCCATTGCGACGTTTGGCGATCGCAGATAGAGCTTCTAGGACAACACGGTTGGCAAGAATGGCGGTGATATCTGCGCTATCGAATGGTGGTGCAACTTCTACAACATCAATACCCACGACGGGAAGTTCTAGACAGATGCGACGCACCGCTTCTAGTAATTCACGGCTGGTCATTCCACCTGGTTCAGGTGTTCCGGTACCTGGAGCCATTCCGGGATCGACAACATCGATGTCGACAGAGAGGAATACGCCATCGCAACCATCAGTTAATGTTGCAAAAGATTCATCCAGCACTGCACTTAAACCACGATGATGGATCTCGGTCATCTCGTAAGAACGCATACCTTGATCGCGCATCCAATTTAATGTCTTGTCATCTGGCCAATAGCCGCGAAGTCCAAGTTGCAAGAAGCGGTCTCCACGAACATGACCTGATTCAATCAAGCGGCGCATAGGTGTTCCGTGTCCAACGAGCGCGCCGAATTGATCTTCGCCAGTATCGGCATGTGCATCGAAGTGAATCATCGAAATTTTGCCGAGCCCGCGATGCTTGGCGATACCTGCAACGTCAGCGGATGCAATTGAATGGTCTCCCCCAAGAATTACCGGGATCTTTCCAGCGCGGGAAATCTTCTCGGTCGCTTCTTCAAGAACTTTAAGTGATGAAACTAAATCACCTGGTGGCATCATCAGATCACCAGCGTCATAAACTTTAAGTGCTTTAAGTGCATCAACGCGGAGAGCGAGGTGTGGGCGTTCGGCATCATGTGGCAGATAATCTCCACCACGAATAGCCTGTGGCCCAAATTTGGCACCGGAACGATGTGATGTTCCCGAATCGATCGGCGCACCAAGGATGATTACATCCGCATCGGCATAGCTCTGCGGATCATCGAGGTCACACTGTGGGATACCTAGAAATGTAAAGCTAGGTCCATACATATTGCCATGGTTCGCCATTTCTTAAGGATAGATGTAAATCTTTAAGAATCGAAACCTAGACCGAGCGAATCCAGCAACCTGAGCCAGATATTGCGCTTGCCGCCATTCTCATCTGCCTTGTTAATCGACCACTGAGTAAGTCGAATGAAGATGAATCTAAATGGTTCAGGCGGGAATGGCATTGGTTTCTTGCGCACCATCTGCAGTTGCGTTCTCTCGTTATCTACACCATCAAGAAGATCCAACATGACTTGTGCGCCAAATCGAGTGGAGGCAACGCCCAAACCTGTGAAACCTAAAACGTATGCAACTCGACCGCGATGCGCCATTCCCCAGAAAGGTGAGAAACGTGAGCAAGTATCAATTGCTCCTCCCCACCCGTGGGTGAACTTAATTCCCTTTAACTGTGGGAACGTTTCTAGGAATGCTTCAGCCAAATGAGCATAAGTTTGCGCATCGGATTCGTATTCTTGGCGGACTTTGCCGCGGAAGTTATAGATAGCATCGTATCCACCCCAAAGAATTTCATTATCTTTGGTTAAACGGTAGTAATGGAATTGATTTCCAGCATCCGATAAACCTTCGCGATCTTTCCAGCCAATTGATTCAAGTTGTTCGGCGGTAAGCGGCTCGGTTACCAGTTGGAAGTCATAGACCGGAACAACATATTTATGTGCGCGCTTAATTAGAGATTTGAAGACGTTGGTAGCAAGTGCCACTTTGTGAGCATAGACACTTCCGTAAGGAGTGTGAATGATCATGCCATTCTTGGTTCGCTCCAAGCGTTCAACGTGTGAATTTTCATAAATCTTAACGCCGAGTTTGATGCAGGCGCGTTCGAGACCCCAAACTAAACGCGCTGGATCAACTAGAGCCGTTCCATCTGGATCCCAGAGCGCCCCTTTGTAAATTGGAGATTTAATGCGAGATTGAATCTCTTCCTGATTTAAAAGTTCTACATTGTCACCAAATGAGTTGCGCAGATCAGCCTCTTCTTTCAGGCCTTCCATCTGCCAATCTTCTACGGCAACTCTATATTCGCCATTCCATTCAAAATCACATTCGATTCCGTATTTAGCGATGGTTGCTTCAATCGCGTCGAGATTCTCGCGGCCTAATCTTTCAATTATCGCCATCTCATCTTTAAAGCGACTGTAGCCATTCATAAATCCATGTGTGAGTGAGTAACTACAGAAGCCACCATTACGACCAGATGCGCCTGCGCCGGTCTCACGTTGTTCAACTACAACAACTTCGCGTTCGGGATTGGCTTCTTTAGCCAAGAGAGCAGTCCAAAGTCCGGTATAGCCAGCACCAACAATGCAAAGATCGGTTGTAACGTCACCAACTAGCGTTGGATGTGGCAATGGTTCTAACGGATCTTCATCTAGCCAATAAAGCTGTGGCTGCATGTGAGATAAATGTTTGAGAATGGAAGGATCGATGGTGGCCATCGCTTTTTCCGGGTGTACCCGGAAATCACCTCTTCAATTACTACTAGTAGTTGTCCCGGGTCCTCCGGAGTCCAACCCCATAACGCAAGTTTGCAATTTACAACTTGTGGTTCGCTATGGATACGGCTATATATTAGCGGGCTTTGCGGCGATTTACTATCTGACCCGCAATAACTATTGCAAGGGCAAGGAAGAACATTCCCGACCCGATCACGTTGGCCTGCGCCGGGATACCGCGTGCGGCCGCTGTATAAACAAACTTGGGGAAAGTTATAACAGTTCCTGAATTGAAGTTGGTAATAATAAAGTCATCGAAAGATAAGCTAAAGGCCAAAAGTGCAGCTCCTGCGATTCCTGGAGCAACCAATGGAAAAGTTACGCGACGGAAAGTCTGAATTTCATTGGCGTATAAATCCATCGCTGCTTGTTCTAAGCGCGGATCTAGGCTTGCGATTCGCGCCTTTACGGTCACAACCACAAATGAGATACAGAACATCACGTGTGCGATCACCGTTGGCCAGAATCCTGGGTTGATGTGGAACACCAAGAAGAGCGATAGCAACGATGCGCCTAAAACGATTTCCGGAGTTGCCATAGGCAAGAAGATCAAAAGGTTAGATGTTGAACGGCCCTTGAATTTATGGCGGCCAATCGCAAATGCAATCATCGTGCCCAAAATTGTAGAAAAGAGAGTTGCCAGAAAACCAATCTTTATCGAGTTAGCCAGAGCGTTACAGACTTCTGGGGCACCGCAAGGGTTCTTCCAGTTATCAAAGGTGAAACCCTTCCATACGAGGTTGCTCTTGCCGGAATCGTTAAACGAGAAAGCAAAAGTGTAGGCAACTGGGATGAAGAGGTAGGTGAAAGCTATAAACATATAGACACGAATTAAGTTGCGACCAAACCAACGTTGGAACTTTATGACAGGCGAAATCTTTGGAGCTGTAGCATCGGCAATTTTCTTGCTCATACCAACTCCTCCGTTCCGGCCTTGCGAATATAAATTGTGACCAGGATCAGAATTGCCGCCATCAAGGTAAATGAGAGCGCCGCTGCCGTTGGGTAGTCAACAATCTTAAAGTAACGAGATTCGATGACGTTTCCGATCATCTTGGTATTTGGGCTACCCAAGATCGCTGCATTTACGTAGTCACCAGCGGCAGGAATAAATGTAAGCAACGTTCCAGCGACTACTCCTGGCATTGAAAGCGGCAGTGTTACTTTGCGGAAAGTTGTAAATCCATTGGCATAAAGATCACCAGATGCTTCTAGTGTTCGCGGATCAATGCGATCAATTGAGGCGTATAGCGGCAAAGTCATAAATGGTAAGAAGTTATAAGTCATACCCATTACTACTGCAAAAGCCGTTGAAGTTAGCGTGGTGCTGTCGCTAATTATTCCAAGCGTTCGTAAAGTCGGGACAACAAAGCCTTCTTCCCCCAGAATCTGCTTCCAAGCAACGGTACGCAGTAGGAAAGATGTAAAGAACGGTGCAACCACCAAGACTAGAAAGAAGTTCTTGTACTTGCCTGATTTAAAGGCGATTGCATAAGCCAAAGGATAAGAAATAGCTAGCGCCAATAAAGTTGCAAGAATCGCGTATAAAAATGAGCGCCCAAACTGTTCTTTGTTCTCAAGAAATGCATCGATGTAATTTTGAAAACGAAATGTTTGCTCGTATTGACCCGTATCTCCCCCGCCAACCGGAGTCTGAGTTGAAGTTTGCGCCAAATTTACAATCGGCAATATAAAGAAGGTAAACAAGAAAGCAAAACCTGGTAGTAGGAGCAGGTATGGAGTGCGAATCTTTCCCATCGAAGCTATGACTTACTCTTCGTCAAGATCTTCAGGGGTAACTTCAGATCCAGCGGTTACATCTTCATCTCCGCGAAGTGCGAAGGTAAAGACAGGAGCCCATGAAATGTTCACCGCATCGCCTTTATTAAACGGCGCAACTCCATCATCATTTTGCTCGAAAACCATTAACTCTTGTCCCCAAGGCATCTCAACTTGGTATTGAGTCGATACACCGATGTATGAAACATCTTCGATGCGACCACCAGTTAAAACGTTGCCTGAGACAGGTGTATCTAGAAGAGAGATACGGAATTTTTCAGGACGAATGCCGGCATACATTGAATTATCAACTGCATGTGAACGGTTCTTTGGAACTGAAATCTTCTGACCGTAGAGATCCACGACTAGCGAATCTCCATCGTTTCCGGTGATCGTTCCCTTAATCAAGTTGGACTGTCCAAGGAAGTTAGCAACAAATGCAGTCTCTGGATTGTCATAGAGATCTGCAGGAGAGCCCATTTGCTCAATCTGCCCTTCATTCATAACTGCGATGGTGTCGGCCATGGTCATGGCTTCTTCCTGGTCGTGGGTTACGTGCACGAAGGTGAGGCCAACTTCTTTCTGGATCCACTTAAGTTCGATCTGCATCTGACGACGGAGTTTGAGATCAAGTGCGCCTAGCGGTTCATCAAGAAGCAGCAGAGCTGGTTTATTTACAATCGCGCGAGCAAGTGCGATGCGCTGTTGCTGTCCACCTGAAAGTTGGGTCGGCTTGCGACCTGCTAAGTGTGGGAGTTCAACCAAGTTAAGAACTTTATGTACTTCTACATCAACATCTTTAATTCCGCGACGGCGAAGGCCGAAGGCGATATTTTCAAAGATAGTTAGGTGCGGGAAAAGCGCATAGTTCTGAAAAACTGTATTGATTGGACGTTGGTACGGCTTGGTTGTAGTGATATCAGTTTCGCCAAGGTGAATACTTCCAACCGTTGGCTCTTCCAACCCTGCGATCATTCGCAAAGTGGTTGTCTTTCCGCAGCCTGAAGGTCCAAGCAGCGCAAAGAACGAACCCTTTGGAATGGTTAGCGAAAGATCATCTACCGCTTTGAAGTCACCGTACTCTTTTGTGACTCGAGTAAGTATTAAATCCCCGCGTGCAGAAGTGGCATCAAAGCTCACTTAGTTGCCGGCAGCCTTCTGGAAAGCCTCTGTCCATGAAGTTTCTTCGGCAGGTGTGAGTGAACGGAAGACGCTGAGGTTCTTCATAGTTGCCTCACTTGGGAAGATGTATTCGCTCTTTGCTAACTCTGGATCAATCTTTTCCATCTCAGCCTGAGCGCCCTTAACAGGAGTCACGTAGTTAACGTAGGCAGCAACCTCAGCCGCAATCGCTGGGTCGTAGTACCAGTTGATCATCTTTTCTGCACTGGCCTTAGCCTCTGCTGAAACCGTTGAAGGAATCATCATATTGTCGCCAGAAATAGTTCCGCCTGACTCAGGAATTGCGAAGTCAAACTTTCCTTCATTTTCTGTTGCAAGGATAAACATATCGCCAGACCAACCGATTACAGCTGTTGCATCACCTGAAGTTAGGTCTTCAGCGTATTCGTTGCCCTTTACGCCGCGGATCCAGCCATCTGAAATTTTGCCCGCCATGAAATCAACTGCATTCATGTACTGGTCTTCTGTAACTGTTGCAGGATCTGCTCCTTGTGCCAACAAGATAACGCCGATGGTGTCGCGAAGTTCTGAAAGCACAACGATCTTGCCCTTATTTTGTGGAGCGAAGAGATCATCGAGTGTGCGGATTCCCTTTGGATTCTTTTCAGTGTTCCAACCAAAACCACCCATGATGCCTTGCCATGTAAGTGTTGATTCGCGGTTTGGATCATATGAAGGTGATGCGAGAGTGTCGAGAATATTTGTTTTATTTGGAATATTTGCGGCATCAAACTTTTGCGCATAGCCAAGACGAATCCAGCGTGCTGCCATCCAGTCAGTTGGGCAGACAACGTCGTAGCCGATATCTTCGCCAAGCTTTAGTTGCGCTTGCACTTTTCCAAAGAACTCATCGTTGTCGTTGTAATCTTCGAAATACTTAACATCAATTCCGGTTGATTCGGTGAACTTATCAAGTGTTGGATAAGTCTTATTTGCCTCATCGAAATCTAAGTAAAGTGGCCAGTTACCCCAACGAATCGCGTCCCCTGACGCGCCAGAACCTTCACTTGAACCGCATGCTGCGAGCGCACCAGCAGCGCCGACGCCACCAATACCTGCTAGAACTGCACGGCGTGAAACACGTGCGTTAATGATTGAACGTGCTTCTGGTGATAGTGGTGACTTCTTAGCCATGTTGATGGGCTCCTTTTTGATTTTCCGGAACAAGGGACGGTTGTGCAGGGCTCATTATGTAACCCAATAGCCCTGCACGCCAAACGATTTCGCCATTATTTAGCGAAAATTTCGCTAAATTTTTACCCGTTTAGGTTGGTCATGACGTGCTTGATACGGGTGTAATCCTCGAAACCGTAGCTGGATAGATCTTTGCCATATCCCGAGCGCTTGAAGCCACCATGTGGCATCTCGGCAACGATTGGGATATGGGTGTTGATCCAGACGCATCCGAAGTCAAAGGCCTTTGCCATTCGCATCGCGGTGCCGTGATCCTTAGTCCAGACCGATGATGCCAAGCCATATTCGACGCCATTTGAAAGGGCGATCGCTTCGGCCTCATCTTTAAATTTCTGGATAGTAATGACTGGTCCGAAGATTTCAGACTGGATGTGCTCATCCTGCTGGCGAAGATCGGCGATCACAGTTGGAGCGATGAAGTAACCCGGACGATCTAGGGCAGACCCACCTGCAACTACGCGAGCATGTGATGGCACGCGATCAAGGAATCCCTTAACACGTTCAAATTGCGCCGCGTTATTTACTGGCCCAACGATTACATCTTCATTCGGCATGCCCACTGCGATCTCGTTCGTTGCTTGGTTGGCAAGAAGTTTGACCATCTCTTCATATACGCCTTCTTGCACCAAGACGCGAGTTGCGGCGGTGCAATCTTGACCTGAGTTGAAGTATCCCGCGATTGCGATTCCGGCAGCTGCCGCCTCAAGGTCGGCATCGTTAAAGACAACAACTGGAGCTTTGCCACCGAGTTCAAGGTGAACGCGCTTTAACTGCTTAGCAGCGCTTCCGGCAACTTCCATACCTGCGCGAACGGAACCAGTAATTGAAACCATCGCAGGAGTTGCGTGTTCAACAACGGCTTTTCCGGTTTCACGTTCTCCGCAAATTACGTTGATTACGCCATCTGGTAAAAACTCACCCATGATCTCTGCCATAAAGACGGTTGATGCAGGAGTTGTATCGCTTGGTTTGAGTACAACTGAGTTACCGGCAGCAATTGCGGGAGCCCATTTCCAAACCGCCATCATCATTGGGTAGTTCCATGGTGTGACTTGTCCGCAAACACCAACAGGTTCGCGACGAATAAATGAGGTCATTCCCTTCATATATTCACCGGCGGACTTGCCTTCTAGATTGCGGGCAGCGCCTGCAAAGAAACGGATTTGGTCGATCATTGGCGGAACTTCTTCGGACGTTGTTAGCCCGATTGGCTTTCCGCAGTTTTCAGATTCAATTGCGATGATTTCATCGGCGCGAGATTCGATCGCATCCGCAATTTTTAGAAGAGCGCGTTGGCGCTCTGAAGGAGTTGAATCACGCCATTCGGTGAATGCGTTTGCTGCAGCGGTCATCGCCTTATCGACGTCGGCAGCGTTTGAATTAGGGGCAGTTGCGAATGCTTGACCAGTTGCTGGGTTAATCAGAGTGGTTGTCTCACCGGAAGATGAATCAACTAACTTTCCATTAACAAAGTTTTGCAACTTCTTCATTTTAGTTCTGCCCCTTTACTGCACGTATCAATTGATCACCATGATCAACTGGATGTTTTGAATAACCTTCTAACCATTTAGCAACTGTGTAGTGACCTGATTCAGAGTGCACGCCTGACTTTTCTAGATCTGACTCTTGAAGACGTTTGACAATGTCGAGTGAACCTGCGCGAACTGCGGCAAAAATCGCGATTGAATTTTCAACTGGCGCCGTTTCATATCCAAGTTGTGGAGCTGTTGCCCAAAGATTTTCATCGTAACCTTGAATGATCGAACCTTCTGGCTCGGCAACCAAGCGGCGCAGGCGCGCATACGACTGCGCTTCTGAATCTGCTAAGTGATGAATGATCTGGCGAGCCGACCAACCATCTGGATGCTTCACATCTAATTGATCTGCCGTAACTCCACGCGCCAAATTAAGGAAGTACTGGGTTGATGATTCGTAAACTGCGGCCAATTCCTTGATGCCATTGCTTTGGATGCTCATGAAGTTGAGTCTATTTACTCTTTTCGGCTGCTGCCAACTGCCCGCAGGCGCCATCGATTTCGCGTCCTCGGGTATCGCGCACGGTGACAGGGACGCCGTAGTTCTCCAAGATTCGCACGAACTCGGCTTCATCTTCGCGGCGGGAGGCGGTCCACTTCGAGCCCGGGGTTGGGTTAAGCGGAATCAAGTTCACGTGAGCATTTCGGCTCTTAAGCAGGCGACCCAATAAATCAGCGCGCCAAGATTGATCATTGATATCGCGAATTAGTGCGTATTCGATTGAATAACGGCGTCCCGTCTTCTTTTCGTAAGCATCAGCTGCAGCCAGTACTTCGCGAACTTTAAAGCGAGAGTTAATTGGTACCAATGAATCGCGGAGTTCATCATCTGGAGTGTGAAGTGAAACTGCCAACGTGCAGTTAATGCCTTCATCCATCAATTTTTCAATTCCATTTACAAGACCGACCGTTGAAACTGTTACTGAACGTGCCGAAATTCCTAGCCCATCTGGATTCGGTGCGGTGATGTTGCGAAGGGTGCGAGTAACTGCGTTGTAATTGGCCAGTGGTTCACCCATGCCCATGAAGACGATATTGGAGAGGCGAGCTTCTCCCCCAGGCAGTTCGCCATTAACGCAGGCACGAGCGGCCGCAACAATTTGTTCAGTGATTTCACCGGCGGTTAAGTTGCGGGTTAGCCCTGCTTGACCGGTTGCGCAGAAAGGACAGTTCATTCCGCAACCTGCTTGCGATGAGATGCAAACGGTTACGCGATCGGTGTAGCGCATCAAAACCGACTCGACAAGAACGCCATCATGTAACTTCCAAAGATCTTTACGAGTCATTCCGTTATCTGTCGTTCGCGTAGTAACAAGTTCAATTAGCTTTGGTGTAAAAATCTCCGCAACTTTTCCGCGCATATCTGCGGGAATGTCCGTCCATGTTTGCGGATCATCAGAGAGATGGGTGAAGTAGTGAGTTGCCACCTGATTGGCGCGGAATGCGGGCAATCCATTTTCGACTGCAAGGGCGCGTCGTTCTTCAGGTGAGAAGTCAGCTAAATGTTTCGGGGCTTTCTTGCGTTGTACTGGTTCATCGAAGACCAGTTTTATCTCAGTCATAAGTAGCGCTTAACGAGTTCAAGTGCGAGCCACAAGGCGGGCGCAGATAAAAGAACGGAATCCAAGCGATCAAGCATTCCGCCATGGCCAGGCAGTAAATTACCCATATCTTTCAGCGACATATCGCGCTTTAGAGCGCTTTCAATTAAATCGCCAGAAGTCGCTGTAAATACAATCATGAGACCAGCAATGATTCCGATCCACCAGTGCATCGTCATTATGTAATGGAAAGCAAGGGCTCCACCAATTGATGTGAAAATGATTGAACCAGCAAGGCCCTCCCAAGATTTCTTTGGGCTGATCTTTGGAACCATTGGGTGCTTACCAAATAAAACACCCACCAGGTATCCGAAGGTGTCATTGCAGCCGACTAGAACAACAAATGTCATCACTCGTTGCAAGCCCGTGCTTGGGCGCGCCAACAAGATTAGGAAGCCGGCCATAAATGGTAAATAAATGAGCGCCATCGTTGTGGCAGTTGCATTTGCTACAAACTTTTCTGGTCCGCGACGAAGGAGTGATATTAGAAGTACCGGGAATGCGATTGCTGTCGCTATCGCCAGACCTGCTACCGCGCCCACCCATGTTGCATAACAAAGCCCAATAGTGGCAAGCGTCATACCACGGAATGAGATGTAGATATCGCGTTGCGCAAAAGCTTTTGATAGTTCACGAACCCCGAGGACAACTGCGATGGCTACAAGACCAGCAAAGATTGCTCGCTCATAAGCCAGTGCAAACCAAACGAGCGCGATTAAAGATAGCGATACCGCGATTGATGGAAGAAGTTTTCTTCCCGCGCGCTTATTTATCGCCTCGTTAATCGAATGAAGGTCTGACACTTGTTTGATTTTGAGAACTTCTAGACTTCTAGAAGTTCTGTCTCCTTATGCTTTAGGAGCTCATCAATCTTGGCAACGTGTTCTGAAGTAACTTTTTCAAGTTCCTTCTCACCGCGCGCAAGGTCGTCTTTTCCGATATCGCCATCTTTTTCTAGCTTTTCCATAAGTTCTTTTGCGGCGCGACGGATATTGCGGATTGAAACCTTTGAATCTTCCGCCTTACCCTTTGCAACCTTGATGTAATCCTTACGACGTTCTTCTGAGAGCTGTGGCAAAGCAACGCGGATAACCACGCCATCATTGCCAGGATTTACGCCTAAATCTGATTCACGAATCGCCTTTTCGATGCTGGCCATTGCACCCTTATCAAATGGAGCAACGATCGCCATGCGCGCTTCTGGAACCTGGATTGAAGCTAACTGTGAGAGCGGAGTGTAAGTGCCGTAGTAGTCGACCATGATCTTGTTAAAGAGCGCTGGATGTGCGCGGCCGGTGCGGATCGTTGCAAAATCATCTTTAGCAACTTCAACAGCCTTATCCATCTTGCTCTGCGCATCGGCTAGAGCACTTGCTACATCTGCCATTTTTAACTCCTCTAATTGGAACTACCTTGAAAAACTTTTTAAAGTTAAGAAACTAGCGTGCCGATCTTTTCGCCACGTACAGCGCGTGCGATATTGCCATTTGTCATGAGATCAAAGACGATGATCGGCAAGTTGTTCTCGCGGCAGAGGCTAAATGCCGCTGCGTCTGCAACAGCCAGCGACTTGGAGAGAACGTCGTTATAAGAAATATCATCAAACTTTGTTGCGGTTGAATCCTTCTTTGGATCTGCGCTATAGACGCCATCAACACCGCTCTTAGCCAGAAGAAGTGCCTCTGATCCGATTTCAAGCGCGCGCTGTGCGGCAACTGTGTCGGTTGTAAAGAATGGCATTCCGGCACCTGCGCCAAAAATTACTACTCGACCTTTTTCAAGGTGGCGAATTGCACGGCGTGGAATGTAAGGCTCAGCAACTTGACCCATCGTGATCGCAGTTTGTACACGAGTATCTACGCCTTCTTTTTCTAGAAAATCTTGGAGCGCAAGACAGTTCATAACTGTTCCGAGCATTCCCATGTAGTCAGCGCGGGCGCGGTCCATACCGACTTGCTGAAGCTCTGCTCCGCGGAAGTAGTTACCGCCTCCGACAACAACAGCCATCTGTACGCCAGTTTTTACAACATCTTTAATCTGCTTTGCGACATCACGCATAACATCGATGTCGACGCCGATTCCCTTTTCTCCACCGAAAACTTCTCCGGAAAGTTTAAGGAGCACCCGCCGATACGTTCCTCTTGTACCGGGCATGGGTG